>Ga0209542_10019347_pt1 | contig 10915 bp, 8 predicted proteins | sample RifCSPhighO2_01_FD_184028 | JGI IMG/M metagenome (GOLD analysis project Ga0209542, IMG submission 184028) | Soil microbial communities from Rifle, Colorado - Rifle CSP2_plank highO2_0.1 (SPAdes) (version 2) | ecosystem: Environmental > Terrestrial > Deep subsurface > Rock core/Sediment ...
CCGTTCGCTCTTTCCTCCGCTTAAGTCGTCAATTGTATGGACTGAAAAACCCTTTTTTAAGAGTGCCAACGCTAGATGAGAGCCAATAAATCCGGCCCCTCCCGTTACTATTACTTTTGTTTTTTCTGTGGCCATAACACAAGATATAACCTTATTTTTTTAAAATTGGTTTTAGTTCTGCCACAGCCCTCTCAATTCCCGCCTTAAGCGCGACTGCTGGCTTCCATTTCAATACCCTGCGCGCCTTGGCGTTTGAACCCCAATACCCGCGCTGATCATATGTACGATCCGGAAGATGAATAATTTTGCTTTTGCTTCCCGTAATTTTAACAATTAAGTTTGCGAGATTTTTAAGAGAAATCGGATTTTGAGCGGCTAGAGTAACATCATCATAAAAACCCTTTTTACTTTTACTCACGTGAGCGATGGCTTTTTCTATTCCAGCCACCACATCATCAATATAAACATAGTCTCCGAGAAACGAGCCACTTCCCTCAATGGTAAGGGGTTTTCCTCCCAAAGCCTGTCCGATAAATTTAGGAATTACCCGATCAAGGATATCTCCCGCACCAGTATAGACACCACAAAAACGAATCGTGAGTCCTCGAAGCCCGTAATTTTCTGTGTACTGCTTAAGTAAATCCTCGCCTGTTTTTTTGGAAACACCATACGCATTCAAAGGATTTCTCGGGCTTTGCTCAGTGCCGGGAAACTTTTTTAGATTACCAAATACTTCTCTGGAAGAACCGAATAAAATCCAAGCCTTGGGATTTGAGGTGCGAACGGCCTCAAGCACGTTTATCGTGCCTAAAGTGTTGGTCATAAGACAGTGATAAGGATTTTCAAAACCCCACTTCGGGCGCGAAATTGCTGCAAGGTGTATAACACCGTCAATGTTTCGCACTACCCGCTTCAGACGTCCAAGATCAAGAATAGAATTGTTTGAGTTTTCGCGAATATCAAAACAAACAAATTCTACCTGCTCAGGGCGAGCAAAAGAAAGGCGTCCCCGAAGACGCTTTATTAGTGACGACCCGATATATCCGGCACTACCCGTCAACAAAATACGCATAATATTTAAAAAGGGTCTTAAGAATTAAGGGAATATGTAACTTCTGGATTCATTTCTTTTGAGGTATTTTGAGTATCAACCAGTTCCCCTAATTCTTGATTCATAATTCTTGTAGCCTCTGGTGCCGATTTTGAGCGATCCTCGCTTGCCGGGGAGCCCAGCCCGTGACTAGATTCCAGTTTCTTTTTTATCCACTCGTGGTCGTGTACCGATACATCCTCAATGCTAAGCCCCTGATCCGCAAGCAAATTCTCGTTAAATTTCCAATCGCCTCGAAGAAGATCCGCGCAATCAGACAGCCCCATAGCCGCAAAATGCGAAATTAGCGCGTCCGTATCCTTAGGGAAACAATATCCGCCAAAACCCCGATAGCCGCCGTGGTTTACGTCAAGATGCGAGTCGCCCATGCGAAAATCCGCGGCTAGTCCAAGCCGGATATTTTCGTAATCAACCCCGTGCGCTTGCGCTAATATAGCAAGGGCGTTCGCAAAATTTACTTTGCGCGCGAAATGTACATTACCGCCATATTTTATGATCTCGGCTTCAGTCGCGGTAATTTTTGTACGACGAAATGTATTTATCCCCCAGGGAGACATAAATGGGGCCTTGGGCAGAAGAGAAAGTACCGCTAAAGATGCGTCCATACTCTCACGGGTAAAGCCCACAATTTGCCGATCAGGTTTAACAAAATCTTCCCACGCGTTTTTCTCCGTTAAAAACTCGGGGTTAAAAAGAATTTTATGCTGAGGATATTTTTTTTGCAACGCCTCGGTCGTTCCCGGAGGTACGGTTGATTTTAAAACCAAAATTTTTTCTCCGGCAATTTTCGAGAAAACACTTTCTACCGCGGAAATATCGGCAGATCCATCTGGGGTACGTGGGGTGGGCACACACACAAAAATAATGTCCGCTCGGTTAACATCATCAAAATAATCTTTTTTAGGATCAGTGTCGTAAACAAACAAATCCTCTCCGCGCCTGTAGCCACGCCGCTCCTCAAAATAGCGCTTGAGCGGTGTGCCCACCATGCCAATCCCCGCCACACCTATGCGAAATTTTTGATTCATACTTGTATAACTGACAGCAAAGTTTTTTAGTTTTGCCTCTTTTGGGCTTTAAGTTGCTCAATAAAAATTTGCCCCTCCTTGGCAAATGCCGGATCCAGACGGGCAGCCGCTTCTGCCTCAATAATTGCCTCGTCAAATTCGCCAAATTGCGCGTAAAACGCCGCCGCGGTGGCTCGATATTGAGCGTTATCCGGATTCATGGCAACGAGTTTTATAAATACATTTTTTGCCTCGGCAAAATCCTGCCGCTGTTGATAAATAGTTCCTATACGCCGCAAGGCGTCTTCGTCCAGTTCGTTTACTTTCACGAATCCTAGCGCTTGATCAACCGCCTCTTTATTGCCCACGAGCTGACCCAAAATCGCCGTGTTAACCACCGCTTGTTGATAGGTAGGATCTAGAGATATTGCCTTTTGCAAAGTTGCCAGAGCATCCCCGGCTTTGTTTTGTGTTAAATACAATTGCGCAAGCTCAAAATAAATAATCTGCTTAGTCGGAGAAAGCGACAACGCTTGTTTCAATAAAGTTTCGGCTTCCAACATATAGGTCGGATCTAGTTCGCCCGCCCGCGCGAGTATGGAGGCCAAAAAAAGCATATGTTTTATATCTTTGGCGGGACGCAAAATCTCTTTACGCAATTCTTCTATCGCTAGAGCCGTAAAGACCTTTCTTTCTTCAAGAGGGTACTGCTGATTATTGACAGCACCTCTGGCGAAATTTCCCAATTGCTCCCGTATCTCCGTATTGGCAAATGTGTCGTAAGCGAGCGCCTCCCGAAAATGCTTTTGAGTTTCAGAAAGTGAAGTGGTATTCTGGCTGGCGCCCACCAAACCCTGTATCAAGGCAAAAGAAGCTTTGGCCGGTTTCCAGTGTAAAAAATAACCTCCCATCAGTACCACGACAACGAGGACCGCACTAACACTAACACCCATGGGTATTTGGGAAGGATGCGTCCGGATATTATCTTTCTCATCCGAAAACAAAGAGTAGTGCGCGAAACCAAGAAACCCGAAAAACAACAGGTAGGTGTTCAAATTATCAAACACAAACAAATTTTCAAGAAAATGCGTCACAAAGAGGACCCCCAGCGTCGCCCCAACCCAAAAATCAATCGTGGCCTTTTGCAGTGCTCTCCAAATCCCCCACAGGGTTATACCGATAATAGAGAGAAAAGAAATGAGACCCAAAAATCCTGTATGGACAAGCCAATCAAGAAAAATATTATGGGAACGGTCAAACCACGGCTCCTGCGTGGCCAGGCGTGGATCAAAATATTTCTGAAACACCAGATAGTAGTTCTCCTGCCCCCAACCCAGAAACGGACGCTCCAGGGCACCCCTAAGCGACATCTGCCAAATATAAAACCTGGACTGCGTCGTCTGATCGTTTAGAGAAATTGATGTGAGACGATTTAGGATAGCTTGAGAGCGAACAAATTGAGTCCCGCGAATTGACCAAAGCACTATCGGCAAAACCGCCAGAAAAACCAGCGCCGCAATTGCCAGTTTTCGGAAACGAGGTTCAGAATATGCCTGCTTTCCAAAAACAACAGACAAGATAAGCAAAAGTATTATTCCGCCCAGCATTCCCAAAATTGCCCCACGAGTAGCCGTGAGATAGATTAAAAAGAGTTCAAAGGCTATAAGAGCGCCATATACAAATCGCAACCACCAAATCTTCCAATGCATGCGGAGTAACAGCCCTAAAAGCCAAACATGAAAAGAAAGGTAGGCCGCCAAGTAGGCCGGATTCCCTATCGTAGAATCAATACGATATCCGCCGGCGGCAGAGATTCTAAAACCGGCAAAACGCTGCATGAACCCCAAAAAACCAACAACCAAACTTACGCCCAGAGTTACGTAGAAAAACAAAAGCCAGTCCTTTTTGGTCTTAAAGACGCTAACCAACAAAACAAAGTAAAGATAGAGATGAAAAAGCATCATAAACCCCTCCATCCGCTCAAAATTGGAAAAAAACGCGCGATACGCGTTTGGACTAAAAAGATCGGCGAAGAAAAGAACTACCATAAAAATGGTCACCGATTTGAAAAGCAAGGTCAGTTTTGGACGATAAGCGCTCTGCATGGTGGCAAGACCAATCCAAAGCACAAAAGCAATTTCTATAAGAAATCTAAAAAAGAAGTTTTTTCCGGTAATAAACGGAAAAAGCATCCCGTGCGGGACATAGAGTGGAAGTATCAGGATCGAAAGGACACCAACCTTAACACTCCATAAAAGAATTTTTTCTAGATTTAAATTATTCATGCAACTATAAGTATAATATAAATTTGTATTAGCGCAAGACTTCATTTTTCGGCCACGAGCACGATAGTAAGCCCAAAACCGATATTATATTTATTTTCTATGTTTTTAAACCAGTAGCGGAAAATGGCACTGACCAGTCTCTTTAAAAACCCCTCTTTGCTCCCTCCTCTGATTTTTTCAAAATGAGACTCATTTTTTAAAACTTTATACAGGAGAAAATATGGAATCAGAAGGAGTGAGTTCCAATAACGCCGTTTAACAACCGAAAAGCCGAGTTCCTCAAAGTGGCGGCTGATCTCCCCTAAATTATATCTCCGGAAATAGCCAAGCATTCGATCACGCGACCCGAAAAGCCACGGATACGCGGGCACCGAGACAATAATTCTTCCTCCTGTCTTCACCAAGGACACGGCTTTGGCAATCGCCAACCGATCGTCTTTGATACACTCCAATACATCTTCTAGAATGACGGTATCAAATTTATCTTTAGTTTCGTACGCCTCAAGCGTAGTAGTAGTGACGGAGACTAAAGGATCATATTTTTTTGAGAGCTGGACAAGTTTCTCATCCATTTCAATTCCAAACACTAAAAATCCTTTCTTCTTAGCGAGTCTCAGCAAAAGCCCGTTTCCGGAACCTATATCAAGAATGTTTTTCCCTGTCGCAAATTCCAACAGTAGTGCCGAGAGATTGGCATTGCGAAAATCTTTCTCGGGATTCTCAAAAGTCGCATAAAACTCCGTATGTGTGCGGGATTTTTCAGATGGCTTCATAAACCTGGCAATACAAAAAAAGAGAAGTGAAACCAAGAGAAGTTGGATATGAAGCATAAATCCCCCGCCAAAAGCCGCCTCTGGGGTAGCCCCAAGGAGTATCAACCCTCCCGCTACCACTCCCTCAAAGGTTCCAAGACCTGCGGGGTTTTGCAGGGGTAGCATAACCGCGGCAACCGGAAACGCAGCCATAAAAAATGCCGATCCTAATGGAAGCATGACTCCTCCCGCCCTAAGCGCTGTCCAGACAAAGAGCATATCCGCAATCCACACGCATACCGAAAAAAGAAAAAAGTGAGAGAAAGTCTTAGGACTCTTGACGCGTGAAAAAGACACAAGCACCTCGTGAATTTTTTTCACTATTGTCTTTTTCAAAATGCTTTGGGGCAAAAACATTGGGGATAAAAAATCAAAGATATTGAGTGCGGCTTTGTTCCAAAAAATAACGACGCCAGAACCAAGAATGACGAGCGCCACAAAACCGATGCCCACCGAAGCGCCCAGCGAAGGAGAAAAGGCCAGAGCTTGTGGGAGAAGGAACGAGGCAGAAAAAACAAAAAAGATAAGCACGACCAGCGCATCAAATACTCGTGCCAAGACAAGTGAAGAGATTCCCTCTCCCGCCCCAACTGCGACGTGTTTTCTTAAGAGATATAAATACGAGAGTTCTCCTGAACGAAACGGCAGGATATTATTCCAAAAGCTATGAGACGCTACAATGGAAAACATTTGCGAAAGAGTGATCTTGTTTTCCAAAAAAAAGCGGAAACGAGCCGCCTTAAGGAGCAGGGCAACATAATAAAAAAAGGTGGCCACAACAACAAGTGTCCAGTCCAAATCAAAGTTAAGCCTCTCAAAATCAATATCAAACCTCGTGAACAAAAAATAGAAAACAAACGCCGTAAGGGCCAGGGATCCAAGAATTTTCAAAAAGCGAGCACTCATAAATCAAGAGATGTCCGCGGGTTTTCCCGATTCGAGCGAACGCTCTGTTGCTTCAAGTATCCTTACGATAACCGCTCCAAACTCCCCGCTTGATGCCGCGGGTTTATCAAAAATAATTGAATCAAGAAACTCCTGGCACGCGCTTTTTAGAGGATTATCGCCACTTTTGGGTAAAATTATTTCAACCTCTCCAGCTTTATTACTATTTACGATAGACGCCTGGCGAGTCGCAAAACTTCCCTCAAAATCTACCTGTTTTTTTTCGCAATCCAAAACTACTCTGGCTGCTTTTTCCACATCTTTACCGAAGAGCTTTTGATTTTGCCAGGCGAGTAAAATTTTTGCGCTAGATCCGTCAGCAAAAGAAGCTTTTGCGGAAAGAGCGGAAAGCACTCCCGTATCCAGAGAAAGAAGTTTTACTGCAGAAATTTTTAACGGAATTTTCCCTAGCAAAAAATACAGAGTAGCGTACGCGTGCGGTCCGGAATCCCATAAAACGTCCGGGCCTTCTTGTTTTTGTCTGGCGCCGAGCCACTCAAACCCTGAACTCTTTACTTTTCCAAACTCCCCCGCATTTATTCTCTCGCGCAGTTTTCGCAAAATGCCGTCATAACAAAATGTATGATCCACAAAAAGAATTTTTCCTTGCTTTTTTGCGATCTCCGTGAGCTCCTCGGCTTCTTTAGCGGAAGTAGTAAGTGGTTTTTCTACAAAAACGTGTTTTCCTTTCTCCAGCGCTTCTTTGGCGAGCATATAATGCGTCACCGGAGGCGTAGTGATGACTACCGCATCAATCTCACCAAGCATTTTTGAAAAATCAGTAACCCCTCGGACGCCAGATTTCGCACTTACTTCGGCAAGCAGGTCCTCGCGCCTATCGCAAATAACCTCAAGCACACCAAGGTTTTTAAAAATTTCTACAATTTTTGGTCCCCAATAGCCCAAGCCTACAATACCTACACGTAATTTTGACTGTTCCATGTTGGTTCCCTTGAAAATTCTTTAATTCTAAATTGCGGCTCTCTCTCGGCTTTGATAAACCTCGCCAAATTCCACTCAACGCTTGTCGCTCCAGCGGTCGCGAGCAAAAACGCTCCTGCTCCGATCCCAAAAAAAGAATCAACGGCAAGGGCAAGTGTTGAGGCAAATATGGTCCCGCCGGCGGCTACCCATTTAAGATTGCGAATTCGAGGTAACGTTTCTTTCACACCCTGCAAAATATACGGCAAGGCTAAAAGATCGTTAAAGACGATAAAAACCCGCTTCATACCATAATGCGAACTTCCATATGTTCGCAGGCGGTCCGTAACTTCAACCTCTTTGAACTGATGATCTTTCACCCCAAAGACCACGGGTGAAAAACGGTTCATAAAACCCCTGGGAACAAATTTCCCAGATACCACATGTCGCTGGTAAGCCTTAAGACCACAACCACAATCGTGAATAGAAACCCCACTTATTTTTGAAATGAGATAATTGGCCACAACCGACGGCAGGGTGCGATCAATGCCTCCGGCACGGTCCCGCCTCCACCCCGATACCACATGATACCCCCGATCGAGTTCTGATAAAAGTGCCGGAATAAATTTAGGGTCGTTTTGATGATCACCGTCAATCGTTACTATCGTTTCTCCTTTGGCAACCGAGACCCCAGCGAGTAGCGCCCAATTCTCTCCCGCATTGTAATGAAGATCGCAGTAGTGAAAATTTTTGTCTTCTTTTTGTATTTTTTTTAGAACCTCAAGTGTCCGATCGCTTGAGGCATCGTTTACAAAAATGATTTCATATCCAATTCCAAGAGGATCCACCGCATTTTTGATCGCCTGATATAGGTGTTTCGCGTTTCCCTCTTCGTTGTGCATCGGCGCTACGACTGATACACCAACTTTTTCTTTTTCTAAATTCATTGACAATTAGTATAATTTATGCTAATTTTTTTCTAGCTCTTCTATCCACAAATGTTCCGAAAGGCGCGGCTCCTCTTTGGTATGTTTCTAGTGACGCTGGCAGATATTGGAACTGGACTTATGGTAGCGCACATTCTTATCAAGTTATTCCATCCCGCTATACCAAACATTTTCATTCCCTTGGGATTTCTGGCACCACTTTTATATCTTGAGCCTCCGTCTATTCCTAATGTACAACATGCAGTTTTTGTTTTTACCGCTTGTCATAATACTGTGGTTTCTGGCTGACGCTTTTTGGATGCTACTTGTAAGTATTCCGATCTTGCTACACCTGCTTCATGACAGCACCTGCGGACAAGTTGGAAGACAGTGGCTCTGGCCGTTCTCCAAAAATAATTATCAGCTTTTCGTAAGAACTCCCGAAGGCTTCCGGTTTGCGCACGCATACTATCGTCATCAGTGGAATCGCGTACAGAATCTCGGCGTGGAAGAATGGCTTAATGAATTGTATCTCACGTTTCCTCCTTCCAAAAAATTTATCTTTGAACTCCTATGGTTCTGGTTTGCTATCTTACTTCTTGTTTGGTGGCAATAGGACACTATAAACTATAACTCCGAGCAACACTCGGAGGTTTTTCATGTATAGACCTACTGCACAAAGATTAATCTACTGCAATTCCATAATTTCGGCCAAAATCGCCTCAAAACTTTTTGATCTTTCTGTAAGATAAACCGCAAAGTTTGTTCAACGATTTTGTCTCTAAATTCTGCAAATTAGAGACGAAAATCTTTATACAGTAGGTCTAATATATAATCCACATTCTATTGCTGAAAGAAAGTTTGTACTCCTTTTATAATCCTTTCCACCTCCTCGTCCGTAAGCTCCGCGAAAACCGGCAGGGAGATATTTTCATTCCCATACTTCTCGGCTCTTTGATAAATTCCTTCCGGAAATTGAACACTCTTCCATGCCGGCTGTTGATGCAGGGCTTGAGGATAATAATACCCCGTCTCAATTCCCTGCTCGCCTAAATACGCCTTTAGTTCGGCTTTTTTCGGAGTCAAAATTATCGCCTGATGAAAGACGGACGTTTGATTTTTGTCGTCAAGCATCATTTGTATCGGCAAATCTTTGAATGCCTCTCGGAAACGCTGGTAAATTTCTTGGCGTCGAGTATTGCGAGTATCAAGATCCTCAAGTCCGATGCGTAGCCATGCCGCCTGAATTTCATCCAAACGGCTGTTCCAGCCATATAAGACATGCACATATTTTTTCTCCTGTCCGTGCACAACCATAATTTTTAGCTTTTCATAAAGTTCAGTATCATTTGTCGCAATACACCCCGCGTCTCCAATAGCAGCCAAATTTTTTACCGGTCCAAAACTAAAAGCATTTACTCGTCCCATACTTCCGGCGCGCTTGCCCTTATACATCGCCCCTTGAGCCTGCGAGGCGTCCTCCACCAAAGGCACCCTTGTTTCTTCAGCAATCTTTAGCAAGGGGTCCATGTCCGATGCAAGTCCACAAAGATGCACGGCCATGATCGCTTTAGTTTTGGGAGTTATCGCTTTTCTCACCGCCTCCGGATCGGGACCGAAGTCACTCGCCGACATATCCACTAGCACGGGTTTAGCCCCGCAAGTTAAAATCGCCTCCAGGTCAGCAATAAAAGCATTGGCGTGAGTGATAACCTCGTCTCCTGTACCTACACCAAGTGCTTTTAAAGAAAGCCAGAGAGCATCGGTTCCTGAAGCAACGCCCAAAACATGCTTTACACCCAGATACTCGGCAAATTCTTTTTCAAAAGCCTGTTTATGAACTCCATTCAAAATCTTCCCGGAAGCGAGCACTTCGCCCACCATTTTGGCCCAGCGCTCAAACCGCGGCTTAAAAAATCGAGTAAGATCAAGCAACGGGATTTTGGTTGCAACTTTTATGTCGGCAGAGTTGGAAACTTGTTTTTGTTCTGTTTGCATATATTGCCTTTTTAAATTATTATAATATCTATGGGCGTAATAAATTTTCTAAAAAATCTCCCTCTTATAGACATCGGTACCGGCCACATGCGCCATTCCGCCAAGTCCAAGCAAATCGCTTATTGCTTTGCGGTCCCCGAAGCGACTCCGGGTAAAACAGCACTTGATATGGGATGTGGCGATGGGTTTTGGTCAGGTAAACTGGCCTCGCTTGGATTTACGGTAACTTCCGTGGATCATGATAAATATTACGAAAAGACGCAGGTCCTCAATCTTGATTCAAAACTCCCCTTTGGCGACAGTTCTTTTGATCTCGTCTGGTCAACCGACGTCTTGGAACACCTACAAAATCCCGCATTGGCCATTCAAGAAATAAAACGCATTTTGAAGCCAAAAGGTATCTTACTCCTCACTACGCCAAATTCTTATTTTTGGCTCTATCCGCTCATGCGTATTTTTGGTCACACGCCTAAATCCTTACAAAATCCAGACCACAAACAGTTTTTTAGTTTAACAGATATTCGTAAGCTTTTCCCTCGGGCGCAAGTTTTAGGGTTCTTCCCTTATGTTATTCTTAAATTTACCATCTCGCACCCCACCCTTCTCCACCACCTCTCGCCGACTTTTGTGATGGTGGCAAGAAAAAAAGAGCTTTAAAATAGGCTTTGGGCCGTTAGGCATTAGGCATTAGCTAGAGCCTAGGGCCTAGAGCCTAGTGCCTTAGTAGCACATGCCTCGCTCTCTCCTAATAATTATTGTAGCAAGTATTCTTCTCCGTATATTTATGTTCGGGGGGATTTTTGTCTCTCTTGGAGAAAAAGGGCTTTTCTTTAATGACTCCACCAATTTTTATAGAACGGCGATCAACCTCGCAGAAGACCACGGGTTCTCGCGTGAAGCCGGTCCCCCC
>Ga0209542_10019350_pt1 | contig 10914 bp, 8 predicted proteins | sample RifCSPhighO2_01_FD_184028 | JGI IMG/M metagenome (GOLD analysis project Ga0209542, IMG submission 184028) | Soil microbial communities from Rifle, Colorado - Rifle CSP2_plank highO2_0.1 (SPAdes) (version 2) | ecosystem: Environmental > Terrestrial > Deep subsurface > Rock core/Sediment ...
TGTTGTACCCCCCTCGCTCGGTTATGGTTCTCAAAATGTAGGCAACGGATTAATTCCTCCTAACTCTACTTTAGTTTTTGAGGTTGAACTCTTAGTGGTTCAGGCGCCTCTCTCAAAATAGAGAAACAAAGAATAGTTGCTATTTTATTATAAAGGACTATGCTTTGGGCAGTTTTTTGATTTTTATTGAAGAAGGGGTTGATGAGAAAAATAAAGGTTGTTTATTTTTTTAGCGGGTTATTTGTCGTTAGTTCCTTGATTTTTAACATTTATATATCAGTATTAGTTTTTGAACTCAAGGGGAGAATGGATAATTTTTATCAAAAAGATTTCGTGGATGTTAAACTTATCTCAGAACAATTGGTCCGTGATATAGAGAAAACCTATGGTAAAGATTTACCACCAGTAGAATTGAATATTAGATTGTCAGAATATTCTAAGACTGGAATACGATATGACGGTAAAGTTCTGTATTTATTTCTACCACCAAAGATTGTTAGCTTTAATAGTGGTCAAAAGAGGGCATATTTAGCTCATGAATTTGGTCATTATGTTTTGGGTCACATAGACCAGAAAAACTCTAATATATATTCTTTTTTTGGAACTGGAGATTTGATTAGAGATATTGAGTCTGATTCTTTTGGTTTAAAATTTTCAAGCGTTAAAGATCTCTCTTCGGTAATAAGAGAAATGGTTTGGGATGAGAATGAAAGAAAAATTAGACTTTCTGCCATGGGCGCGAATTAACGGGTATTACCCGTTTTTTGTTTACCCTGAGCTTTGCCGAAGGGTTTTTTTCAGGTTAGAATGTGTTTATGGAAGAATTAAAATTTCCTGAAGGATTCAAATGGGGGAGTGCCACATCGGCTCATCAGATAGAAGGCAATAACCATAACGATTGGTCAGAATGGGAAAAGACTCGTCCATCGGAATTTCGTTCTGGAAAAGCCTGCGATAGTTATAATCGTTATGAAGAAGATTTTGATATTGCCAAAAGTTTGAATCAAAATATTCATCGTTTTTCTATTGAATGGTCTCGCATAGAGCCGAAAGAGGGAAGATTTGATCATGAAGCCATGCATCATTATGTCAATGTAGTCAAGGCTTTGAGAGAGAGGGGAATAGAGCCCATGGTAACTCTATGGCATTTTACCAATCCAGTCTGGTTTGCCGAGAAGGGTGGATGGCTGAACAAAAAATCCCCAGAGATATTTACAAGGTACATAAAGTATGTTGTGGATAACTTAAAGGATAGGGTGGGGCTGTGGATAACTTTTAATGAGGCTGATGATGTGTATGCTGCCATGTCATATTATAGGGGTGTATGGCCACCAAATAAGAAAAATATGTTTTTAACGATAAAGGTAGTTTTAAATATTATTAGGGCACACACACTCGCCTATCAGGAAATTAAGAAGATTTATAATGTTCCGCTCCCAACCCTTAATTTAAATGGTTCAATGTCGCACAATGTAGGACTAGTGGGAATAGTGACAAATAATCGGCACTTTGTTGCGGGAAAATTTTTAGGCAATCTTCAGCAGAGGATGTTTGAATACTTTAGGAATCGTTTCTTATTGGATCGTGTCCAGTCCTCTACTGATTTTATAGGTCTAAATTACTACACAATCGATAGACTGTTTGGAAGTTATAAAACTTTACCCAAACAAGATGTTATGGAAGAAATGGACTGGGAAATTTATCCGAAAGGTATTCATCATGAGCTTATGGCTTTAAAACAATATAAAAAGCCAATTTATGTGACCGAAAATGGAGTTGCTGATGGCAAGGATCAACTAAGAGAAAAATTTATCAAAGAACATCTGCGATGGGTCTGGCAAGCTATTCATGAGGGCATTGATGTTCGGGGTTACCTTTATTGGTCGCTTTTGGACAATTTTGAATGGGCTGAAGGTTTTAAGCCCAGATTCGGTTTGGTTGAGATTGATTATACTACCTTCGAAAGAAAAATTCGTCCCTCGGCCCTGGAATATGCTAAGATATGTATAGAGAATAAATTGGAAATTATAAATTAGAAATTTTCATGCTTTGGATTTATCTTGCATTAGGTGCCTATGCTTTAAATGCGATAGCGTTTATTATAGATAAACATCTTCTTTCCGCGCCTATTCTTCATCCGATATCATATGCTTTTTGGATTGCCATTTTGAGTTTTGCGGCTATTGTCGTGTTGCCTTTCGGTGTTTACTGGGTTGATTATTATTATTTTTTAATCTCTTTTGCGTCCGGAGCGGCGTTTTTCTTTGCTTTGATATTTTTGTACCAAGCTGTTAAAAAAACAGACGTATCGGTTGCTTCGACGAAAGTCGGTGTTCTGGGAGTTATATTTACTTATATTTTCTCCGTACTTATATTAAAAGATTATTTTTCCGGTTCAGCTGTGATCGCTATTGGACTTATGGTAGCGGGTACTTTATTTCTCGGAAAAACCAGTAGTAAAAATATTTGGCGTGATGCCATAATATCAGGGGCCGCATTCGGTATCTCCACGGTTCTTCTAAAGCTGACCTTCAACCACTCCACCTTTTTAAATGGTTTTTTATGGACAAGAATGGGTCTTGTCGGCATGGCTGTTCTAACCCTAATTCATCCTTATGTCCGCAAAGAAGTTTTTTCTTCTTACAAAAAATCCCCCCACTCTTCAAGGTTTATATTTATTGTAAATAAGATTATTGCCAGTATGGGTTTTGCGCTTCTTTATGTTGCGATTAAGCTCGGAAATGTTTCCGTGGTTAATGCTCTCTTAAGCGTCCAATTTGTCTTCATATTTCTTTTAGCCCTTGTTTTGGGAGATAAGATTCCCGGAGTATCAGAGAACAAAAAAGGCATAATTATTGTACAGAAGCTGGCCGGTATAGTCCTTATTGGTGTCGGACTTTTAATGTTATTTAAATGACAAAAAAGAAAATTTTTTTCATTCCGCTTATCGTTGTCGTCGGTGCTTTATTTTTGTTGTCGATTGACTACTCTCCGCGGAAAGAGCCGCCGGTTTATGGCGTATCTTTCAGTAAGTTCCATGCGGATGAGTTGAAACTTGATTGGAAGAAAACATATCTGGCCATCCTGGATGATTTAAATGTAAGGCGTCTCCGACTTACGGCTCACTGGCCGTTAACCGAACCGAAAGATGGTATCTATAATTTTTCTGAGCTTGATTTTCAGATTAGAGAGGCTGAAAAACGCAATGCTACTGTGATATTGGCTGTCGGCCGGCGTCTTCCTGGTTGGCCGGAATGTCATACTCCAGACTGGGTTGAAAAATTACCACTTGATCAGCAAAGGGTTAAGCTTTTGGAATATATTGAGATTGTTGTGAATCGCTATAAGAAATCACCAGCTATTCAATATTGGCAAGTGGAGAACGAGATGTTTCTTGTTTTTTTCAGTCGATCTTTGTGTGGTAAATATGGTTCTGGGCTTGAGGATTTATTGAAAAAAGAAATTAATTTGGTTCATAAACTAGATCCCTCTCGACAAGTTATCATAACCGACAGCGGAGAATTTGGAACTTGGTATAAAGCATATAGAACAGGTGATGTTTTTGGAACCAGTATGTACTTATATGTTTGGTGGAGAAATGTTTTGGGTCCTATCCGATATCCGATAACACCCGCTTTTTTTAAGATAAAAAATTCCATAGTTCGTTTGATATATGGTAAAAAATCTTCAATAGTAATAGAACTATCAGCTGAACCATGGTTACTTCAGCCGATAGTTGATACACCTATTGATGTTCAACTTCAGAGAATGGGAATTGATAAATTTAATGAGATGATAAATTTTTCCTCAAAAACAGGATTTGATACTTTTTATCTTTGGGGTGCTGAATGGTGGTATTGGATGAATCAAAATAATCATCCAGAATTTTGGAATCGAGCCAGAGAACTTTATAAAAATTCTTGATATTATCACTGACTTCATTTAAGATACCTCATATGAAAGAGGATAGCTTAAATAACTTCATAAATTCCATAATATTTCTGGTCAAACTTTTTGTGGGGCTAGAAGATAAGTTTTTTGCTCAGAAATTATACGATAAAACTTCGGTATTTATTGCTGGCTATGTTAAATTGTTTAATTCAAAAGAGGGTGATGATCAAGCGTCGCACAATACTACTTTTATTGAATTTAAAAACACAATTAATAACTTACTAGAACTTTTAGATTATTTGAAATATTCTAAATCTGTATCGACTACTCCCCTTCTTTGCGCTTATAAGAATATTTTGAATTTAAAACTTGAGTTAATTAAGCTATATAATGAACATTCACTTAAGATTACTACCAAACAAAAAGAGAACAAGCCTATTGTTTCTGTATCTAAAAATATCTATCCAATGAATTTGAAAGAAAGTTCAAACAAAGAAAGGATTTTTAATTTCATCAAACGTTCTCCAAATTCCCGTACTAAAGAAATAATTGATGAGTTCAACATATTATCCGAAAGGACAGTAAAGAGAAATTTGAAAGAATTGACTACCGAAGGACTGGTCCGCAAATTGGCTAAGGATAAAGGAGTTTACTACTCGGCTATTTAGTAATAATTAAATTATGATTAAAGGTGTTATTTTGGCTGGAGGCAAAGGAACTCGTCTCTGGCCGATTACAAAGATAGTTGGAAAACATTTTCTGCCCGTGGGTGATAAGGCAATAATTCATTATCCAATTTTGACTTTAAAAAAAGCTGGAATTAAAGATATCCTAATAGTGTGCGGACAAGAACACACTGACCAATATGTAAAACTTCTTGGTTCGGGAGCGGAGTTTGGCGTTAATTTATATTATACTATTCAAGTAGAACCATTAGGTATCGCTCATGGCTTGGCTTTGGCAAAGAATTTCGCCGAAGGTAATCCAGTTGCGCTTATTCTTGGCGATAATATTTTTGGTGATGATCTGTCTTTCGCTGTTAAAAAATTCTCAAAAAAAGAAAAAGGTGGCGTGGTGGTTTTAAAGAAAGTTTTGGATCCTCAAAGATTTGGCGTGGCTTCTTTTCATAAAGACGGTTCTATAAAAAACATTTTTGAAAAACCAAAAAAACCTCAGACAAGTTGGGCTGTCACCGGGTTTTATCTATATGACAATCGGGTGTTTGATATTATTAAGAATCTCAAACCGTCTACTCGGGGAGAATATGAGATAACTGATGTTAATAATTTCTATATTAAAGAAGGTACCATGGATTACTTTAAAGCCAAAAAGTATTGGGTTGATGCTGGCACATTTGACTCGCTTCATCTTGCTAATATTCTTGTCCGAAAATTTAAATAACCCTTTCTAACGATGTTTTCTAACGATGTTGAACATCGTTAGAACTGATTTGTTGATAACCTGGAGACTATCGGTATCTCAGGTCGCTAGTTGTTTATTCAAGAGAAACAATCGGGTCTATTTGGATATCTTTTAGGTGGTTTTCTACAAGTTTTTGATAATCATTGTTGTTTCCAAAAATTTCCATTAACGGGTCCATGTTTAGAATAGACGGGAAATTTTTAATACCAAGATAGTCTAAATGACTGCTCCACCTGTAAGATTTTAGAAATTCTGAAGCTTTCTTTGGATCAGATATTTTGTTTTCTCTCCATTCAGGGTAGGACAAGTCTAGAGGATTAAAGTGAATGTAAAATGGTAGGTGAAGAAGATGTGTCTCGTCGGTTATCAGTATCTTTTTATATCTTCCTTGAAAGAGTGTTCCAATTCTCTTATATTTTTGATTAAAATATTTTGCATATCCGGCATTTAATTTTTTCATAAATTGAGGAATACCATTTTCTGTTTTTGGAGAGAGCATGAGGTGGTAATGATTTGGCATTAGGCAAAAAGCCAAGATATCAACTAGGAGTTCTCGTGGTTTTTTATTATGAGCAGTAATTTTTCCATTAATTTCGTAATCGCGAAATTTATAAAAAGTTGATTCTGCTGCGTTCTTATCATTAAACTCATATAAATCGTGAACAAAGCGAAAGTGGTCTTGGTTATCCATAAATATTTGTCTCTTATCTACTCCGCGATTTAAAACATGATAAGTTTCCATGAGATAATTATAACGATGTTCAACATCGTTAGTCAATGTGTTATCCACAGAGTGGAGGAAAGATAAAGTTGACAGATAAAATGGGGTTTGATAAATAGTAAAGTGTAATAAAGATTATTTTTTGTAAGAGTAGATTTTTTTGATCTGCTGCGCGAATTGGGCATGATGGATTATAAATCCCTCCTTAATCTATTGAACCTTCTAATTTCGCGGCAGTTCAAAAGAATTTATCTCATCATTATTTTAATTGTAAAAAGAATTTAACTTGAATAGATTGTGGATCAAATTAAAAAACCGATACATGTTTGTTTTTTTATTTATTCTTGTCGGCGGTGTTTTGGGGCCGGTTTTAAAAGATGTATCGGGTAAGACAAATTTGTTTTCAAAAACATTGGGATTGATTGGTGTTAGCATAAACAATGAGGTTGTTGATAACTCAAATATTGGTGACAGGATAATGACACCGATTCCGAAGGTGACAAATTTATTAGTGTCACCAAAATTATTGGTGGCAAAGACACCTGACACAAATGTCACCATGATGACACCAACTGTGTCACCATCAAAAACATTGTCACTAACCCCAATTCCATCAGAGATAACAACCATGCCACTTCCACCTAAATTATCCACAGCCAAGAATTCAGGCCGAGTAATTATAAACGAGATTGCTTGGGCTGGAACTTCGGCTTCGGCAACAGATGAATGGTTGGAATTATACAACACAGAAAGTGAGTCCATAGATATATCTAGTTGGCAGTTAATTTCAAATGATGATTCGCCCAAAATTATTTTTCCAGAGGGAACTATTATTGGTGCTAATGCTTATTTTCTCATTGAGAGAACAGATGATAATGCTGTTAGTGATATCGTCGCTGATCTATACATCAGTTTCGGTCAGGGAGGACTGAATAATACCGGTGAAATGGTGAGTTTGTTTGATGGTCACGGAGTTGTTATAGATGTGGTTGGTAACGTAGGTGAGTTGTGGTATTTTGGAGATTCAAGCTCAAAAAATTCAATGGAAAGAATAGATCCGATTAATGTTGGAAATAGTGTCTCAAATTGGAAAAGTTTTTCAGGTGAACCAGTAAACAAAGATTCTTTGAATAATTCAATAAATGGAACACCTAAATCTGAGAATAGTAAAATAGTCCAAGTTGTTGTTTCGACGAGTGGTAGTGGAGGAGATTCTTTTTCAACCCCGACACCAACCCCGACACCAACTACTTCGCCTTCTGTCTCAGTATCTCCGGCTCCATCGCCTACGACAACACCGACACCCGCTCCATCGTCGTCTGACTCCTCGGGATCTTCGGTGACTCCGTCACCTACGACAACACCAACACCAGAGCCATCAGTTTTTGAAGTTGTCATTAACGAGATTGCCTGGATGGGAACGGCTACTTCAAGTAATGATGAATGGATGGAACTTTATAATACCACCGATACTACGATCGACCTTACTGGATGGACATTAAAATCCAAAGATGGGACACCCAATATTACACTTTTTGGAACTATTTCTTCGCTAAGTTTTTATTTACTTGAAAGAACAAATGATTCCGTTATCTCAGATTTAACTGCGGATAAGATATATTCAGGTGCTCTTGGTAACAGTGGTGAAAGCTTAGAATTGCGCGATAGTTCAGGAAATATTAAGGACTCTGTTAATTTTGCGAGCGGTTGGCCCTTTGGAGATAACACAACAAAATCATCAATGGAGCGTATTGATCCATATAAATCAGGTGATGATACGGGTAATTGGATTACCAATAATGGCATACACAGAAACGGTATTAATGCAGGAGGAGGTCCAATAAATGGCACACCAAGGGCATCAAATTAACTTATTGTTGGATCATGACAAATGGGTTGACAGGTATGGGGATTAAATAGTCCAGTAATTATCCACAATTTGACCTATTGCAGGCTATAATATAACCTCTATACTTATCTTTATGAAGTCGTGGATTACCACCATTGACTTTTAAATGTATTTTGAGTAGTGTTGATAAGCAAATACAGATCATTAAACTGCATTAGACATGAATAATTCAGGAATAAAAAAGGTTTGTAATCGATCTAATTTCAGGTCGTTTTTTGAGTAAATGTTGGACTTTCTGCCTTTGTGAATTGTTGCCAGTTGTAAAGTTTGGTTCATAAGGGCAGGCAGTTCTGGCAAGGACATTGACAACAAGGAAAGCAAGAAAAAAATGATGCTTAGATTAGAAATGAAATTAAGTTTTAAGTTGTAAGCCACTTTTAAGGTTTGTTGGGTCGAGAAAGACAACCCTTGAAATTATTGTGGTCAGTCAGTTGTAAACAAAGTCCTGAACCAACATGTTCTCATGTTGGTGAACGGATTAATTAGTATTATTAAAATCTGTTCTGTTACTTGTTGGTTCGACATTTCGAAATTCAGATATTTCGATATATCGGATCACGGCCTCAGTTCAGTAATTAAAAAAATCAAAATGTCGAATTTATCAAAAGGCCGAGTCGGTTTTATGAAAACCGCCGCGGTCTTAACAGCTGTATCGACAGTTATTTCCCTTTCGGGAGTATTGTCCTTAACAGCATTTGCAGTTGTCCCTTCAGACTACGGTCTGACAGAAGGCAACGTAATCAGTGCAGCCGGTTCTGATGATCCGGATGTATATATTGTTAACGAGATGGGATACAAGAGATTATTCTTGAATCCTGTAATCTTCGGGTTCTATGGACACCTTGGAGGATTTGGTGCAGTTAAGAACGTATCACCTGCAACCAGGGATGCATTCCCAACTTCAGGTTTATTCCGAGTTGACGGAACCGAAAAAGTCTATGGTGTAGAATCAACAGGTGAAGACACAGCTATGTTGCACTGGGTTAATACCTCAGGCACGCAGGCCGTTGCCGATGATGCTAACTTCTTCAAAAAAGTTTTCGTCATCAACCAGAATGAATTTAATTGGTACTCACTTGGTTCTGAATATACTTCAGTAAGTCAGGTTCCGAGCTATGCTCGAGTTCCTGGAGCAACTCCGGCTCCGACAGGACCATTGTCGGTTATGTTGGCTCCCGGCAATCCATCAGCTTCGACCATAACCAGAAACGCCGTTGGGGTTGAAATGTTAAAATTCAGAGTTAGCGGTTCAGGCACGATCAACACCTTGACTGTTAAGCGACTTGGTCCTGGCGCACTAGCTGACTTTGGCGATATCTATGTCTATGAAGGAGCCAAGAGATTGACTTCAGGCAAGTCATTTTCATCTTCAAACGGGGAGGTTACCTTCTTGTTGACTAAAGATAATGTTGTGAGCGGTTCCAAAGACCTCTCGGTAGTTGCTGATATGTCTTCAGCCACAGCTGGAAATGTCAATTATGTTCAATTAGTAAGTGTCGCTGCCACTGGTGGTGCAGTTGTATCAGGAACACCTTTGAGCGGAAATAACTTTTCCGTTTCTGGCGCTTCGTCCGGTACGATTGATACTGCAAAAGTTGGTTCACTTTCTAACCCAACAGTTGGTCAGAAGCAAGCCCAGCTTTCAGAATTCAAGTTTACAGCAAACACCGAAGCTGCTTCCGTCAAACGCTTGACAATGTTGAACGGTGGGACATTGAAGCCGGCCGACATGGCTAATCTCAAGTTGACAACTGGAGCAATGGAATGGACAGGTTCAGTCACGACTGACAGCTATGTTGTCTTTAATCTTGGAGCTGGCTACACTATCACAAAAGGTGGTAATGCTACCTTCAAAGTTTGGGGAGATGTAAGTGGAAAGAAAGACGAGACGGTTATTCTCTACTTTGAGAATAATTCAGATCTCTTAGCGATTGGAGACCAGTATGGCAATGGTATGGCCGAAGGCACGAATACTCTTGATGTTTCTACAGAAGCAACAACTTTGACGCTTCAGGGTGGAGCATTGACATTGGTATTCAATGGTCCTACGGCTACTACGGTTGGCACTACGGCGACCGATGTTACTTTATTGAGATATTCAATGACTGCCGCAAGCAACATTGAAATCAAAAAGACAGAGTTTACTCTCTGTGCTGACCAAGCTGGAGATGGTACTTTTGACACCGAGACTACTGAAGGAGATTGGGATGATGTAACAGACTTCAAGGTCTGGAACGAAGACACCGGCTCTGTTGTCATTGGTCCAAAAGACGGTATTAACTTTGATCACGCTAATGGCGACTGTCCGGATAGTGTAGAAGGTGTTCAGGAATCATTTACCGACACTCTTGATTTGATGGCTGGTAAGACCTACAACTTCAAAGTTACTGCTGATATCAATACAGCTAATGTCGCAGATGAATTGATTGCCGGTAGTATTATCAGGGCTGTCCTTGATGACTACAGTGATGATGCCGGTGATGTGACGGTGGCGAAATACTCTGGCACCAACACTTCAGTTGCCGCTGCTGACATTGTTCCACGCGCCGACATTAACGGTCCGAACATCACGCTTTCTGCCTCTGCGTTGACTTTGAGCTTAGCCGGCGCGCCGGCCAGTCAAACGAAGATAAGGGGCATGAAGGCTGTTGACGCGGTTGGTATTACATTTGCCGCAGGCCAGGCCTCTGATCTAAAAGTAACTACGATTAAGATTACTGGTGTTACCACAGATACCACTGGAAATACATATGATGAGGGTACTCCTGACGCAGATAATGACAGCGGTATTTCAGTTGCCAACGCAATGGCAAAAGTTGAGTTATATGAATCAGGCGGAGCTTTGATTGCCGATTCAGGCAAGGTTACCAACAACTCGTTGGGTACAGCCGGAACCGGTACGATGACATTCGGTAACTTGAATTGGAATATTCCAGCTGGAACAAGTAAGACAATGTTAGTCCGAGTTGAC
>Ga0209542_10019351_pt1 | contig 10914 bp, 13 predicted proteins | sample RifCSPhighO2_01_FD_184028 | JGI IMG/M metagenome (GOLD analysis project Ga0209542, IMG submission 184028) | Soil microbial communities from Rifle, Colorado - Rifle CSP2_plank highO2_0.1 (SPAdes) (version 2) | ecosystem: Environmental > Terrestrial > Deep subsurface > Rock core/Sediment ...
CGCATTGCTTGCCAACAAAAAAATACTCGTACTTGACGAAGCCACATCTTCATTAGACTCCAAAACCGAATCGCAAATCCAACACGCCCTCAAACAACTCATGCACAACCGCACAACTATCATCATCGCCCATCGTCTATCAACCATCATGACCGCAGATAAAATAGTCGTACTCGACAAAGGCAAAATTGTCCAGCTAGGCACACATAAAGAACTCATCAAACAATCCGGCGTCTATAAAGAATTATGGAATTTGCAGAAAGGCGGGTATATACAGTAAGAAAAAATTAAATAGTATCTTATTCATCATCTTCAAAAAATCCTCTTTAAAATAGATCTCTATCCCCTCATGTTCAACCTCCACGAATTCACAACCCTCATCACAGAATTAATCCAAGAAAACATTCCTATTCTAGTTGAAGGCATCAACGATAAAAAAGCCCTTGAACACTTCAACCTCACAAATATCATTATGGTCGCAAAACATCCTCTCTATAAAATCATCGAACATCTTGAACGCATTGACGCAACGCAAGTCTGCATCTTAACCGATTTAGATAGCGCTGGCAAATCCTGGTATAAAAAACTCAACCACGAATGCTCGCAACGAGGCATCAGAATAAATAATAAATTACGCTTATATTTGATGAAAAAAACCAGCCTGCATCAGATAGAAAACCTCCCTGCCTTTGTTAGAAATCAAGATACACAGAGAATGTTTTAGATAAATTCAATCCCAACTATTCTCAAAATAACTGAACTTCATTTTCCTCCGAAATACTTATATGTTTACTCCTATTTCTAACCCAAATGAATAAAATTTTAATCGAAGCCGCCGGTTCATGGAAAGATTTCCTAAATGAAGATGGAGTCGAATACGTCAGAAATATTCGCGCTGGTTGGGCAAAAAGAAGAAAAAGATTAGGTTTATGAAAATCGTAGATACTGCTATCTTTATCGTTTTTCCCTCCAACATACAGTCTGCTTTATTGCTGCCTCTGCTTTTATGGTTGATGCCCCCGTTATCACCCGCAACAAAAAACATTTTGAAATAATTAAAGAGATAAAAGTCGAAGTACCGTATTAAATTGTGTCCACACAACACATTTACTCTAAAGTAGCAACTAATCCAAAACATTTATAAATAATCAGCTTCTAAGTAGCCTATAAACAGAAAAATGTGAAATAAATGACAACAACTCTAGAAGCATTATTGTATATACAACTAACCGAAGGAAATACATTCCACACAAGTCCTTCATTTTTCTCTGGGATGATGTTTGGCTACCCATCCAGAAGTTATGATCATCAAGAAGTAGAAGTTATAAATAAAGATACAACGAAAACCACCCATCTTATCACTGATACAAAAAGCGTTTATAATCACTTGACTAAACAAGCAGAATTATATCCTGGTGTGTGTGAAACAAAACTTCCCTATGGTGATTATACTATAAAAGCAACCATCGATGGCGAAACTTTATCAAGAAGTATCACAATCAATAAAGATACAAAAGTATTATTACCATTTCAACCAAAAAAATCTACTTGATAATTCAATTTAATTCTTCTTATTTTTATTATTAATCTCCCCTCTTAAATAAACACCATTCACAAACCTATCTCCTCGACAATCGTTCACAAACCTATCTCCTCGACAATCGAATACTTTAAATATAACTTCTTCCCCCTATTCACAACAACAAAGAGGTCAAACTTATGGGAAAAAGTCCTGATGAATTAAAATTTAAGATGAAATTAATCGCCATTGGCAGCGCATCCAGAGCATTAGATTATAAATCAAAAAATCCTAAGCTCACCAATGACGAAGTAGTGCGCATGATCACTCAACAAGCCGATGATATCATCAAAGAATGTTATTAATTCTTCTCAATGTCCTTGACCACATCTCCCCAAGCTCAGACGCTTAACGACACCATTCTACAACACAACCCATCCATCTTCTCTTTACTCTCACACAAAGGCCAACACGCCTATTTCCCCAAAGAAGGCATTGTTGCCCAATCCGCCCAAGCTAAAAACAAAAAATATAACGCCACCATCGGCGTCGCCTTAGATGACAACAATCAGCCTTTATTCTTATCCGCAATACAAGAAAAAATTCTCCTCCCTCCTAAAGACATCTACCTCTACGCCCCAAGTTATGGCATTCCTCTTTTACGTCAGGAATGGAAAAAACACATCTATCACCAAAACCCCTCATTAATCAATAACCAACTGCCCAGCACTCAACCAAGTACGCTCATCTCCGAACCAATCGTCGCCAATGGCCTCACCCACGCCCTGCAAATCATCGGCCAATTATTCATAAGCAAAGACGACCACATCATTCTCCCTGATTTATTCTGGGGAAATTATAAATTAATCTTCGAACATGCTAATCACGCAAAACTTACCACATTTCCTTTATTCACCGACAACACATTCAATCTGTTAGGATTATCCCAAACACTCAATCAACAATCGCCACAAAAAGAACAGACAAAAAAAAAAATAATTCTTCTCAACTTCCCAAACAATCCAACCGGCTACACCCCAACAGTAAACGAAGCAAAAGAAATAGTACACATCCTCACCAAACACGCCCAAACGGGCAATCATCTTCTCGTCATCTGCGATGACGCCTACTTTGGTTTCTTCTACGAACCAGAAACATATAAAGAATCCCTCTTCTCCCTGCTCGCCAATGCCCATCCTAACATCCTTGCCATAAAAATAGATGGCGCATCCAAAGAATTATACTCTTGGGGCTTACGTGTTGCGTTCATCACCTACGGCTCAAAAAACATCTCTTCTGAAACCATCACCGCATTAGAAGAAAAAACCGCAGGCGCCCTACGTGGCAGTATCTCCAACGCCTCGCAGCTCAGCCAAACACTTGTGTTAAATGCACTCATCAATAAAAACACTCAAGTAGACCAACACCATCACCTCTCACTCCTGCAATCCCGCTACCGCACAATTAAAACCATCTTAAACAATCCCAAATATACCTCTTACTTCACCCCTCTCCCCTGCAACTCCGGCTATTTCCTCTGCCTCAAACCAACCAACGGCACCGCTGAACAGATACGCCAAATCTTATTAGAAAAATACGACACCGGCGTTATCGCTCAAAATAATCTGATACGCATCGCATTTTCCAGCCTCAAAGAACAAGATATACCACAAGTCATCGACAATATCGCCAACGCCTGCCAAGAGATAAAATAATAAGAAATATCCCCTTCTTAATAAAGATAAAAATTATTCAATCCTCCCAAGCAAATCACTCTTTGAAATAATTCCTTTAATCACTCCTTTATCCATCACAATCACAAGCGAATTCTCTTTCAATAATAATGACAACGTTTGAAATCCCGTATTCAACGACACAATCGGTGGCGCATCTTCTAATACCTCCTGAACTCTCAAAATCCCCATTCGCTCCGGATGCTCTGTAATCTTCTCAAGTATCGTTCGCTCCGTCACCAAGCCACACACTTGTTTTTGTAAATCCAGCACTGGAATTTGCGAAATCCCTTTCTGCCGCATAATTTTAATAATATCTTTAACCATATCCTTACTGTGCGCAAACGTAATCTTCGTATTCACAATATCCTTCGCTTTCAACTCTTCTTTTCCACGAAAACTCTCAAGCGTCGTAAAAATCTGCTGCGCTTTTGTATACGATGGATCAAGCAATCCCGCTTCTACTTTTGCAATCAAGCTCTGCGACACATCTGCTTTATCCGCCAGTTGTTTCTGCGTCAGATGAAACTTCTTGCGCAGCCGTTTAATCTCGTCAAGATTACTCTTCTCAATAATTTTACCATTCATAATATCAATATAACTAGTAAAGAATATAAATCTTTCGTAAATATTCCAATTAGAATATTTTATTCAAGACTATTTATATACCTCCCCTCCCAAAAATAATCCATGGCATACATACAAGGAGAAAGAGAATTAACAGATTTATTACAACACCCTCTGGTAAAACCACTGGTAGATACCAATACTTTACAGGGATTAGCAGGAGGCACTAAAGTTGATTATATACTTGGAGTAGTAGAACAAGCCATTGATAGATATAAAGACAATTCCACACCAGAAGCAATAGGACTAAAAGAAAAGTATCAACACTTTCGCGATTTAAATCCCCTCCGTTACTTAACTCACCCTATTCCTCCTCCCTCCGGACCAAAAACCGACGCATACAGCGCCCGCAGAAGCATGAATTCCTAATTTTTTTAATTCATAACTTTTTTAAACCAAATAAGAAAAAAATAAAAAAAATAAACTAAAAAAAGAGAAAAAAAAGAAATAAACATAAAAAAATAAATTGAGGTAAACACTATGACCAATAAAAATTTTTTATTCACATCCGAGTCGGTAACCGAAGGGCATCCCGATAAAATCTGTGACCAAGTCTCTGACGCTCTCTTAGATGCAATCTACAAAGACGACCCCCAAGCTCGTGTCGCCATTGAAACACTTACCAAAACTGGTTTTGTCGTTGTCGCTGGAGAAGTAACAACTAAAACCTATATCGACGTGCAAAAAGTTGTGCGTGACACCATTGTTGAGATTGGTTACGATAAACCAGATTATGGATTTGAAGGGTCCACTTGTGGTGTGTTAAGCGCAATCTCCGAACAATCCCCTGATATCGCCCAAGGAGTAAACGAAGGCGAAGGTCTGCATCAAGAACAAGGTGCCGGCGACCAAGGTTTGATGTTTGGTTTCGCCTGTAATGAAACACCTGAACTAATGCCATTACCAATCACCTTAGCCCATAAATTAACCCAGCGTCTAGCATCTGCACGAAAACGCGGCGAATTATGGTACTTGCGCCCCGATGGAAAATCCCAAGTCACCGTTGAATACGAAAATAATAAACCAAAGAGAGTCGACACCGTCGTTATTTCAACCCAACATCACCCTGATGTAGACCTAGAAACCATTCGTCGTGACCTCATCGAAAAAATCATTAAACCATTATGTCACGAATGGATTGATGCAAACACGAAATATTTTATTAACCCTACCGGAAAATTTGTTATCGGTGGTCCTGTTGGTGACGCTGGTGTCACGGGTCGAAAAATCATTTGTGATACCTATGGTGGCTATAGTCGACACGGTGGCGGCGCATTTAGTGGCAAAGACCCAACTAAAGTCGACCGCTCCGCAGCGTATATGGCGCGCTACATCGCAAAAAACATCGTTGCTGCAGGCTTAGCCGAAAAATGTGAATTACAATTAGCCTACGCCATCGGTGTTGCCCAGCCCGTTTCCATCTATGTTGAAACATTTGGCACAAATAAAATCCCTGAAGATAAAATTTCAGAATTAGTCAAAAAGAATTTCAACTGCACCCCCAAAGCCATCATTGACACCTTAAACCTGCGCCGACCGATTTACAAAAAAACCGCCAGTTACGGCCACTTTGGCAGAAACGATCCTGACTTCACCTGGGAGAAGACGGATAAAGCTGAACTGTTGAAACGGGAAGCAGGATTGTAGATTTTTTAATCTATTTTTTTCCTTATTTTTTAAATCAAATAAGCCGAAAATCCCTAACATTCATGTTTAGGGATGAATGCGAGTAAACATGCTCAGGGATTTCGCTATATTTGATTTTAGAAAATCCGTCTTGGAAAAGTGGCGTAAATCCCCACTCTTTAGAGTTGGGGATAGCCACTTTTCAGGATTTTCTTTAAATTTATTTTCTTAGAATTATTTAAACATATCTCTTCATCACTCAAATATCTTTTTCTACTTCCGCTCCATCTCTCGCAGCCACATCAATCCAATCTTCATCATCATCCGATTAAACTTCTCAGAAAGCTTATACGTCTTCTTATACAAATCATAATCAATTAACCCCATCCCTCGCATCGGTGTCAGAATCCGATCATAAAACTGCCGCTTGTTATACGACAACTTCTCCTCACGCGAAAGTACTGGCCCTCTCGCGGGTTCCTTCACCACTAACTCCCCATCATGTAGCTTCTGCGCAAACAACCCCATCTCCGTTTTTCCCATCTCACCGCCATTCTGTTTCATCTGCAAAATAAGTAACCGTCCCACAACCTCTTGCTGCTCCGTCGCAAAAATAACTTTAAAAATATCCTCTGGCAAATTCTCCTGATCAAAAAGTATAACCATATCTTATACCATAGACGAGAGACTATATAAATGTTACCATAAATGTATACTAGGATAGGAAAATTAATGAATAGTGCCAATTTTACGTAATATTCATAAATAAACTCCTTCTTGACCACTTATGGTTTATTTGTACATTGATGAAAGTGGTGATTTGGGGTTTACTCATAAAAGCAAAAGAGCTATCCATCTATTTAGATCGCTGCTTACCAGCTCACGAACGGGAAAATCTAGAAAGATATTTTAAAACTGAATTTTTGTCTTTATTCAAAGAGATTCCTAAAATAACTATCAATCACGAAGCATCGCATAACAATAATCGCCTGCAAGTTACTGATTTTATTTGCGGAGCATTTGGCTGCAAGTACAACCAAGAAAATGCTGAATATACAGCCTTAATTCATAACAGAATAAGCACTGAAACAAATGCGGAATAAAAATAACGAACCCTGTTTACTTGTCCCATCCTCAATCCTGAGGCCTCATCCTTTCAACAGGACTTACTCGTTAATACATAAAATAAGCTTATATATATAAAAGTTTCTACCTTAAATTGATAAAACTGAATAATCCTAATTTCAAAATACGACAAATGTATACTAGTATCCTATTTACTGACATTCCGCACCATTCTATATATTATATAGGAGAAACCTATAACCCCAACTAAAAAGAAGCCTAAATACCTATTTCTTCCCATCCCTCCTCACCCACCTTTGATACTCCCACAAATACAACGTATTCACCGCCGCCATCGCCGTCGTCACCCGCCCCACATAATGCTTCCCCTCACAATAACTAATTCGCCCTGCCACCCGCCCCACTTTCTCAACATCAAAATTGCGCGTAAACGACACATCGATAACCGTCGCTCCCTCTTTCACATGCCGCGCATCAAATAACTCAACTTGGGTAGGCACCGCCGTCACAATAATATCTGCATTTTTGGTATAATACCGAATTGATTCAAGTTTCGTATTCGCATCACAACACACAACCGTTCCTCCTAAATTATCAAACATCCGCCGCAGCGGCGCCCCCACCGCATACGACTTATTCACAATAACAATATCTTTCCCCTGCAATTCAACTCCATACTCATACAACAACTTAATCACCGCTTTGGGCGTACACGGCACAACCGCTTTGCACGGCGTCCCCTCAAACTCCTTCTTGTAATGAATCAAGCGATAAATATTCTCCGCATTCAACCCCTCCACATCTTTGTATTGCGGCACAAGCTTCATAAAATAACTATCTAACATCCCCGCAAAACGAATCGGATAAAACACAAAACATCCCGTAATCTTCTCATCACACTCTGTTGCTCGTATTCTCTCTTCTAACAGTGTTGGCCCATCAATTTTTTGAATATCCGTTGCAATCCCAACCTGCCCAAACTTTTTGCACATACTTCGCGCATAACTCTCGCTACCTAAATCAGAAGTTGCCAAAAACAACACCACGCGTGGTTTTTCAAAATCAGCACAACCCTCAAGCGCTTCCTTCACCTGCCCAAAATACTTCTGCGCCACTGCCTCACAATCCATCAATTCTGCCATGACATTAGCTCCAGAAATATCGTATATAAGTATTTGTATAATATATTGTATAGGACTGAGTAATCCTAAAGAATTAAATCTCCTAAACTCATTTTGCTTTTTTAAGAAATGTAATAATCTCTTTTTTAAACATCTCAAAATCATCTAATTCTTCATTTAAAAATAAATATGCTTTTATATCATTGACTTCCCCATACCTATGAACGATAATATTACGAAACCCTTTCATTTCTCGAACTCTTGCCGCCGTTTTAGATGTTAATATTCTTTTTGATTCCAACAGTTTTAAAATATCTTCTTCTGAAGATGGCGCACCTAGTTTATAATGTGAAACAATCAGAGAACAAACATCAATCACCGCCTCAATTGCTAATTCTATCGTTTTCTCACACGCCCGTTTATCAACAAGACTATGAATATATTCTTTTTGAGAAGATGGTAACATCCCATCCAATTCACAAACATACTTCTCCATTGCATCCAGCTTGAGAAGAATCCGATCTTGAAAATCCATCGTTTATGCCTCCACCTCTTTACGTAACTCATTCAAATACATCTGATGATACTTTTCAAAATAGCGATACTCTTTAATTACGCCCACATATTGTTCTATTAAAAATTCATAATCATCATAATACAATATTTTTCCTTGTAACACTTCATTTTTAAGAAGCGTAGGAAGATCTTGGAATATTTTTACATCTACTTTCAGTGGTAGAGTTCCCGCCACCAATTTTTGAAACGAAAAACGCTGTTTTTCATCTCCAGAATAATAAATAGCAATATCAATATCCGAAAGCGCATTTGCTTTATTATGGGCACAACTACCAAAAAGTACAATAAACTTCACATTCTTATATTTGTCCAAAGATCGAATTTTTGTAACAATCTCTTTCATTCTTCTCAAGAATATATTTTTCTATATAAAGATAACTACTTATAATCTAAAAAAATAACCACACTATAAACTTACCCTCCGCCTACTCTCTTCATCCCATTAAGGGAATACTCAGGAGCTCGTCATCAGGTCTTAAGATAGTGTGGTTAAGCATGAAAAAGAGGGATACATTATAAAGTTATATTATGAAAAAAAGGTCGGCTAGAATCACCAACAAGAACAAAACAGAAACATTTATATCCTACTCTCAAGTTATTACAAAAATGGAACGTAAACCCATGTATTCAAGAGTAGAACGCGAAGGCGACTTAGTTACACTTATTGCCGGAGATCGCCTTCCTATCCTGCAAGATCAGTCTCGCAGATGGATGACTTTTGAGAAAATAAATCATGGGGCTAAAAGCCAATTACATTTTGACAGTGAAATCTCATTTATTGAACAAGCAGAAAATAATCAAGCACCTCACCATATTTGGCGTAGTTGTGTTCGTTATTTACAATTTGATCAAAGAGGAATATATTTAGATTCTATACACACTTCACTTGATATAGTTCCCGCAGGATCTCAAAGATATTCTAATCTGCAACATATTGTAGATTCAATAAAATAAAAAAGCGGGCCAGGGAGGACTTTCATGCCAACAATCTCTCTTTGCGTAGTGCGTAGGGTTGAACCGCAGTGAATACCCTACCCGGTTATCTCGCCTAAGATATTGGCTTTTGAACCCCCAAAAGACGGCTCTATTCTTTTAAAATAGGACGCCGCTGCCCTATCTACCTTATACCTGTTTATCTTCAACAAAAGTATATCCAGGTTAGGCGACTGGCCCGTTACAGAAGAAAAAAGAAAGTCTCTTTTTATAAGTTATGTTAATAATTTCCCTCATTTCAACGTCATCATTTTATACAAATCAACTACGTGCTTTGCCATATCCTCATAACGTCTCACAATTTGGAAATGCCCTGCACCATAAATATATTCTAATTTTTGCGAATCTACCTCCGCGTCAGTACACAGCGCATACATCTCAATTCCTTTACTTCGTTCTATTCGCACTGCCCGAGCAATATCCTCAATTGCTTGTTCTCCTTTATATCCCTCATCTTCCGTAATGTCCGTTAAAATATCAAAATGAATTCGTCGTTGCGCTACCTGTTCTGTTAATATTTGTGTACAATGTTGATACGCAACCCCCATTCGCGCATTATCCTGCGCCGATAAAAGGCCCAGCCGATATTCCACCTGCAAAGTTGCTCTTTCATCAAAGTCTTTAAACACATTGATAAATACTTCATTTGCTCCGCGGCTATTATACCCATAGACTCCTAAATTATCTCCTACAAGCGTCGTCGCCTCCATCAGATATAATGCCGCAGGTCGCACATAATCCATCAACCTATGCTCTTGATTAATCCATCGTCCTAATTTTTTAGATTGATTAATCGATAACAAAATCGCAATATCTCTCTCTGTAATTTGCCGTTGCATAAAAATATCCATGTACGGACTAATCCCTGATTTTAAATCAAGCATCATTTCCGCATGCGCCAGTTCATCAACTTCCCCCTCATACATTCTCTTTTTAACCGTCACTCGTTGCGGCTTCATTGCCTCCAATGATCTCTTAATCGTTTGAATTTCTCGCCCATGCTGTTGGCGCACTTTATTCATTCTATCATTCATCACTCCATTTGCCTCTTTCACAATAACTCGAGCTTGGCGCACCCCTTGCATCTCTTCATAATAAAAAATATCTTGACCCGCATACGCCGCATTTGTCTGCAGAGGCAGCACGACTGTTTTTCCAATTGTACTCCTTTCTGATTGTCCCTCTTTTTCTATTTTTGTACTTGGGATTGCATATTTTTGTCCAATTAACTCATATATCCTCTCCGTAAGATCAATTACCTCTTCATTTGAAATATCTTTCTTCCCTTCACATAAAGGCATAATCATCTCTTGTAAAAATAAATCTATCTCTCGATTTGTATTCCCTCTTCCTTCACTATTCTTTTTCTCACCGCCATCCAACTGATACACTAATCTATTCTCCAAAGACAACAATACCTGTTCATATGCAAGTGGCGAACCTCCTGCATACTCTTGTTGCAATGGTGTTAAATTGTGTATAACCTTTTCAAAATGTTTCGCTAACCTTGGATGTGTTGCCCCTACATTTTCTAAAACACGCGTATAATTCAATAGCGACCAGATCTTCGTTGCAAAAGAAGGATTTAAAAAACGTGCAAACATCACTTCTTCAACCGTTCGCTTTGAATTAT
>Ga0209542_10019352_pt1 | contig 10913 bp, 14 predicted proteins | sample RifCSPhighO2_01_FD_184028 | JGI IMG/M metagenome (GOLD analysis project Ga0209542, IMG submission 184028) | Soil microbial communities from Rifle, Colorado - Rifle CSP2_plank highO2_0.1 (SPAdes) (version 2) | ecosystem: Environmental > Terrestrial > Deep subsurface > Rock core/Sediment ...
TTCAACTTTACTAGAATCAGAATAAGAAACTTGTATTAATAGTAAAGAAAACATAACAATAGCACAAAAAATCACCCACCTCATTTTTTATTTCCTCTTTTAATCAACCAGCAATATAAAGTCTTCTCCCTTTAAATTTATTTTTCTTGCTCTTAAAATATTTTTTAAATTCTTTTAATTCCTCTCCAGGATTTGAAAAATCCTCAGCTTCTTCCCCGAGCATGAACTCGCCTTCATTAAAGTAATTGTTTTCCAGCATTTTTCTCCTTTATATTTTTCTTTTCCTTAATATTTTTTACATTCTGTTCTTTTTTTCCTTAAGGTTTTTTTCTTACAAGAAAAAAAGCTTATCTTACAACCCCCACTCCAGGTCTAGCTCCAAGAGATAACGCAAAACCCTTTAAATCTTTCTCATTCCTTCCTTCTTTGTCCAAAACCACAATAGGAACCTTATATTTGTTGCAGAGCATCATATTTTGCATTATTTTTCCCAGTTTCCTGATTCTTTCTTCCTCATTAAGTTTAAGCAAATAATCAATCTCAATAGCAATTTTAATCCCATTATCCCTGGCTAATTTGCACAAAGCATCATTCAACCCAGAGTTCCTCGAATCCATTTTATCTTCATTAAAATATCTTTCAGGATTAATCAGCATCTCAACTTTCTTGTTTTCCAAAGCAGCCTTATTCACCTCTTCACTATAGCCATAAACAGCTATTTTTTTGTATTTCCCAATAGCTTGATAAAACTCCTTTGCTGTTTTTGGTTGAATCAATACAGAATCCATAAAACAAGAAGGAAGAACAGATTTTTATAGTTTGTTATAACAGAAACGATAGCCTTTTAAGTTTTTTTATCCTGTCAAAATTATGGCTAGAAAATTACCTCCGACTTACGTTGAACAAGAAAAAAAAAGATTAGAGCATTTAGATAGAAGGACTAGAAGAACATCGCCTAGAGAAGAAAGTCTAGAACCAACAAGGCTTCAAGTACTTGAACTTAATACAACCCTTCTTTACAGCAGACTCGATAATCTTTCTGATAGAACAGATCGCGATAAAGAGTTAAGAAGGAATCTTGAAACAATGAGCAACTTAAGGGTGTTGCTTCATGAAAAAGGACACAAAGTCTTTGAATCAGGTCCAATTCGATTCGGTTTTCCAACAATTCTAACCCTCGCTTACAACCATCAAGCTAATGAGGGTATAGCTGACTTCACTAGAGCTGCCGATAACTTAAAAATGCCCCCTCGCCTCTATGTTTCCAGAGAGTTATCTTATTTAATAGAATAAATCCAAAAACCATTTAAATTCCCTTCCTCTCATTATCTTATGGACTTAATAAAGATAACAGAAAAATGGCAGAAATCCTGGGAAAAAGCTAAAATCTTCCATGTTAAATCAAATTCCAAAAAGAAAAAATTCTATTGCTTAGAAATGTTCCCCTATCCTTCTGGTTCAGGATTGCATATGGGCCATGCCAAAAACTACTCAATAGGAGATATCTATGCCCGTTATAAAAGAATGAAAGGATTCAATGTATTATATCCGATGGGATACGATTCATTTGGCTTGCCAGCAGAAAACGCAGCAATAAAGAGCAAAACTCATCCAAGAACATTCACAGAATCCGCAATCAAAAATTTCATCCAGCAGCAAAAACAGCTCGGATTAAGTTATGATTGGTCTCGCTGTTTATCCACACACCAGCCTCAATATTATCAATGGAACCAATGGATATTCCTGCAATTATTCAAAAAAGGTTTAGCCTACAAAAAACAAGCACCTGTAAACTGGTGTCCTGAATGCAAAACAGTATTGGCAAATGAACAAGTGCATGATGGAAAATGCTGGAGGCATGCAACAACAGAAGTAGAAATCAAAGAATTAGAGCAATGGTTCTTCAAAACAACTCAATACGCAGAAGAACTCTTAAAAGACATAGACAAATTAGAGTGGCCTGAAAGAATTAAAATCATGCAAAGAAATTGGATTGGCAAAAGCTCAGGAACATTGGTAAATTTCAGGTTAAAAAACAATAAAAAAATAATCCCTGTTTTCACAACCAGACCAGATACATTATACGGTGTAACATTCTTAGTCTACGCTCCAGAGCACCCAGATGTCATGGAATTGGTAAAAGGAACAAAGCACGAAGCTGAAGTAAAGAAGTTCATAAAAAAAGTAATCATAGAAGAAAAGTTCTCAAGGTCAGCAGAAGATAAGGAAAAGGAAGGATTATTTCTAGGAAAATACGCAATCAACCCGATAAACAACGAGCAAATTCCAATCTACATCGCTAATTTTGTTCTCATGGATTACGGAACAGGAACAATAATGGCTGTTCCAGCCCACGACCAGAGAGATTTTGAGTTTGCAAAAAAATACAAAATCCCAATAAAAATTGTTATCCAACCTCACAATAATCCAATAAAAGAATTAACCCAAGCTTATATCAACCAAGGAGTCCTAGTCAATTCAGGAAAATTCAACAACCTAGATAATGAATCGGCAAAAAGAGAAATAACACAGCATCTAGAAAAAATTAAGCAAGGAAACTCAACAACTCAATACAAATTAAGAGACTGGCTTATCTCAAGACAGCGTTACTGGGGAACACCAATCCCGATTATTTACTGCAACTCCTGTGGAATCCAGCCGGTTCCTGAAAAAGATTTACCTGTAAAACTTCCAGAAGACGTAACTTTTGGAGGAGAAGGCAACCCAATATTAACCTCAAAAAAATTTCAAAAAGTTTCCTGTCCTAAATGCTCGCAATTATCCAGAAGAGAGACAGACACCATGGACACATTCGTAGATTCAAGCTGGTATTTTCTAAGATATTGCTCTCCCAATAATAAAAAAGAATTATTCAATAAAAAAGACATTCAATATTGGAACCCAGTTGACCAATATATCGGGGGAGCAGAGCACGCTGTAATGCATTTGCTCTACGCAAGATTCTTCACAAAAGCGCTTAGGGATTTAAAATTATTAAATTTTGATGAGCCATTCATAAAATTATTCAACCAGGGAATGCTTCATAAAGACGGATTTGTAATGTCGAAATCCCGCGGGAATGTAATAACCCAGGAAGAAATCTCAAAAAAATACGGTATTGACACAGCAAGAATCTTTCTAAACTTCGGTGCATCTCCAGAAAAAGATATGGAATGGTCTGACAAAGGAATAGAAGGAACATTAAGATTCATCAACAAGCTAATCTCTTTAGCAGAACCAATAAAAAACGAAGATTCAATAAAAGATAAGATAGCTTTAAGCAAAATAAACAAATTAATCAAGCAAGTAGACGAATCAATCAATAAATTTGAATATAACCTTGCCTTAAACAATTTAATGGCCTTTGTCAATTACCTCTCAAAATACCGCAATAATATTTCAAAGAAAGCATTCCAAGAATCATACGAAAAATTAATTTTATTATTTTCTCCATTTACTCCTCATATTTCAGAAGAGTTATGGCATCAGCTAGGAAATAAAACTTTTGCTTCATTGCAATCCTGGCCTAAACAAGACATAAAAAAGATAAACGAAGAAGCTGAAAAAGAAGAAGCATCCATAGAAAAATTAATCGATGATATCAATCAGATTAAAAAAATAACAAACAACGACAGACCAAAAGCCGTCTATATCTACGTTATTCCAAAAGAACTCTCAATCTACGAAAAAAGCATAAAAGAAATTGAATCATTATTTTCATGCAGGGTAACAGTCCAGGCAATCAACGATAAATCAATTCTACATCAGGAAAAAGCAAAGAAAGCAAAGCCTAATAAACCCGCAATTTTTATGGAATAAACGGAGCAAAATGTTAAACAAGGTGAAAAGCAATGATAACACACTTAGCAATAATTATGGACGGCAACAGACGTTGGGCAATAAATAATAAATTAGAAACATTCCAAGGCCATCACAAAGGTGCTGAAACCTTAGACAATATAATCAATTTCTGTTTAAAAGAAAAAATAAAAATTCTAACAATTTACGCTTTATCTTCCAAAAATCTAGAAAACCGTTCAAAAGAAGAACTTGCTGTTCATTTCGCATTGCATAAAAAATACTTAGAGAGAGAATTAAAATCAGGAAGATATGAAAAAGACCAAATCAGATTTAATGTTCTTGGAAGAATTTCATTATTACCAAAAGATGAACAAAATATTTTAAAAGAAGCCATGGAAAAATCTCGCAATTATCATAGATTCATTCTCAACATTTGCATAGCATACGATGGCCAGGAAGAAATAGTTGATGCAGCAAAATCAATCATCAAACAAGGAATTAATCCAGAAAAAATAAATGAAGAATTAATAAAGAAAAATCTTTACACTGCAGAATTTCCTCCCCCAGAATTAATCATCAGAACAGGCATGTTCCCAGAGCAAAGACTTTCAGGATTCTTACTCTGGGATTCCTCATACTCAGAATTACATTTTACTAAAACACTTTGGCCTGATTTCTCTATCCAAGAATTAAAATCAATTTTAGACGATTATCAAAACAGAGAGATTAGAAAAGGAAAATAATCAAACACTATCAGGAAAAGTCTTCTCAGCATCTGTCTTGGCTGCTCTCTGCCTGCAAGTTTCAGCAAAGTCCCTTAAGGTATAAACATTAGCTTCTATTCCAATAAATTGATCTTTTGTTCCAGCACAAATGAATTGAGGGATAGTTCTTGATTTATACACCCCTTCAAAGCATTCTTTCATATAATCCTCATTCTCATAAAAGCTTCCCTGAGTCTCATTTCCAACCTGTGCTCTTACAATGCTGTAATTCAACTCCCAAATCTTGTTGACAGTAGGCTCCCACTCAGAACTAAAAGAACTCCATGGAGCATATCTAAAAATAATTGTTTCTTTTTTCAAGGCAATAAATTTGCTCAGGCATTTCTCATGAGGAGATAGAGGTTTAACACTTAAATTCGTTGTCTCATTGCTGATATTCACAGTTTCATTTCCAGAAACATTAACTAAAAGCGTTGTAGTTGTTGTAGCAGTTATTGATGTTGTATTTGTTTCATTGCTGATAATCGTAGCATTAATAGCAGTATCAACCAAAGGCCCGTCAACATCAGAAGTTTTAGACATCTGCCATACTCCATAAGAAACTAAAGCAAGTAAAATCCCAACTAAAGCCACAACCACCCATTTATTCATGTTTTTAAAAAAATGTCAAAACTTATAAACTTTTCCAAAAGTTCATGACTATGAACTGTGGCACAGTTGATTTTATCAACTTGTGCTTTGAAAAATAATTAAAGGAATATGTCTAATAAAGGATACAAAAGGATATAAATGATAAAATGTGAACAATGAAGGTAAAAATGGCATATGATGAAATCTCATTTACAGTAGAGGAATTAAGAGACATTGCAAAACCAAGAACTTGGTTAAGAACAAGACTGGTAGAAAGAACAAAATTTACCCCCCAATTAGAGGCACAGCTTAAAAATGCTGTGATGGATAAAGTAGATTTAGACGCTTACGAACCAAGAACATCTCCAGCCTACCAAAGAGAAGTGGCTAGAATAAGAAGAGAAATAGGTAATATTTTATATCAATAATTTCTAAAAACCAATAAAGGAAACGTTTAAAAAAAGCTGTTCCAGACTAATATCAGAAATAATTTTCTTTTTCCCAAGGGTTTTTCTTTCCAAAAGAAAAAGGCTTTGCGTCGATTGTATAGTGGTTAGTATCTCAGCCTTCCAAGCTGATGGCCGGGGTTCAAATCCCCGTCGACGCAGTTTCTTTTTTAACATGGTGCAAAAAATCTCGGCAGAGCAACTAAAGAAAAAATTAGACAACAAAGAACCAGTCATCATAATAGACGTAAGAACAAATGAAGAATTGCAGTTCGGAAAAATAAAATCATCAATTCACATCCCGATGCACCTATTGCCCCAACAGCTCAGTCAACTGGATAAAAACAAGTTAATTATTCTATATTGCCATTCAGGGCAAAGAAGCTCAGTCTGCGCAGAATACCTGGAAAAGCAAGGTTTCAAAAAAGTGGCAAATCTTCTCCCAGGAATATTGGCCTGGAAAAAATACGATTCATCAATAAAAGATTATTAAATCGATAGATTTTTAAGTTTTTAGATTATTCAAAATTATGAAGAATTACATTGTGTGTGAATATTTTTCAACCATTCCAAGCTCAACAGGTCAGCAAGGAGTATGCGTAGCTGCTAACAGAAATGTTGAATGTGATGGTTTAATTAGTAAATGCGAATATCCTGCTCATCTTTCTCCTGTTGCTCACGAAGCTCTTCTTCAAGTAATAGGAGAACAAGAAGCTGGAGTTTTACATTCAATCACAACCAATATTCCTCTAACACCCTCCAAAGAATCTAAAACTCAAACTGAAAAATACAGCTAAAAAATTATTTTCTTTTCTTCTTTTTCTTATCAGCAAAGAATAAAATATAAATTATAGGCAAAATTCCCGCAGTATTAAAAATCAGCAGGCAAACAAACCATCCTTTGCTTTTATTTCCAGCAGCTTTCCAAAGAGCAACCCCCCTCCAAATCAAATCCCAGATAGTAACCACAATAAAAACAGCCAAAAGCCATCCAGAAAGCAAAGGAAATAACAACGGATTAAACATGCCAACAAAAGCAATCACGGGCTTAAATACTTTGCTATCCAAAAACTTATATAACAACCCATCATCTAAAAGCTATGAAAACAGTCATTGTTTTTTCTCCTCATCCAGATGATTTGCAGATTGCAATGGGTGGGACAGTGTTAAAGCTTTTATCAGAAGGTGTAAAAATCATCGAAGTTATTTTTTCAGCAGGACAAAAATCTAATCCTCATTTAAGAGAAGATGTAGTCATTGGAAAACGCAGGAAGCAGTCAGAACGGGCTTCAAGAGTGATGAATATAACAGAAACAATCTATTTTAACCTCGAGGATATGGACTTAAAAAACGACGTCCATAAAGTAGACGAGGAAATCCAGGCCTTATTAAAAAAATACGAGCCTTCAATGCTCTACATCCCTTCTTTAATTGACAAGCATCCAGACCATCAGGCTGTTTCATCAAAGATCATGGAATTAACCCAAAACAAAAATATCAAAATTCTGGGATATGATGTCTGGGGAGGAGATGATAAAAGGTATCCAAGAATCTACATCAACATTACTCCTTATTTCAGGCAAAAGCTAAGATTGATGAAATTATTTACAGACACAGAATGGTTCTCTATTTACCTTCAATATCTCCCAGTCATTTTAAGAGCAATTAAAAATGGGGCTAAAATCCACTGCAGGTATGCGGAAAGGTTTTATGTTTTAAAATGGTAAACAATCATCCAAAATTATTATTTATCATCACAGGTATTGGTTTAGGCCACACAATAAGGGAAGCAGCAATAATCAATGAGATTAAAAAATTAAAACCAGATGCAGAAATTGTCATAGCAGGGTTCAAAAAATCATATAGATATTTCAAAGGCAAATACCCTGTAATAAAACTCCATGGCCATAAATTTCCTGAAAATTCGTTCTCGGTAAGCAGATTAAAATCCTTGTTCATGAACCTTCCTTATCCAGTCTGGGAATACAAAGACAAAAAAAAATTAGTAAAAATAATCAAAGAATTTAATCCAGATAAAGTTGTTGTTGACATCCAGCCAGTAGGAATTGATGCAGCTTTAGCTTGCAATAAAAAGGTAATCGCTGTTTATAATTTAGACTTAGATGAATGGAAAGAATATCAGAAAAATCTTTCTTTTCTAAACAGAACCCAGTCAAGAATACTTTTCCACTATGTCAAATCGACCTATGACAAAGCAGACAAGGTTATCATCCCCAGCATACACAAACCAAAAGTTTCTGGAAGATATAACTTAGTCCATCCAATATTGAGACAAACCCCCGAGGAACTCCCCCCTGGAAAGATGTTAATTAAAAAACTAGGATTAAAAACCTCTCCAATAGTTGTAATGCTGGGAGGAAGCAAATTTGGGTATTCAATAGCTGAAAAGCTTCTTGCAGTTGCAAAAAACTTCGACGAGCATTTTATAATTTTTGGTTATAAAAATTTAAAAGAAAAAAACATAACCTCATTCAGTTTCAAAGAGAATTTCTTGGAATATTTAAAAGTCTCAAAAGCTGCTATCTTATTGTCGGGTCATACAGCCTTATCAGAAATAATTGTTTATAAAAAACCTGCATTAGTCTTCCCATTCAAGAATTACGTGGAGCATTACATCAACTTAGACCAGATTCATGATTATGTTCTTGCAAAATACATCGACGAATCAATGGATGAAAAAACCATGGAAGAATACATCAGGGAGTTATTAAAAGAATCACCAAGACTGAAAAAGAACCTCAATAAGCTAAGTTTCCCAAAAAACGGAGCAAGAGAAGCAGCCGAAATAATTCTAAGAAGTTAAAAAAGAAATAAACACCTAATAATCATTAGACGATAAAACGGGTTGAACACTTCCAGTTGCATCAGCTGGCATTCCAGAAAGAGATTCTGTTCCCCAAATATATACATAATCATAAGGCATAATTGGCACTAAGGCATCATAAAAGTCCTTGAAATCTTGATAATCTTGTCTCGTAGCCACACTCTGCGTTAAATCTAAAAATGTATAATCGCTCAAATCGCTCATAGTGCCGCCTGGACCATAACCATAAAAAGTTACTCCTTCTTTATAATCTGTTGTTCCAGGCATGCGATTACTTCCCCTAACAATAACAGCACCATCGCTTAATTCAATCACTTGCCATTTAGTGTCAGCATTCGGAGAGATTAAAGTTCTAACCAAAAGACCATCAACATTTTCAGTATTCCCTGTTGCTACATAATTACCTCGCCCTAAAACTCTACTATTATCATCAAAAGCTTCACGAGTTATACCATTCATCATCCGCCCTATAATTCCTGCCTTCTGTGCATCAAGATCCCAAGGATCAGCATCATATCCGCCTTGACCACTTCCTCCCTGAACACCATAAACAGCTTCACAATCAGGGTCATTCATATTTTGCTGGCAATAAATTTCAATATCGGCCTGCCCCCATCCTTGACCAACAGCTCCCTTGCCAAAATAACTTGATTGACATCCAGCAATTAATAATAAAGCTAAAACAAGTAAAGAAAAAATCACCACTCTCTTTTTATCCATACCAATAAGTAAATCAGGATATATATATATATATATTTCGGTTAATCAAATTACTAAGAATTTTAGTAAAGTATTTAAATACTTAAATATTTACTATTGTATGAAAAATGAGACATTGGTTACAAGAGGCGGACAAATCACTCTCACCAAAGAGATAAGAGAAAGAACAAGCATCGGTGAAGGAGATAGAGTTATCTTAAACACAATGGGAGAAATAATTATGATATCTAAAAAAAATCCAAAAGTATTTGATGATGTCAAAAGTTTCTTGCCAGAAAACTTTGAGAAGATTTTAGTAAAAATAAGAACCGATGAAAAAGAACGAATGAAAAGGCTCGGGATATTGGGATGAACCTCCTTATAGATACTTCAATTATTGTCCAGATAGACAGAAAAGATAACGACACTATCAAAGCAATTAAAAAAATGATAGAAAAAAACCATACAGCAATAATCAGTGTAGTTACAGTTTCTGAAATTCTTACAGGCTCTTATTTAAGCAGAGATTCTAAAAAATCAGTTGAAGAAGCCAAAAGAATCCTCGGACAATTTATCTGGTTAGAAGTTACTCCAGAAATAGCAGAAAAAACAGCCCAATACCTTGCATATTTGATAGCAAAAGGAAATAAAATAGAATACCAAGATGTAGTAATAGCTGCAACAGGAAAGATAGCAGAAGTAGATTACATACTAACATTGAACAAAGAACATTTTAACGCAATCCCAGATTTTAAAGAAAAAGCATATACTCCTAAAGAAATTCTAAAATTAATTAAATAAATTCCCTTACAGCATCAACCCATTCCGCAGGATTCTCTCTTTTCAAAATAGAGTCAATGGAATAAACAGCGACGTTTTGACAGCCAGAATTTTTTACCATTTCCAAATCCTGTTTAAACCGAGTAACATTCTTATACTTGCCTTCAGTATTTAATATCCCGGAGCCAATCAACCCAATTGAAAAGCTAATATTTTTATTTTCCTTAACAGCTTTCCTCATAAACCATTTTAAATAAAACCTTGCAAATGGCCTAAACCAATCACCAGCAAAACTGGTATAGCACATATAATTCTTCTGCATCCCTTTCCTAATTTCAATATGCGTCCCTTGCTTCTTCAAATACCAACGGGCAAAAGGAAATTCATTAATCAGAAAAGAAACATTTTTAATCACAACCCCGGAACCCTTTCCAGAAACTTCATAAATGACATCTTTTAAATAATCATTGTTCTCCCCTCTTTGAAAAATCTTCTTAATAGCATAAACAATAATCTTAAAATTCCCCCAATTTCCAGAAGGCAAAGGAGGCTCCAAATCAATCTTAATCTTCAAACCTTTATATTGCTTTAACTTATCAATTCCTTCCTTAGAAATAAACCCAGAAAACCAATAACCTTCTTCTTTGGAAAGCACAGGCCAAGGATAAATGTTTAATTTAGTTTTCTTCTTCCATTTCTTATACTCAGCAACAGAATTGACAGCAACGTAAATCTCACAATCTAAACCTTTCAATAAACTTTCAGCTTTCTTCCAGTCAACAGTTTCAGGAAACTCACACCAAAAAACAACTTGTTTGAACATAAAATTAACAACCAAGAAGAAATTAAATGCTTTTCTATTGGCTACTCTTCCTTTATCCTACCTTCTAAAATCTCTTGAGCAATCTCTCTTCTCTTTATAACTTCATTTGGCCTATGGACATAAAGCCCAACCCCGCCAGCAGCCAAAGCTGATAAAGCAAAAGG
>Ga0209542_10019353_pt1 | contig 10913 bp, 11 predicted proteins | sample RifCSPhighO2_01_FD_184028 | JGI IMG/M metagenome (GOLD analysis project Ga0209542, IMG submission 184028) | Soil microbial communities from Rifle, Colorado - Rifle CSP2_plank highO2_0.1 (SPAdes) (version 2) | ecosystem: Environmental > Terrestrial > Deep subsurface > Rock core/Sediment ...
TGCGAGATCTTCAAATTCTTTTAAATTAATCTTGCCTTCTTTCTCCATAGCTCTTAATTTCTTGATAGAATCAGAGGCATCATCAAGATGTTCTTTTCCAATACTTGATACAAATAAATTAAATTCGAATAAATCCCATTCATTTTCTACTACCTCTTCAGCTATCTTTTGAGCTTCAGCACTAGCTATTTTTTTGATATTTTCTTTTTGGTAATCAAACAATTTTTTCAAATCTTCAGGGGAATTTATCTGCTGCATTTTTGTTGTCCTAGTTTATTAATTAATCTAGAATTACTATTTAAACTCTGATAAAATGAAGAAGAAAAATACCTATTTAAATCTTTATTGCATCCAAAACCACAAATAGAACAGTTATAACACATCTCTTTTTCCATATAGGATTTACATGTATTTTGTTTATAAATATTGAGGTTTAAAAGACAACAAAATATGCCCAGAAATAAAACAAAGTGTTGTTTTCGTTTCTGAACCTACAACCAACAGGCTATTGTTATCAAAAACCAGCTTATTTCAAGAAAAATAAGCTAAAATAAGCAAATTTGTGTAAAGTTATTAATGAATAAGTGATTGTCAGGAGGGGGTATAAAGGTTACGGGAGGAAAAATAAAAATCTAATTTTCATTTAAACGCCATCATGAAGCAGGTTATAGAAAGGTTAATGCTCCAGTCTTATTTATTCTTCTTTATTTCTCCTGTTTTATTATTTTTAGATAGTTTAGTCCCGATAAATTCAATGAATCTCTTTAGGATATACCCTCCGATTAACAGGATAAATATATACAATCCTCTGTAAGCCGTTCCAAGCCATTTTTTAAATAAGATAAAATCTATAATTAGGTAAGTAACAAATGCTAATAAAAATAAAACAAATGCGTAAAACCATTTATTATTTATTATATGGTCTAAAAACTTCTTTTTCTTTGTAGTATAATAATGAGAGAATATAGATAAGATTAAATATTCATAAATGAAAACAACCATGTAAATAAGAGAAAGCCTAAGATTAATCAAAATCTCTTTTTGTGATACGGGTAAGAAGAGAAATAATAAAAAAAACACATTACCCAACACAAGTAAAGAAAATAAACCAATGATTTTATTTGGGGTGATTATTCTTTTACTTTTCATCTTACAAACCTCCTTATTAATTCATAAATTATTGCCAAGATTATCAAAGGGAGAATAATATCTTCGATTTTTAGTACGGGTTGTTGAAATGCTGAAAAAACATTTTGTAAAATTGGAATACCCACAAAGATTACAAGTATCATAGCAACAATGGCAGAAATAATCCTCATATCAAAAAATTGTGCTTTTTTATTCATTTTCATTTAGTCAATTGACTTAACTTGTCAAACCTCTCCAATAGTTCCTTTACTTCTTTTTTAGCCTCTTCAATTATTATTTTGCTTTCTCTGTGATCAACTTTTTCCTCTTCTTCTATTCTGTACTTATTAATTGATAAATCCCAATCATTATCTTTAATCTCTTGAAAAGGCACAAAAAAGTGTTTTTTACCTCTATCATCATTATCTTCCTTAAATCTACTTTTGAATTTTCTTAATATGTCATGTATATCTCCATAATTAACTTCATCAAGGATAGTTCTTTTGTCATCTAAACTGTATCCATCAGCTTCCATTTTATAAAACCAAACTTTTTCAGTTGGCTCATGTTCTGTTTTTGTGAAAAACAATACTGCTGTTGATACTCCTGCATAAGGTTTGAAAACACCTGAAGGCATAGAGATTACTGCTTCTAATCTGCATTTTTCTAAAAGAAGTTTTCTTATTGATTTGTGGGCCTTAGAATTACCAAAAAGCACCCCATCTGGGACAATCACTGCACACCTACCCCCAATAGATAAACAATTATACATTAGTTCTAAGAAAAGCAACTCTGTTTTACTTGTGCTTATTGTTAATTCATCTGATTTTTCACTTACATTTATAGATCCCTTAAACGGAGGATTTGCTAAAATCAAATCATAAAATCCTTTTTCATTATATCTCTTTGATAATGTATCCTCTCCAACTATTTTAGGATTCATGATTCCATGCATCATTAAGTTCATAACTGCAATTCTTACCATTGTCCTATCTATGTCATAACCATAAAGAGATTCTTCATCAAGGATTCTCTTTTTTTCTGGAGTTAATGTGCTGACTCCATTTTTTTCATTTGCTCTTAAAATATGTTCATAAGCATTGACTAAAAAACCAGCAGTTCCGCATGCAGGGTCTAAAATTCTATCGCCAAATTCAGGATTTGCCAATTCTACCATCATCTTAATTATATGCCTGGGGGTTCTAAATTGTCCATTTTTACCTGCTGTTGTTAATTCAGATAAAAGGTATTCGTAAATATCTCCTTGTGTATCTTGATTTTGTTCTTTAATATGCAAGTCATTAATTATATTCACAGCCTCAATTAAAAGAGATGCTGTAGGCAATGAAAAGGTTGCGTCTTTCATGTAATTACCATAATTAGAATTATTTCCCCCAAGATTTCTCATAAAAGGGAATACCACATCTCGAACATGTGCCAAGATTTTATCAGCAGGATACTCACTCCAAACAGACCATTTACAATCTTCATGTCCTTCAAAAAGAGATTTATATTGAATCTTCTTTAAGGATGCGTTTTGTTCTTCTAATACCCCCCTATCTTCAAGCCTCTTCATAAAGATTAAGTATGATATCTGCTCAATCGCTTGTAATGGGTTAGAGATGCCTCCAGACCAGAATTTGTCCCATAATCTTCTTATCTTTGATTTAAGTTCTGCGTGTAACATTTTTTTTACTTTGCTCCTTGTTTATTATAAGTTTTTTGTTTTTTATAAATATGGTTAATAAAGCAAAAAAGAAACCTAAAGATAACAATAAAATTATGTTAAAAAAAAGCCTTAAAACTAAGAGAGTTGTGTCATTACAAGCTATTTCAAATCCATCTGTTCCACAAAAAATATTTAATGCTATATCTTGGACTATTATTACAACAAAAGCTATTAAAATAGACCACTCGAGGATTTTATTTTCCCTTATAATTTTAATTCTATCTAATAGGGAGAGGATTAATAAATAAAATACAAAAGTAGAAAAGATACCTGCAAGTTTAAAAGGCAAGCTGTATAAATTTAAAATTGTCGCTCCGGTTTGCTGAGGTACTTTTAAAAATTCTATACCCCAGAAAGAAACATAATTAAAAGTTATGGTTAAATTGATATTCTCCATAGCAAATGCAGAAAAAATAGCTACTATTGCATGCCCCATTTCATGTATGTAGTACTGAAAATAATTAAGGATAAATACAAAAATTACTGCTAATATTAGTCCCCCTAAAGAATATAAATAAGACTTTGAAAGAGACTTAACAAATTTTACAAAATCAGTCATTTTACAACTCTCCTCTAAACGCCTTACTCATTAAAGAGTTAAATAACTCTTCAGCATTTTGTTTAGTTTTGTTAACATTTTCTTTCATCTTTTCAACATGCTCTACAATTTTGGCGAATTTTTGTTGAAGAGGAAGTGGTGGGAGGGGGAGAGGTATAAATCTAATCATTTTTAGACTTAGGAACTCTTGAGCTCCACCTCTTGAATTCATATTTAAAATTTTATTTTTTGATATATGATTATTAAGAAAATGTTCTAAATAGTGGGGGAGTAATTCATTTTTATTTGGTTTTAATAATGCAACATTTTTCATGCTAAATTCAATTTTAAATGGATTTCTTACGGCAGTTCCAACATTTGCACCTATATTGGTATACATTACATCATTAAATTCTGGATTACATCTTGAATATATGATTTTGTGGTCTTCTTTAGAAACATATTCTACTTCGGAAAGGTCTAATCTAAATGGTCTTATATTTTTGCCCGTTATAAAAAGCACCCCTTCTTTAGTTCTTTTGGGAGTATCGTGGGTTCCATCAGTTATCTTTGTACATACTTCTCCTAATAATTTTATCGCAAACCCCTTTCTATAAAACATCTCATAAAAAACACTTTTCAAATATTCATCAAGCAAGTCTCCTGCTTTGCCTACTCTTTTTATCTGTCTTTCATTTTCTTCTAAGATATTAACGATTCTTTCTTGTTCTTTTAAGTCTGGGGAGCCGTTTGGGAGGAAGGGGAGCTTAACTTTAATCTTTTTAAGATAATCTTTTGATAAATGTTTTAGTCCAGCTCCCTTAAATCCTCGTTCTAAAAGATAGATTTTAGATCTTAATAAGTAATAAACAAACTTGGTAGAATGGCTCTTTACTTTAACATTAAAACAATCGTTTGAAACAGAAAAAGGTTCATTACAATAATGAAGCCCCGCCTTTCCCCCTGTGGAAAAAATTAAATGTTCTCCATTAAAATTAAACCTATCTAAAAACTTACTTTGGTTATCACTTGAAGTAAAAAATTTATATTTTCCCTCTTCTAAACCTTCTCCAGCTTTTATACCTGTTTTATTTTCAAACTCAAAGATTTCTCCGAGTACGATTTCTTTCCATTCAATTTTATTGATTTGTGTTTGTTTCATTTTCTATGTTTAATTTGGTTAGTAAAAACAAAACTCCCTTTTTTTATTGAAGATTTATCATCAACCTCGAGATGTATTAGACTTTCATTTAAAGCAAGTTGAGGTATATTATCGCATTCAGAGGATTCTTGTTTCTCTAAAAAATTTATTAGAACTCTTTGAACAATTTCTGTAAGATAATTTAGCCCAGGAAACTCAATTTTTTTATCACCGATTGTTGTAAAAACACTTTTTGATTTTAAAGTATTATCAACAAATTTTATGTATTTTTCAAGATTTTCTCCCTTGTGTGTAAAAGACGACCTTATATCATAGACAGAAGATAAAAACTTCTTGAACTCTTCTTCTGAGAATTGACTATTCCAGCCACTATAATGAGACATAATAAAATTAATGAAATTCTTCTTTATTCCGTATTCTGTAATAAAAGACTCATGAATCTTATTAATCTCTTGTTTAGATACTTCATTTTTCTCATCTAATTCTTTTATTAAATATTCATGAAAATCTTGTTCTTTATTTGTTAAACACTCTATAGAAACAACCAAAAGAAAGAAACTAACAGAAGGGTTGTTACTTGATGTTAATAAGGATTGCTGATAACATTCACATGCCCTTAAATATCTCTCTAATACTTCTAAAGACAGAGATTTAAATTTGGTATATAAATCTGATAGGTTTTCTGGGAATATTATTGGAGAATTAAAAATAATATTTCCTTGATTGGTATCTGATATTGAGACTTCATTTAATCTAACAGAGTTTAATTTCACTTTCTGTGTTAGAATTAATGATAGCCAAGACAATATAATCTCGCCTTCTTTTTCAGGGTTAGAACCTGTTTGTTCATCTTTCCATTTATCTATAAAATCTAACAATAATTGAGTTTTAAATTCATTATCTGATTTTGATGGTAAGGGAGAAAGAGTATATTTACCAAAAGTTATCCCAGAAAAACCTGCTTTTAACGACTCGCCGACATCACATTTCATTGATACTTTTATAGATTCAACCATTTTTCAACTCCTTTAATTTTAATTTTATTCCTTCAACAAATTTCTTTATATGTTCGGGAGTAATTTCTTTATATTTAGCAAAGTCCCTATATTTATCTAATAAATATGTAGAGAAAGCAACACGAAAATAAAATAATTCAAATATCTGCTTGGAAATTTCTAACATATCTTGCTTTTTCTCCACACCCTTGTTTTTTGTCCATACCCACCCATTTTTAACAAACCAACCTTCATGAGCAATAGGATTTCTTATATCATTTCTAAAATAGAGAAGTAACTCATCTATTCTTGGATAATCTGCAAATTCAGTCTTGAATGTATCGAGATAATAAAAATCACTTAATTTCTTATTTTGTTTTTTTAGATGTCCATGAAGAATAAGGGCCATATTTTTGTAGTTTAACTCATAAGTTGTTCTAAAAATATTGAGAATAAAATATGCCTGTAATTCTTGGGGTAATGCGTTAAGTAATTGTATTAGCATACCTACCATCAAGGTTTTATTTCCATGCATTTCGTTAAAGAATTTGTCTTCATGACTTTCTTTGAAAACATCTACCCCCTTATTATCTTGAACCCAACCAAGAAAATCATTAACAATTGACTTTGCCTCTTGATATTCTTTATAATCCTTAACTTGTTTGTCGTTTAGTAACTGGTCTTCGGCACTAAATTCTGACATATCAAATTCCTTCATAATCTTAACTTTTTCTTCATGGTTTTTGGCTTCTTCTATCTTTTTTATTAAATTTTTAAAAACCCCCACCAAGTAGGTTTTTGCTTGTTCAGGATCTGTAAACTGTGGCATCATTTTTCCCCCTCCAAGTCCAACTCATTCCTAATCATCTCCCTTAGTTTTTCATTTACAGACTTCCCTTCACTCTCACATAACTTCTTCAAATATAAGAACTCGCTTTTATACAGCCTCGTGGAAACAATCTTTCTTTCTTCCCCGCTTAATGAATTGTCTTTTAAAACCATAGAAAAAGCAAAGCTGGAAGCTTTATAAATATTATTGTAATAGTAAAAAGGTGTATACACCTTTTTGTTCATAGATTATGTTATTTTAGAGATTAATTAGAAAGGATTATATACACTAGCCTACTTTACTCTATCATAGGGGAACGCAACCTGACGAACCCCACGCTTGACGTGGTTAGTAGGATTGACGGATGCACTTACCCTATTTATCATTCTTTAACTCTTCTTAGATTTAATAAAGTATCTATGATTAAACTCATCTTATACTCATTTGTGTTTTTCCTTAATTTCCCTTCTTTAACAATAGTAAACCTCTTTCCATCAATTAATTTTGCAAGTTTCATAAATCCTTTATATTGTCTATCATCCACAGAAATAAAAATCATAGAATCAACATTTTTCTGACAGAATTCCAATACCTCGGAACAAAGTTCTACATTTTGCCTTAATTCAGTTATTTTATGTTTGTCAAGACATTTTAAGATTTCATTCTTCTCAAATAATCTTTTTATTGATTTAAGATAAGCGTTTTTGTTTTTCAAATCCTTATAATGTTTTAGTTTAGATGATTTTAATAAACAATCTTTTATTCTTTCTTTATTAATAATTATATAGCCAATTAAATCCTCTGAATAATCAATAAAAATATAATAATCAAACTCTCTTGCCCCCATCTACTTCCACCTCAGTTTATTACATTTCTGCACTATTATCTCAAGTTGTTCTTTTGAAAAAGCATCTAAAGGTCTTCCTTCGGCAAGAGGATGCTCTGCAAAACTCTTTAATTCAATATGCTTTGCCCTTATAAATACATTCTCTAATAATCTTAGGAACTTCAACTGCTGGGAATTATAATGTTGATTCTTATCCATAATTAATTTATCAAATTCCCATTTAATCATTTCTTGAGGGTCTGGCAATCCTTTTATTTCCAATAATTCTCTTAAGAACAAAATAAAATCTTTAGTCTGTTGAATATTTTCTATTGTCAATGCAGGGTTTAACTCTCTTAATTTTTTTTCTATTTCAACAATCTCTACGGAGGTTACCCCTTCTCCTTCTTGTATTTTTTTCATTAAAGGATTGTTTTCTTTAAATTCCTTGAAATCTTTATCTTCCTTAACCTCCATCATTTCTTTTTCTACCTTAACAACAATGTCAGGAGCATTAATTGTTATCATTCTTTTTCTTTCTTCTTCATAAAAAATCATAAGGGGTGCAATTTCTCTAACCAAGAAGTCTACATCGTCAAAGGTAATCTCCTCCCAAAATTGTTCTTTTTGAATTCTAATTAAATCATCTCTCTTTTCTTTGATAGCATCTATATTCTTATCCCAAATCGCTTCGGCTCTTTCAATTACAAAACTCTGCACTTTTGTTATTTTATCATTATTGCTTGTTTTAATGTAATCAAATAGTTTAACACATTGAGAGATAAACCAGTAAACCTTGGCATTGTCTGATGGAGAATAAATTAGCAGAGGGGCTATTTCTTCTCTTAATTCTTTTACATGTTTTTTTAAATCAAATTTAGAAGAAACTACTTTTTTTATTATATCCTTTTTTTCAATAACCATTGGAGATTCTATATCAATTTTATTTATAGTATCTCTAATCTCTTTTTCAACAATCTTTTTTTCTTTTTCATTTAGATTTTTTTCTAAAGCATCAATTTGCTCTAAGAATATTCTTGTTTTAGCATCCATTCCAGGAGATTTTTGTTTTAATACATTCAGCTTATGAACTAATATATTTGAATAATCTCCAAACTTGAAATCCATTATTAAAAAATTTTCTTTTATGTGTTGTCCACCATTATTTGTTGGTAACCATTCCCTATTTTCACACGCAGATAAATTTCTTGTTCCTCTGCCCAACATCTGCCAAAATCTGATAGAGGACATAACTGGCTTAACAAAAACTAAATTCATTATTTCAGGAACATCAACTCCTGTGTCCAAAACCCCTACAGATAATGCTATTCTTGGAGCATCTCTTTTTCCAAATCTTTTGACTTCATCCATATAACGAGATTTATCTGAGGTAATAACTTTTACATCTTTTGCTAAATAAGGGTAATATTTTTGAAACAATCTCTCAATTGCCTCCGCATGTTTAACGCTTGCACAAAAAAATATACTTTTACAGGGCCGTTTATCATCAGACTTATAACATCTATCTATAAATTCTCTAATTATCAATTCATTTGTTTTTTCATCAGTAAAAAATCTCTCAAATTTAGAACCAGGTGTTTGAAATTTATCAGGGTCTTCTTCTTGTAATTTTAATGCTTGTTGTAACTGGCGACTTAATTTCTTCCCTTCTATTCCTAAGGAAAGAACTTTTGTTTCAATAATCTCAGCTACATAAGGCACTAAAACCTTATCATTTACCGCGGAATCATAATCATATCTGAAAGTTGGTTTTCCAGCATCACAATTGAAAAGTTCAAAAGTATTTCTTGTCTCTTCAGTAGATGGCGTTGCTGTGAGTCCGATTTTTATAGCATCAAAATATTTGAAAATATCATTATTCTTATCATAATAAGACCTATGAGCTTCATCAAAGATAATTAAATCAAAAGCACCTGGACCAAATTTTTCATAAAATTTACCCCTCGGTTTTTGTGAGGACATTAAGGTTTGAATTGTGGAGACATAAAATCTTGCACTATCTGAAAAACCTTCTTCGTTTAGTTCACATACTGGTGTTTCTGGGAAAAATTTCTTAAAACCTTTTTCTTTAGCCTGATTTCCTAATGAGATTCTATCTACAACAAACAAAACTTTCTGAACATTTTCAGTTTTTACTAAACAATCTATCAATGCCATAGCAACTCTTGTTTTACCTGTTCCAGTGGCCATATTAATCAGTGCTTCTCGATGCCCTTCAGAAATATGTTCTAAAACAACTTTTACTGCTTCGATTGCTCTTTTTCTGTCTAAAATATCTGCCCTAATTTTAGTATTAACAGGATTCTTTCTCTTTTTCATGAGACTAACAAGCCTATGCAAATCTTTTTGAGAAAAAGGCAACTGAATTTTTCTTCTTCTATCTAAATCATCAACATAATACCATGCTGTCCCATTAGTTAAAAAAATAGGTATTTTTATTCCAATATGTTTTTCAATATCTTCCCTATAAGTTCTTGCTTGAATTCCCCCTTTTTCCACACTTACAGAAGTTTTTTTCGCTTCAACAATTGCTATAATCAATAAATCTATCAACTCCTTTTTCTATTCCAGCTTCAATTCCAATATATTCTTTTGTTTGAAAATTAGATTTAACTGGATTAATCTCTTCTTTTACATAGCTTCCCTTAACTTTCCAGCCTACTCGCTCTAAAATTGGATCTATAACTTTCTTTCTTGTTTCTTTCTCCGATAAGTCCATATAAAATCAAGTAAAAAGAACCTTAAAAATACTTTGTAATAATTATATTTATTCATCCCATCCCAACCCACTTGAACCCTTCCCACTCTTTATAAACTACTTCTCTTTATTCAAAACATGAAAAAGAAAAAATCTGAAAATAGAAATAGGAATAAAAATATTCTGACTTGCATTACTTATATCACTAACATAACTTACATCTTGCTCATTGCACCTTTTGCCGTTGCTGTTTTGGGAATTAAGAATATCTCTTTGATTGTGGATGCTATAAACCAGATAAAGATAGTATAAAAATTACCAATTCTACTTTATCCAAAATATACAATAAATCATAATAATCTAATCCTAAATAACCGAATATAAAACCAAAAAATTTATATAACAATTAATTCTATTATTAATGTTACATATAAAACCCCTCTCGAAAGGATTCCGAAAGGTGCCCAATTGCTTATGTGGTTGGGATAGACCAGTAGGAGGGTATTGTAACAACCTTATTCAATGGCTCTTATTATTCTGCCTTGTATTTTTATATGTTTTCTTAATATTTCTGAATATTCTTTATTATTATTTTCCGTTTCCTGAAATATTGACCCGCTAATAAGGTCTGTTGCTTGCAGTCCAACGCTATTTTTTGAATTTTCATGTTTTATAGCAATAAGCATGCTTGCATCTTTAGGTTCTTTACTTATATTTTCATCTGCAACATAAAATTTATATGAACTTCCTAAAACATCTTTATCAGAAGCAATTTCTTCGTAGTCCTGAATAACTAAATAAGCAATTTTCTTATTATCAAAATAATCTTTATCAGCTATTATTTTATGGGGCATTTCTTCTATATTAAAAACCTGACCCAATAAATCATAAAGGATCTGAATTTTTATTTTATTATCAATCTTTTTTCCATCTTTGAATATAGCAATATATTGAATATGTAAATTTAATTTTGCTATTTCTTCTAGT
>Ga0209542_10019354_pt1 | contig 10913 bp, 13 predicted proteins | sample RifCSPhighO2_01_FD_184028 | JGI IMG/M metagenome (GOLD analysis project Ga0209542, IMG submission 184028) | Soil microbial communities from Rifle, Colorado - Rifle CSP2_plank highO2_0.1 (SPAdes) (version 2) | ecosystem: Environmental > Terrestrial > Deep subsurface > Rock core/Sediment ...
GGTCTTTATGTAAAAAAAGCAAGAAAAAAAATAACAGAGGACTTAGAAAAAGCAGGATTAATCCTAGAAAAAAAAGAAATATCCCATGCCGTCAACACACACGACAAATGCGCAACAGAAATAGAATTTTTACCGACGGCTCAGTGGTTTATTAAAATCCTAGACAAGAAAAAAGAACTAATCGCTCAAGCAAAAAAAATAAAATGGCATCCGGAGTTCATGTATAAAAGATATGAAAACTGGGTTAACGGCCTCGAGTGGGATTGGAACATCTCAAGAAACAGACATTTTGGAATTCCTATTCCAGTTTGGTTTTGCAAAAAATGTGGCGAAATAATTCCTGCGCAAGAAAGTGAACTGCCAATTGATCCATCGTCAAAAGAAAAAAAATGCGCTAAATGTAAATCTTTGGCAGAACCTGAAACTCTCGTCCTTGACACCTGGGCAACAAGTTCTCTTTCCCCGCAATTAGTTTCAAATCTCTTCGAAAATAAAATAAAAATCCCATACTCATTAAGACCGCAAGCACACGACATTATTCGAACTTGGGCATTTTATACGATAACAAGATCCTTCTTACACGAAAACAAAACTCCTTGGAACGATATAATGGTTTCAGGATTCGTCACAAGAAAAGGAGAGAAAATGGGAAAGTCTAAAGGAAACGGCGTCGAGCCAAGAGAAATCTTAGAAAAATATGGAGCAGACGCGTTAAGATTCTGGGCGGCAGGTTCCAGCCTCGGCTCCGACCTAGATTACCAAGAAAACGATTTAGTTGCAGGAAAAAAAACTGTGACCAAACTCTGGAACGCATCAGACTTTGTATTCATGAATTTAACAGATTACGATCCAAAACAAAAACCAAAAAAATTAGAAATGGTCGACGAAGAATTCTTGAAATATTTAGATTACGTTTTGATGAATATAACAAAATATTTTGATGAATATAATTATTCGATGGCAAAAGGAAAAATTGAATTATTTTTCTGGAGCGATTTTGCAGATAATTATTTGGAAATAGTCAAAAACAGAGTATACAACGCGAAAGGCGAAAAAAGACTCTCCGCTCAATACGCTCTTTATCATTCGTTACTAAAAATCTTAAAAATGTTTTCTCCAATAATGCCTTTCATAACCGAAGAAATTTATCAAACACACTTTAGGAAAACAGAAAAGGAAAAATCAATTCACTTATGCAGTTGGCCAGAGTTTAAAAAAAACCCAAATCCTTCAGTTCCTCTCGCATCATTTTACAACATTTTAATAAAAGTTCGAAGAGAAAAGACTTTAGCAAAAAAATCAATGAACTCACAAATAGTCTTAACTCTTGATAAAAACGATCAAAAAGATATAAAAGAAATGATTGAAGACTTATTGTCTGTAACAAATGCAAAAGAAATAAAAACCGGACCTTTCAAGGTAGAATTTATATAAAATGGACGAAGCACAAAAATTCGAACTAGAATCGCTTTTAGAAGAACTAAAAGAATACAGGGGAAGACACACAGAATTAATCACTGTCCTCGTCCCAGCTGGTGCAACATTAACTCAAACAACAAAACAACTCGAAAACGAAAAAGGAACAGCGACAAACATCAAATCATCAGGAACGAGGAAAAATGTTATTAACGCACTTGAGCGAGCAATTAGAAAATTAAAAGAAATCGCTAAGACTCCAGAAAATGGTCTGGCCGTTTTCTCCGGAAATGTTTCTCAAGTCGAAGGAGGAGAAGATCTAAAAGTCTGGGCAATTGAACCTCCAAAAAAATTAAAAGTAAAAATATATCGATGTGACCAAACTTTTGTTTTAGATCCTCTTCTTGAAATGCTCGATACCGAAGAATCTTATGGCCTATTAATTATTGAACGAAACGAAGCATCAATTGGTCTTCTCGACGGAAAACATATCAAAATCTTACAACACATGACTTCAGGAATTCCTGGAAAGACAAGGGCGGGTGGTCAGTCTGCAGCCCGTTTCGGAAGAATAAGAGAATCAATGGCAAAAGAATTTTTTAAAAGAGTCGCTGAAGCAATGAAAACACATTTCTTTGAAAATAAAAAGTTAAAAGGAATTCTCGTCGGAGGTCCAATTCCAACTAAAGATGAATTTCTTGATCAAGGTAGTCTCGTAACAGAATTAAAAAATAAAGTTATTGCAGTAAAAGATTTAGGCGGAACAGAAATGCACGGACTTCAAGAATTAGTCGAACTTTGTAAAGACGTTTTATCTGAACAAGAAATTACCAAACAAAAGATGATCCTCGATCAATTCTTCGAGCGTCTAGCAAAAGACCCAGACAAAGTCGCATACGGAGAGGCCGAAGTCGAAGACAGACTAAAAAGGGGCGCAATAGATAAACTAATCATTTCAAAATCCTTAGACAAAAAGAAAATAAAAGAACTTGAAGAATTAGCAAGAGCATCTTCAACCGAAATCCACCTCGTAACAAACGAAACCTCACAAGGCGTCCAATTCGACAACCTCGGAGGCCTCGGTGGCCTCCTTCGATTCGCGATCCACGATTAATTTATTTCTATAATCTCTCTTAAGAATATCTCATCAACCAAGTCTAAAGAACATCTCATCGCCAAGTCACAGCAAAACCTTAGCCAAGAAATAGTTTGCGACAGCAAACTAAAAAATCCTCGATACATTTATATACCTTGAGATACATTAATGTCTATGTCGATACAAAAGAGTATTTTAATATCAAGTAGTTGGAACGTTTTTAATATCTTCGCCGAAGACCCACTAAAGATCCATTATGTTAAAGAAATAGCAAGAAAAATAAATTTAGCCCCAACATCAGTCAAACTTCACTGCGATAAATTAGAGAAAGAAAACCTAATAATGAAAATCAAAGGGGAGAGGTTTGTAGGATTTATGGCTAATAGGGAAAATGAAGATTTTGTATTTTATAAAAGAATAATGAACAAGATCACACTAAAACAATCAAACCTATTGACATATTTAATTAAGACATTATATCCTCAGACAATAATCCTCTACGGCTCATTTATGCGTGGAGAAGATGTTAAAGAGAGCGATATCGATATTTTAATAATTTCTAAAAGTAGTGCACCTTTAAATCTAGATAAATTTGAGAAGATTCTAAATAAAAAAATAGATATAAAAATCATTAAAAATATTTCAGACATGCACAAAAATCTTCAACTTGAAATAAATAATGGTGAGGTATTATATGGGTACAGGCAATGATTAAAGATATTTTCAAGATAAGTAACAACATCCCGCGGGCAGATTCATTAATAGAAATGGCCAAGGAAAGGTTCGCAGACATCTCCAAAGAAACAAAGCCCTATAAAATTATTGAGGAATATTACGAAATCATAAAAGAAATTATTACGTCGATAATGTACCGAGACGGACACAAAACTTTAAGTCATACGGCTCTAATCATTTACCTAGAAATCAATTACAAAGAAATCAATTACAAAGAAATCAATAAACAAGAAATATTTATTATAAATGAATTAAGAAAGCTAAGAAATAATATTCTTTATTATGGACAAAGAGTGAGCAAAGAGTATCTCATAAATCATGAAAGCGAAATTAGAAAGATTATCCAAAAGTTATTTGATTTGCGTAAATAAATTTAAATAAATTTCTTCGCATGCTTCCACATAAAATCAAAATAGCTTTTATACGCCCTTGCCGCGGCTCCGTTTTCAATAATAATTCCTTCAGGCTCATCAGTCCAAATAATTATTGCAATTTTATCTCCATAAATATTTGTTACGGCAGGACTTTCTTTAATATTTGGTAAATACATATGACCTTTAGTATCGACGTCAATTTCTCGTCTATCCTTTCTACAAACCATATAAGTTTTCATCCTTTTTTCCTTTTTTAGCATCATGAATCTATGCGCAAAATCAGGCATTCTTTCACTAAACTGACCCTCACTTCCAAAAACATAATTATCTTTTCCATCCCTAATTATATCTAAAAAAACACTTCTAATACCTTTCAAACCCTTAAATAATCTTACCTGTCCTTCAATTTTCTTCATTTTATGTGAAGCCTCCAACTCCGGTAGTATCTCTTCGACATCGTCTTTTTGTTCCTTTAAATATTCAAGTATTCTTCTTGGCCCAGCCACGGAAAACCATTTAACTTGTCCAATCATAACATAAGATACAAGACCTTTTTCTTGTAGTAGTTTAAGTGCATTATAACAACTAGACCGATCAATAGATGCAAGTTTAGAAATACGCCCAGCTTTAGTCGAACCATGGTCATTCAAAGTTAAATAAACTTTTATCTCATTTGGACTAAACCCTATGTTCTCAAGGGCTTTTACTATCTTCTCTTTTCGCATCTAATCAAAGATAAATCTATTTATTTAAACCTGTTGTTGTTCTTTCAACAGCAAGTTGAAAAAATCAATTTCTTAAGAAACAATCTTTTCTATAGAAAGCAACTCACCTCTTTGTTTCTTACTCTCCAATATTTTACTTGATCCAGAAGTTGATATAACTAAAGGATTCCATTTGCCCTTAATATCTCAATTATTTGAGAGTATTTTTGTTTACTTGATCTTCCGGCAGTTATACTCTCAACTTTTAATGCTAATTCGTCTAGGTCAGAAATGTCTCCAGCTTTTAATTCAAGTTCAAGATCTCTTAGTCCCATAAGATAATGTCCTTTAGGTGATCCAACTTTTAATAAGGGTTTTTTGTGTCTGTCCAATAATTTGAACTCGTCTAACGTTATTTCTACTCTTGTTTCATTTTTAGATATTAACATTTTATTGTGCTTCGTATTTGCTCTAGCTGATTCGATTATATCTGAATAACGATCGCTTAGAGTAAGACCTTTTACTATTTCTTCTGGTGTCAACTCATGATCCATCCATATTGAGGATTCATACCTATTGTCTATTGAGCCAGTTTTGAAATCATACCTAAACTTTCCCTTTGCGTCTTTTTCAAATCCTTCTACTCTTCGGATTATTTCCCCATTTTTATAACACTTTTGAGATGGGGTGTCGTAATAAACAAATGTTCTCGAAACTTCTTTTTCGTTTAATATACTCCAACCATTTTCGATTACTATTTTTTTTAATCTTGTCAAGATCTCCCCACTATCTTCAGTTATCCCTATCTTGAATTTGTGCTCTATTTCTCGTTTCATCTTAAAGTTATGACTCTCTTTCGTTATATAAATTATTGTCTAGGTCCTACTCCTATTAAAAATAGAAAGCTCATCATAATTAAATATCAATTTCCTCTCCGCTCCGCGAAGCTGACTGGACTGAAGAGAGAGCCCTTAGGGCGGAGAGGACTTTATTTAATAATTTATTCTTCTCCTAATTCTTTCCTTACAATCTTCTCCAAGGCTTCTCTTCCTCCGCATTCTGACCAAATAATGGGGAAGCCATACTTTCTTCCTAATTCTACTTTTTCCTCTTCACTACAAGGACATGCTACGAGGGTCAATGGAATATTTTCTTCTTTGAGAAATTCTGCAACACCAAATGTCCTATACATTGCATGAACCCCTATATAAAGGAATACATTCTTAACGTCGGATAGCGTTGTTTGGGTAAGAAAGCAACTTAATGTATCTGCAATTTTGTCATCAGCGCGATTTTCCCAACTCTTTTCGTTCTCATGACCGTACACAATAACAGAACCATTCTTTCCAGAGTAGGTTCCTGCAGGGAAATTTTTTACACTATTGTAAGTAAGCACTACAGTTGTTTTTCCTTCTAAGTCATCCATCTTTTCTTTTACCTCCTTTCATCTGTTCAAGTTCCATAATAAACCCACGAAAAATATCTAAATAAAATTTTGTTGTAGAATATTCTTCAACAGAAATTAAAATACTTAATTCTCGCCATAAGTATACAATGGGGGAACAAAAACGATGTCCAAAAAAACACGAGATGGCTTGAAGATCTCTAACTTAGTAAGAGTCCTAATGAACACGCCAGGAATAGAAATTAGGAAAGGATCAAAGCACCAGTATGTTGCTAACTATCCTGGAATGAGACCATGTCCAATCGCAACATCAACGGATGCGAGAAGAATGGTTGCGCCATGGTACGCAACTGTAATGGGCTACTCAAATACTCAAGCATACCAATCTCTGGCTCGATAGAATAGGTCAATAAATAAAATAATGACTTAATTGGTATCAACCATTTCCCACCGCCACCCTTAAAAATATCCTATTCTTAAACTATTTATGGAACAAAAAGAGGAACAAAATCTTTATAAATCTCATAATACTTCCAATAATAACATGATCCCCGGTGATCCGAAAGGGTCGCCGGATGAGTTTTTTATGGAAGATACACCAGTTTTTATCGATGATGGATTTCTATCAAAAATTTCTAAAAAGATTATTTTATTAACTAAAGAAGACTTCAAGAAATCAAAAATAGAATAAAATGGAAGAAGAACAAAAAAAAGAGGATATCCGCCAACCGAATCAAGGTCCAATTATAACGGGTTCAACTTCAAAAGAAATTGAAAACGAGTTCGAAGAAAAAGAAAAAGAATCTGAAGAAAAAGTCGAGGCGTCCCTTTTTATCGCCGGTCGTTTCTTAAGTCTTGAAGAACTTGTAATGCTAACGGACCTCAACCCAATAATGCTAAAAGGAATTTTAAATAAATTAGAAAAAAAATATTCAACCGCTGGAGGATCAACCGTTCTTCGACTAATTAAACGAAACGAATCTTGGAAAATGGACGTCGCCGAAAAATATCATTACCTTATTAACAAATTAGCGACGGGAAGCGTCGAATTCACAAAAGCAGAACAAGAAACCTTGGCAATAATCGCTTACAAACAACCAGTAAAACAATCCGTCGTAATAAAGATTCGCGGAAACAAAGCTTACGACCACGTAAAAAAATTCATCGACCTCGGACTCGTCACCTCAAAACAAGTCGGCCACACAAACGAACTCGCCCTCTCCGAAGAATTCTACGAATATTTCAACGTCCATAAAAAAGACAGCGCAGTAAAAGAAGAAGGAGAAGACTAATGGAAAAACTGACGATAGTTTATTTAATATACACCTTTCTCGCATTTTATTTTCTAATATTATATGTCCTAACATTTGTGCAAAACAGAAAACAATTCTACGAAGTAATAAAACCAACAAAAAATTATTCTCTTTCAATTGTAGTGCCTTGTTATAACGAAGCGGACACAATCCAAAAAACAATCAAAGCTCTATTAGATTCAAATTATAAAGGACTAGAAAAAATTATTGTCGTCGACGATTGTAGTAAAGATGATTCTTTTAATATAATTAAAGAATATTCAAAAAAAGATAAAAGGGTTTTAGCCGTTCAAACTCCAAAAAATACGGGAAACGCAGCCGGTGCTAAAAACTACGGTGCAAAATTTGTAACGACAGAATTAATTGGATTTAGCGACGCTGACTCGTTTCCAAAACCTGACGCAATCGAAAAAATGGTCGGCTACTTCAACGATAGAAAAACCGGAGCAGTAACTTCAAGAGTTTTAGTTGCAAACAATGTAAACAAACTTTCAAAAATTCAAGCGATAGAATATAAGGTAATTGCCTTCACAAGAAAACTCTTAGGATTCCTCGAATCAATTTATGTAACAAACGGGCCTTTAAGTATTTACAGAAAAGAAGCATTCGACGACGTAAATGGATTCGATGAGAAAAACCTAACCGAAGACATCGAGATAACTTGGCATTTTGTTTTGAAAGGTTGGAAAGTTCACATGGCAATTCCTGCCAACGCATATACAACTGTCCCAGTAAAAGTAAAAGATTGGTTTAGACAAAGAATCCGTTGGAACGTCGGCGGTCTACAAACAATTGCAAAATACAGAAAAAAATATTTTCAATGCGGAATGCTCGGATTTTTCATCATGCCATTTTTTGTACTCTCATGGATTCTCGGTCTCGCCGGTCTCTTTTTTCTTTTGTACCGTTTCGCAAGATTTATCACTATAAAATACCTCGTAGCAAAATATTCAGTCGAAGCACAAGTAGCCATAATTAATTTTCAAGATCTAAACTTAAGTCCAAGCATACTCTTCTTTTTTGGAATGGTTCTTTTCGTAATAGGTTTAATCTACACCTTCGTCGCAATGGCGCACTCAAGAGAGGAAAAAATAAAACACCCTCTCCACGACATCTTTATATACTCAATTTTCTATTTACTAATGTATCCACCATTGCTGATAATTTCAATCTACAAATTTTTAAGAGGTAAAAAAAGTTGGTAAAATGTTACAAAACAAGAAAAACGTTTTTTGGGAAGCCCTAATAATTACAATTGCAATTTTTCTCGCTGGCCTGTTTCTTGGAATGATGCTTGAAACTAGGAGTTCAAATAAAATAAGTGAACTCTATATTTCGTCTGAAGTAAATTTAGCCGACGCTTCAACTCTTTCAAAACTAATCGGAAGTAAAGATGCAGATTGCGAAATAACTAGGGAAAAAAGTATAGAGTTCGCAAATAAAATTTACGAAGAAGCAAGATATTTAGAACAAATAGAGTCGTCGGGAAAACTAACCGATAGTCTAAAACTCCTCCATCGTAAATACGATTTGCTAAGAACTCTTCTTTGGATTGGAACTTCAGAATCTTTAGAGAACTGCAATAATTTTCATTCAGTAGTTTATTTATATGAATATGAAACTGAAGATATAGAAAAAAAAGCAAAGCAAAACGTCTGGTCAAGAATTTTATTTGAAGAAAAAGGGAAGAACAAAAATTTGATTCTCATTCCAATTGCCGTCGACCAAGATATAACCTCATTAAATTTCTTATTATCTAAATACGACCTAACCCAATTTCCATCAGTTTTAATTGACAATAAAGACAAATTCTTTGATCAAAATGAACTACAAAAGGCATTGGGCGGTATTCTTGAAGATTGAGAATCTCCGTCGTTAGTCAAACCCAATATATACATCTAAACACAACATTCTTTAAAAATAACTTTATTCTAATCTCACCATGAAAATAACTAAAAAAGAGAATAAATCTTAATGAAATCAATTAAATCAAAACGGAGTTTTGGAAAATGAGTTTTTCTACTTGCGAGAAATTTCTTTTTTCCAAAAAGAAAGAAATCAATGCGATGTGCAATTTGTAAAAGGCCTAACGAAGAAGTAGAACTCTTTGAAGGAATTCTCAAAGCCGAAATGGTAAACGTTTGCGAAAAATGTTCAAGAATTGAAGGAATTCCAACAATAAAGAAACCTTCAACAGAACAACTCGAAAACATCCAAGACAAACGTTCAGTTCGGGAAAGGATGGAGAATTTATCTTATGGGAAAAAAAGAACCCTGATTAGTAAAGACCAAACTATTATCCAAGGAAATCTTGCAAGACTAAAAATGCCGACGAAAAAAGAAACAAACCCCGACGTGATTGACAACTACTATTGGGAAATCAACATGGCAAGAAGAAGAAGAAAATTAAGCATTAAACAACTAGCCGAAATCGCAAAAGTAGACCCCGATGTCTTGGATTCAATTGAAAGGGGCCAAATACCAAAAAACTTTGAAGAGATTTTTATGAGGATAGAATCTGCCCTTCAAATAAGGTTGCTAAAACACGACCAAGCAAAAATAAACTTCATAAGAAAAAGTCCAGATTACGAAAAATCTGTTTTGGCTTCAGTCAGAAGAAAAATGAACAACACTGATTTCAGCGAAGAATATGACGAAGATAAATCTGAAGAAGATTTAGAAAGAATCTCAAAAGCGGAAGAAAAATTCAATAAGAAAGAATACTCCAACGACGTTACAATTGATGAACTTGTAGAAATAAAAAGAAGACGAGAAAGAGAACATAAAAGCCAGGCCTCAAAAAGAAAATCATACGAAGACGATCTCTTAATCGGCGACGAAATAGATTTAGACCTAGACGAACTCTAAGAAATTATGCTCTTATCACGACTTTCAAAATTCTATCAAGACCTTTATTATTAAAGGATCTCCCATCAAATAATTCTCTCCTAATTGTAACATGGTAATCTCCAACTTTCTTATTTTCCGCATGATCAAACCAAAGCCCTCCATTTGAATTAAGGTATCCTAAAGGTAAGGGAATCTCTCCAATATTTAAGGGTCCCTGAAATATACCCATTCTACCATAATATAAATTTCCAAAAATTAATTTTTTTGGGTATCCTTCAAGATGTTTTAAGTTAGGAAAAAACTCCGTTGCTCCATTGGGTTTACCAAACATAAAACCAAGTCTCTCAAGAAACTCCCTACCATCTTCATTACTATCAAACTCATAAATCATCTTATTCGCCATATCTCAATTTCCTAACACTTTCAATCATCTCCACCAACCAATCCTAACAAGCTATAGTTTGCGAAGCAAACTAATTCCATCTCCTATCTCACTTTACTCCATCTAAAAGCCGCCAAGTCACAGTTATAAATCTTTAGATTTAAAACTGGGCAACTAACTCCCTAAATACCTAAGCCTTCCAGGTCGAGGTTCATAAATTAAACCTTCCTCTAAAAGTTTTTTTATCTCGCCGTTGATAATTGCAGGACTTGCTTCAACATCCATTATCAAAACATCAACATCAATTCCACCGTCGACCTCGGCCGTTCTAATCTTTTCAACAATTGCATCTTTAACGGGCGAAACCGAACCAATGCCCATTTCTTTTCGCGAATTCTGAATCTCAAGCTTCCTAACCATAAGCCACCGAGGATCAACCTTCTTAATTACTTCAGGAATTAAATAAAGCTCGTTGTTCCAATCGCGAATGTTCCCAATAACCTGAATCGTGTCGCCTTGCGTAATCTTTTTTATCATCTCAATATCCTCGCCAAAGGTCTTAAGTCTCATCTGCCCAGAAGCATCATCAATTGTCAACGTCGCATACATCTTCTCGCCGTCCTGAACATATTTATCGA
>Ga0209542_10019356_pt1 | contig 10912 bp, 9 predicted proteins | sample RifCSPhighO2_01_FD_184028 | JGI IMG/M metagenome (GOLD analysis project Ga0209542, IMG submission 184028) | Soil microbial communities from Rifle, Colorado - Rifle CSP2_plank highO2_0.1 (SPAdes) (version 2) | ecosystem: Environmental > Terrestrial > Deep subsurface > Rock core/Sediment ...
ATGAAATCTCCCAGCCTTGCTCTCAAATCTATGTATTTCATGCGTTTTGTTTAATTTTGTTCCTATTTTTAGGAACTATATTGAATATATACCATTTTTAACTATAAAGTCAAGCTAGCGGCGGACGAGAATCGTTCCTAAGTAGGACTGATTCTCATAAACTTGCTCGGGCTTGATTTCAAATGTTGTCAGCAGGCGATAATTGGTTTTGAGGAACTGATTGCCAATTTTTTCAGGCGAATAGACAACTTCGCGCCAATCCCCAAGGGCGAAATCGCCGTCGTGTTCCTTGTAATTGGTGATGACGATATAGCTGACTTTATCTTGATGGCCGGAAAGCAGGTCGGGTGAGAGCGGAAACCACATCGTGGTCAAGCCCTCGTACCAGGCGGCCCAGGCGTCAAGGTTGGTTATAATGAGTTTTCCCTTTGGAATGGTTTCGGCCATCAGACTTGATATCTGCCGGTAGACCGGAGGCTTGTCGATGTTGTACTGCTGACGTCGGAAGCGGGCATCGAGGGTAAAAAATCCAATGGTTGGTAGGGTCAGAAAAACCAATACTGCAGTGAGTTTCAAATAGAACCGGCGGGGAGAGAACTTTTCCAGTAGTTGAATTAAAGTTGGGCTGGCAGAGATAACAACCAGTGGTATAACTGGATGGACGTAGCGAGCGTTGGGTAAACTGGCGGAAGCACCTAAGAGAAACAATAGGAAAACGCTGGCAGTGTAGAAAGTAAACTGACGGTGTTTGGAGGTAAAAAAAGAAAATAGATATAGTAGAAAAATAGCGGTGGGAGCAAGGCGGTCAGGGCTTTTGGCGAAGTTATAAAGGTTATAAACAACCTTAATAGCAAAGTCTTTTAGGGTGATGGGTGTGGCGGAATAGGTTTGACCGCGAAGATAGAGGCCCTGACTGACTCCCGCGGCCATTTGGACAGCATAAAACGGCTTAAGGGGTGAGTAGATTGAGGAGACGTCTTTTTTAGCGAGCGAGTATAGGCCGAAAAAGAAAAGGACAATGACGATAACTGACAAGAGGCGATGACGCCAGTTTTTCAGACCGAAGCAAATGAAGTAAGTTGGCAAGGCGAGTAAAAAAAGAATTGCCTGCTGACGTGTGATAAACATCAGCAACAGCGGAATGATAGCCAACCAACGCGGTTTGTTTTTTTGCAGCGCTAGGTAGGTAAAGAGAAGTATTTCTGTGGTAAAGAAAATCTCCGTCGAGGCATTTTGGGCATACTCGAAAAAAAAGAGCGAGGAAGAGAAAAGCAAGGCAGAAACGATGCCGGCGCGAGCGGAATGAAGTTTTTTGGCAATAAGAAAGACTAGTCCGATACAAAAAGCAAATAAAAGAAAACCGACCGCGGCTATGGTGAGATCGTTCGCGGGGAGGAGTTTAAAAGCGATGGAGAGAATAAATGGTGTTAGGGGTAGAAACCCGGTGGGCCAAGATTGTCCGGGTTGGTATGAGGCGAGGGCGGAAGGGCTGAAAAAACTATGGTGAATGGTGAGGCCTTGTCCCGATAAAAAGGAGGTGGCAGCTTCAGCAAACTTGGCAGAGTCGGAAAATGTAAGAAACATTCTTATATAATTTACTTCATTGACCGGTTATAATCCAGTTTTGATGTCCAGAAAAATCGTTATCACACCAAAGAAAAACCTGTTTGAGATTGACTGGAAAGAGATCTGGGATCAGCGTGATCTGCTTTATTTTCTAACCTGGCGAGATATCAAGATCAGGTACAAACAAACCGTCTTGGGGGTGGCCTGGATAATACTGCAGCCTCTGGTCTCAGTTGTGGTATTCACCATCGTTTTCGGTAATTTTGCTAAGATGCCTTCCGATAATATCCCCTACCCCATTTTTGTTTTTATCGGACTTTTGTTTTGGAATTTCTTTTCGACGACTTTATCGAGCTCGAGCGACAGTCTGATCTCTAATGAGAATATCCTAAAAAAGGTTTACTTTCCAAAAGTACTGGCGCCGTTATCGTCGACACTGGCCCATATCGTCGACCTGATCCCAATGTTGGTTATCCTAGTCGGGATGCTGATGTATTACCGGGTAACAGTCACGCTTCAGGCCTTGCTACTTTTGCCATTATTACTAATGATGATGCTAGTCTCTGCCTTAGGGGTGGGGATGTTCCTGGCGCCAATCAACGCTAAGTTTCGGGACGTACGCTATATCCTGCCATTTTTCATCCAGCTGATGATGTATGCCACGCCGGTGATTTGGCCTTCGAGTTTGTTTGGGGGGACATCGCAGATAATCAGAATTTTTAATCCGGTGGCAGAGGCGATTGAGGTATCCCGCTCTGGTTTTTTCGGAACCCGCCCGATGGATTGGCCGACGCTGATACTGTCGATAGGATTTACGGGGTTGATTTTTATTATTGGTTTTGTTTATTTTCGCCGACAGGAGGATAGTTTTATTGATATCTTGTAATTTTTATGGCAAAAGCAGTAATCCAGGCTAGCAAGGTGGGTAAATTTTATAACCTTAGTCATGAGGGTAAATACTATGACTTGCGGGATTTGATCATGGATTCACCTAAAAACATTTGGGAAAGAATAAAGAAAGGAAACCGAAGACAAAAAGATAGTTTCTGGGCCCTGAAAGACGTTTCGTTTTCGGTGCGCCAAGGTGAGGTATTGGGGGTGATCGGCCGTAACGGTGCGGGGAAAAGTACGCTCTTAAAGATCCTGGCCCGGATTGTGCCGCCAACAACTGGCCGGATTACGATTGATGGACGGGTGGCGAGTATCCTGGAGGTGGGTACCGGTTTCCACAGCGAGCTAACCGGCAGGGAAAACGTCTATTTGTCCGGATCGATTTTGGGGATGAAGCGGTCGGAGATTGATCGAAAGTTCAAAAAGATTGTGGAATTTTCCGAGATTGACCGCTTTATCGATATGCCGGTGAAACGGTATTCGAGTGGCATGTATGTGCGGTTGGCCTTTGCCATCGTGGTCCATTTGGATCCAGAAATATTGATTATCGACGAGGTGTTGGCTGTCGGCGACTTGTCATTCCAGCGTAAGTCGCTAAAGAAGATGCAGTCAATTGCCAAGAATGAAGGGCGAACAGTGCTGTTTGTCAGCCACAATATGACGGCGGTGGACTCCCTGTGTGATCGGGCGATTCTATTGGAAGAAGGACGGTTAGTAGCGGAAGGTAAAACCAGGGACGTGATCGGGAGGTATATGAGCGATTATGTGCCGGACGAAAACGAGTCAACGGTCGGAAAGATTCAAAACAGAATTGGTAATGGTAAGATCAGAATTGATAATTTCTGGATGGAGAACGCGCTGGGCCAGAGAGTAAGCCAAATCAAGACGGGTGACAAGTGTCGATTTATCTTTAAGTACTTTGCCCCAAACGGAGAAGGACAGAAAGATATCAATGTGGGGTTTGGGGTCACTTCGCCGATGGAGCAGTCCTTGTTTATTCACTATATGGATTACACCAAACAGGAACTGGCTAAGTGTCCACCGAGGGGCAAGTTTATTTTCGAGTGCCCCAAGCTGCCTTTGGCTAAGGGGCAATATAAGATGAGCGTTCGGGTAACGGTTGGGGGTGAAGAGGCGGATTTTATCATCGGGGCGATAAATTTTAATGTCGGGGATGGGGATTTCTATCACACGGGGGAGACGGTGGTGCAAAGACATAGTCCGATGTACGTTGACGGTAGTTGGCAATTAGAAAAATAATGAAGATCGATACCTGGGAAAATAATTTCAAGAAGATTGACCAAATCGAAGGTTTATTGGTTCCCGGTCAGGAAAAAGTGCTTTATGATGCGGCGGCTTCACTAAAAAAAGGCTCGACAATTGTCGAGATTGGCAGTTTTAAAGGTCGGTCGGCGGCTTGTTTTGGCCTTGGAAGAAGAGATAAGAGCATCAAGATTTACGCCATCGACACTTTTGCCGGCAACAACAAGGACTTTGTCAGAGGGGTGCAGTTTAAAAACAAGCAATTCCGAACCGATTTTGAGCGAAATATGCAAAGACTGAAGTTGGAGAATGTCATCCCGGTACCAGGTTACTCGAGCGAGGTTGGCAAGACCTGGCGAAAAAAGATTGATTTACTTTTTATTGACGGCTCGCATATATACGAAGACGTGAAGGCGGACTTAGAGCTGTTTTTTCCTTGGGTGAAGCCGGGGGGGTTGGTTTTGTTTCATGATGTCGATCCAGTCTTTCCCGGGGTCTATAAGGTCTGGCACGAGATGGCGAAAGGGCAGTTATCTCACCTCTCCAGTTGGCACACTTTATATTTTGGGCGCAAGCCGGAATCTCATGAGGTTTTTGTCGTTTTGCCGGTGCATAACCGGCTGGAATACACTAAAAAATGCTTGACCTCCTTTGAAAAACAAACCTACAAAAATTTCGAAGTGATCGTAGTCGATGATGGTTCAACCGACGGGACGGCGGAATACATGAAAGAAAAATATCTCTGGACGTTGATCCCGGGTAACGGCAACTGGTGGTGGACAAAATCGGTTAACCGCGGCATAAAGGAAGCCTTAAAGAGAGCCAGAAAGGGTGACTTTGTCCTGACAATGAATAACGACTGTTTTGTCAAGTCAGATTACCTCACCAATATTGTTAAGGCGAGCCAAGAGAACAAAAGGGCGATTGTGGGATCCTTGATTTTGGACGCCGATGACCCCAATCATGTTATTGACGCCGGGGTAAAGATCGTTTGGCAAAAAAACTTGATTTACGGCGTGGCGGATAAAATCGCTAAGAATGCCCAGTTTTACCGGGACCGGGGGATCATTAAGGATATTGACACCCTACCGGGGAAGGGAACGCTAATACCGGTGGAGGTATTTGAGAAGATTGGCAATTTTAACTACCGTCGGCTGCCTCATTATATTGCTGATTACGAGTTTTTTTGCCGCGCCAAAAGAAACGGCTTTAAACTAATTGTTTCCAACAAAGCAAGAAATTATAATTTTGCCAAGCAGACAGGAAGCGAGCACCTTGTTGGCCGAACGGCTAGCTACAAAGAGGTTTTTAATTTACTGTTTGGGCGGAGATCAAAGTTGAATATCATTGACTATACCAACTTTTTACTGTTGGCTTGTCCCAAAAAATATCTGTTGCCCAACCTTAATAGAACGTTGCAACGATTTATGGCTTATTTCTGGATGTTGTACCCATTGCATTATCTGCCGGAATATATATATAAGTTTCGGCTTTTTTTCCACAAGACCGGAATAAAAATTAGACAGAGCTCGTATTTGGTGATAATACGATTATGGTTACATAGGACAAAGATTAAACTGGAACAATACTTATTGAATGTCTAAGAAAAATTCTGAACCAGTTTCTTACGGTTATCGGAAGATATCGCTTGGGGAGGCAAGACAACTTTCTGATGCTTGGCTGGACAATTCACTCCCCCAAAGCCAATGGCAAATCGTGGCGCCAATTTTAAAAGAGAAAAAGGTTCCCGAGGTGGCAGCACTGGTGATAGAAATTATTAAAAGGTTGGGTCTGGTGCGACCAAGCATTCTTGATGTTGGTTGTTCCAGTGGTTATTATTATGATTTTTTTAAATGGGCTGGTCTTTCGACTAGGTATGTCGGGTGTGACGTGTCGCCACATTTTGTTGCGCTAGCAAGGAAAAGCCATCGCGGGATTGATTTCAAAATGGCGCCGATGACGGAGCTACCTTTCATGGACGGAGTCTATGACATTGTTTTGGCTTCCGGGGTGTTACACACAGACTTGGGGTATCGTCGGGCTCTGGTAGAGTTGGCACGGGTTTCCAAAAAATATATTTTACTTCACCGTCTACCCGTTTTCTCGACTGGCAGTAAGATGAATTTATCTTATTACAAGAAAATTGGCTACGGAGTGGAGATGATGGAAATCGTCTTTGACTGGAAAACATTGCTTGCACTTTTTTCTAGATTAAAACTGAATGTGAAGGAATATCTGGCAGGAGATAGACTGGATATTAAGTCACCGGCGTACTGGAGTACGATCTTATTGGAAAAACATACACATGGGCGAAGTGTTTGAAAAGATAATTAACCTATTTAGACGTCAACCCTCAAGCTGGATGTGGGTGGAAAATAAGTTGGTGACTTTAAACGAAATTGGGGGCAAGCATGGCTATCCTGATAAAAGAAAAACCGCCAAGGGTAAACGACTTTTGGAAAAATTAGATCCTAAGGTTTTGCTGTATGACGAAGCGATAAAAGAAAATGTAAATTTCATTAAATTGACATGTGGTCGCTTGAGGGCTATTTCCAAGGGAAGGTTATTGGACTTGGGTTGCGGAGGTGGAGACTACTATCAAATATTCAAATTGGCCAAATCTCCGTTATCCAAAATGGAGTATTTTGGCTGTGAAATTAATGACGCCTTAATAAAGACCGCCAGGATAAGATATCCGAAAACCCATTTTATTAAAGGCTATGCACAGGAGATAGATTGTCCAGCTACCTATTATGATATTGTCTTTTCTTCAGGGGTAATTCAATATACATTGCAGGATTGGGTCAAAGTCATCAAGGAAATTTCGAGGGTTTGCTCAAGATATGTAATTATTTCGAGGCTGCCGCTAACAGACAAGAAAACATTTTATGTTAAGCAAACTGTCACATCGATTTTCGGAACAGAGGTAAGATTTTTTGTGGTAATTAATAAAGCAGATTTCAAAAAGAATCTGAAAAAATATGGGCTAGAAGCGATGACCACAAGTAAATCTAAAGAAACATTCGGGGTAGAGGGCATTAAGGGGCTAATTTCTTCTTATCAACTTTTACTTAAAGTTAATCGCTCAAAGGATACCTCTCTACCTCGACCAGTCGCAGCGGGAACAAATATCTAGATTTCTTTTGCCTTTGGTTAACGCCCTAAAAGTCTGGGTGAAGAAATGGCTATGGAGAATACTTTCCAGAGAATTCTTTTTTAAATCGCCAAAAACAACTTTATTTTTCCAATCAAGGCAACAGATGGGCATTTTTCCCTCGCAGTTGATGGTCACATCATTGATATGAGCGAAACAGGGCTTGACCAAGTTAAGTTTGTCGGTCAAATAGATGCTTTTCCGGTTATCAAGAATGGAATAGAAAACTTTGTAGGGAAACTTGGCTTTTAGTTTGATTAGCCGCTGGTGTTCTTTGGGAAAGTAGGAAGAGACCTCCAGAATATCCAACCCCGCTGCATCAAGATCGTCAACCATAGTCTGGTTAAGATAGGAGCCGTTGGTTAAGAGCCTAATCTTGGCAGTTGGGGCGTGGGTTTTGGCGTAGGAAATAAATTCGAACAGGCGCGGGTCATTGGTGGGCTCATTGTAACGGTGGAAGGCGATGTAGCCCTGAAAGTTACCCTTGCCCAACTGGTCAATAACGCTTTTGACGACTTTAGAACTGAGTATGACTTTCTTTTTTTGCCAAGAAACAGGACAGCGGGGATGAATGCTGGCGTAGTTGCATAAGTTTGACAGTTCGAAAAAGACATGACGAAGGTCACTAATTTCTATCCGATCTTTGTCGGGTGGCCAATTTGCCGTGGTGGCGAAGAAGCCTAGATAGTCTTTTTCTATTTTTTTATAGTGATTGTTTTTGAAGTCGGGGGGTTTAACGAACTCAGGCATAATTCGTACATTGTAGGGTATTTTTTAGTGATGTACAATTGGCCGAGATGATTTCAATTTCTGGCCAGTCGCGCAAGAAACACATCACCCTTATTTGGCCAAGCAATCCCGGCTTGGTGATGGCGATGCCCATTTCTCTGGCCTATTTGACCGGCAATCTCGACAAGAAAAAATATAAAGTTGATGTTATTGATTGTGTCTTGAATAAGATTGACCATGATCAAATTGTCAGAAGGATCACCCGCTTTAAATCTCAGGTGGTAGGTATTTCGTCTTGGTCGATCAACTTTGATGAGTCGCTCGAAATTGCCCGGGCGATTAAGGCTAAGTATCCCCACCTTCCCATAGTCATGGGTGGGCCTCACGTGACCTGCTATCCGGACTCGGTTATGAAACACGAGGAAATCGACTTTATTTTCAGGGGGGAGGCAGAGTTGGTTTTTCCGCTTTTTCTGGAAGAACTGGATAAAAAAAAACGGCGCTGGTCCAGAGTACCCGGTCTAACCTACCGGACTACGGCAGGCCAAATCGTGAGGCAAAATCCATATCTGACCGCAAAACTTGATGACCTGCGCCTGCCCGACTACGAGGCAATCAGACTCGATGACTATCTCAAGAAAGGCTACCGCCTAATTAGTTCGCAAAAACGAAATGTCCCTCTGGTGACCACTCGTGGTTGTCCCTATGGCTGCACCTACTGTTCGGCTTCGTTAATCAACGGCAAGTTGGTCAGAAGCCACAGTATCGACTATTTGATGAAACAAATCAGGTGTCTTTACGACAAGAAGGGGATTAAATCTTTTAGCATCCTGGATGATAACTTCACTTTCGACACTAACTACGCCAAGGAGTTTTGCCGCTCGGTTATTGCGCTTGGCCTAAAAGGAGCCGAGTTTTGTACGACGAACGGTATCCGAATGCAAAGGGGCGACCGGGAGCTTTGGGGTTTGATGAAGCGGGCCGGTTGGAAGATCATCATTATTGCTCCGGAAAGCGGCTCAAAAAGAGTATTGCGATTGATGAAAAAGGGCTTGGAGCCGAGAATTGTCCCGCCGATTGTCGACGAGATTAAAGCGGCTGGGTTGCGGGTGACGGCCAACTTCATCATCGGCTTTCCGGGTGAGACGCGGGCAGATTTGGCTAAAACCACAGCTTTGATAAAGAAGGCCAATATCGACTTTGCCAATATCCACTTCTTTCAGCCGCTGCCCGGAACGCCGATTTTTGATGAATTAGTCAGAAAGGGAGAGATTTCGGCCGATTTTCTACCAGGAAGTTACGAAAAGGGGGCGGCCAGATATATAACTAAAAGCCTTAAAAACTTTAATTTTTCGCGGTTTTATTACCGGACGGTGATTTATTGTCTCTGGCGTAACCCAGCCTACATCTTTTATTTCCTGAAAAACTATAGTCTGAAGCCGTTGATAAGGCGTTTGATTTCGGAGTTTTTCAATATGTTTAATTTTTCGTTTCAGTTTATTTCATAAATATGAAACAAGCGTGTAAGATTTGCGGCAATAAAACCAGAATTAAGTATCGCCAGCTTTATGACGATCGGCATGGGTATCCTGGGCGGTTTGATTTGCGTGAATGCGTTAGTTGTGGTTTCATGCAGACTGCTCCTCAACTAACAACCAGAGAGATCGCCAAGATCTATTCAAAACACTATCCGAGGGCAAAGATATCGCCGGAGCAAGTCCTGGCGGCCGCTAAAAATATACCGTCCAAAGAGACAATCGAGAAGAAGGGCCTGGGGGGAACATGTCATCTCGACACTAAACCAGGAGAACGCGTACTAGACATCGGTTCTGGGGCGGGGTATTCTCTGGCAGAAATAAAAGCGTTGGGGGGAGTGGCTTACGGTGTAGATCCGGACAAGAACGCCGAAAGGATTGCCAGAAAGTTGGGGTTTAAGTTCCATCTTGGTTTCTTGCACAATAGCCATTTTCCAAAAAAGCATTTTGATCTAATCACCGCCTCACAGGTATTGGAACATACCCCTGACCCAGTCAGACTGCTCATCGCCTGCAAAAGTTATCTGAAACCGGGGGGGAGAATTCGGATGAGCTTTCCTAACACTGGGGCGCTGTATCGATCGCTCTGGGGTAAGGCCTGGCTTCATTGGCATGTCCCCTACCACCTGAATCACTTTAATAAGACGTCGGTAGAAATTATGGCCAAAAAAGCGGGGTTGAAAATCAGAAGCATCAAAACGGTGACTCCTAACCTCTGGACGGTTCTTCAAATCCGTTCCTGGGTCAGTCAGGTACGGATGGGTGAAAGAAATACCATGTGGGACACCGGTCGGGTCGATGAAAAGAAGATCGAGGCAAAAAAAGATTGGTTGAAAAGTCTTTCGCTACGTTTTCTGCCGATGCTGGAAGATAAACTATTTTTTAACCGAATTCTCGACTGGTTTGGGAGGGGCGAAAGTTTTGTGGTAGAGTTTCGCCTCTGCTGAAGTCTTCCCGGCGATTTCTTCGATGTTTTTGGCGACCGCCTTGATCTGCTGGTCGGTAATGGCCAAACCGGAGGGAAGATAAAGTCCGCGACGGGAAACAAAATCAGTAACCGGAAACCGATCTCCGGCTGATAAATAAGGCTTTAGAATTGGCTGGTCGGTCGGGGAATAAAAGAAATCTCTAGTATCAATATTTCTCTCTTTCAGTTTGACTTTTAAGTCGTCCCGGGTTAAGAATAATTTTCTCTCGTCGATAAGAATAGAGTACATCCAGAAAACATTTTTGACTAATGGCCTAGTGATAGGCAGTCTGATGCCGGTTATGTCTTTGAGTAATTCCGAGTAGAGTTTGGCTAGGTGCTGTTTTTTGGCAACGTACTGACCGATGTGTTTGAGCTCGCCGCAGCCCAGAGCTGCCTGCATATTGGTCAAACGATAATTGTAGCCAATTTTTTCATGGATGAATCTTTTTTGATCGGAGTGATAAAGGTCTTTCAACTTCCTGGCCTCTTTGGCCAGATGCTCGTCGTTAGTGACCACCATCCCCCCCTCACCAGTGGTAATGATTTTATTAGCGTAGAAGCTAAAACAATTCACATCTCCTAGACTGCCACACTTTTTGCCCTTGTATTCTGCCCCGTGAGCTTCGGCGGCATCCTCGATGACAAACAACTTGTACTTTTTGGCGATCTTTAAGATTGAATCCATTTCGGCGGGGTGTCCGTAAATATGAACGGGGATAATGGCCTTAGTTTTCTTGGTTATTTTTGACTCAATCAGGGAAGGGTCAATGTTGTAGGTATCTGGTTCGCAGTCAACAAAAACCG
>Ga0209542_10019357_pt1 | contig 10911 bp, 11 predicted proteins | sample RifCSPhighO2_01_FD_184028 | JGI IMG/M metagenome (GOLD analysis project Ga0209542, IMG submission 184028) | Soil microbial communities from Rifle, Colorado - Rifle CSP2_plank highO2_0.1 (SPAdes) (version 2) | ecosystem: Environmental > Terrestrial > Deep subsurface > Rock core/Sediment ...
CGGCATAAAACGATCAGCTTAAGCCGGTCTATTTTCTTCCTTTATTCCTGATATATGCATCTTTCCCCTGATTGTGTTAGTTTTTTAGGGAAAGATGTCCTAGAGATTCCCGAAGAGAATTTTGAATTACCTGATTTTTTCAAAATTCTCGAACTAAAATCTAACCTAATCATCGGGAATCTCTTTACGGATAAAACCGTTGATTATAACACCGAGCGAAGGGTTTTATCCGTTGGAGAAAACCGAACTAAATGTATTATAATTATCGGTTTTCTCTATACATTTAATACAAAAACAAAATGATATTTGATTTAGAAAACTTTGTTGAAGATCTTACAAGTTTAGTCCTCGCTCTTAATAGCGATTAACAGTTTCATCACGCTTTATCCCCCAGAGCAAGCTATGGTGGTATTTGGGAAGAATAAAAGAATTGAAAATCTTAAAAGACAAAGAAGTAGTTAAAGGTGAAAAATCCAAAAGACTCAAGCACATCCCACTTCATAATCTCCGACTCTTTCTGTGTTTAGCCGAAACCAAGAAGGCATTCCTGATTCCTGAATTGAACAGAACGCAGGATTGTTCGCTGAGAAATATTCATAATCAATAATGCTTTTTTCTTCAACGGAAATTCCTCTCGAGACTAATTCATCCAGATTAACTAATGATTCAATTCCGTTTACATTTGGTGCGTTTATTCCCTTCAACCTGTCCAAAAAGCTCGGTCCGTCAGGCGAGGCGAGATAATAATTGCCTTCTAAGTGAGCAAGCAAATTTGAAACATCGCCGCCTTCAACAAAATCGGTGAAAGGAGTTTTGCTAATATTTCCGAATACAAGAGAGTTAGTATTGATATAATACAGCGGGTCTCCAAAATTTTCAATCGGAATCAAAGCAATAGCAATCAATGTCTTGTTCCAGCTAACAAGTTCGCCTTCATCTTCCAAAAGAAAATCTGTTTCTAAAGAAACTTTAACATTCCATGGATCCTCCTGAGTAATATTAATTTCTGGATTGCTCATGCTCAAATTAGCTCCAATCTTATTCGCTTTTTCTCTCAACAAATCTTCGATATCATCAAATCTCGCTTCCTGCATCAAAATCTTTTGCTCGCCATACAAAGTTCCATTGTAAAAAATTTCCTCAAAGCTGGAATCTAAATTAGTGATTGGCAATCCTGTTTGCGTGATATAATCCTCAAATAAAAATATGGCTCTAAAACCCGAAATAAAAACTCTTCTTTCCATATCTTCTTCAACAGCAAAGACAAAACTATTCATCGTATCAACCCTTCTCTGTATAGACTTTCTGTCCTTAATATGAGAAAACAAATTGAACGAAACCAAAAAAAATGATATTAGAATCATCGCCAGTATCATGAAGAAAATTCCTTTTTTGTTCATCTTTAAAAGAAGAGAAAGAGAGATTTAAACTTGTTGGCGAAAAAATTCGCGTTGTGGAAAGCTTTATAATGCCCTCTTTCAAAATAAAATCATGAAAACAATAGAAATGATTTGTTCAGGAAATAATGGGAGAAGCCCAGTGATGAGACTTTTAGCTATGCGTAGATTACAGGAATTAGATAACAATGATTATTTTGTAGACTCCTCTGGAACATTCGTTGATAAAATAAACCAATGGGATTTTTCAAGAGAAGAGATGACTCCAACAATTGAGTTATAGTAAACCATTTTACAGTTTTAATAAATTTCTTAGAAGATTATCAATTTCTTTCAGAATAGATTCTTCCAAATCTCCTATTTTGTGAATAATTCTCCTTTTGTCTATTGCCCTAAGTTGAAAAATTAGCGCGACAGAATCATTTTCTAACTTATTCTTTTGAGAAGATTTTATTTTTAAGGTGTAAGGATATTTCAATGTTTCGAGGTTTGTTGTTAGTGGTATAATGATTATCAATCCTGTTTTCGTATCCGCAAGAACTATGGCAGGTCTTTTTCCTATTTGCTCTCTTCCGGGTATATATGGGAAACTCAATAAGCAAATTTCTCCCCTATTCATTTTTCAGATTTTCCTTTTCCCAGTTTGAGATGTCTTCTTCGCTTGCAATTTCCCATGCCATCGTTTCTTCTTCTAACGAGATGTGCTCCTTTATGTAACCAACATCTTCCTGAAGCTTTATCAGTCTCATCATTATTTCTTTTGCATTAGTTTGTATTTCTTGAGTCATATTTTCAGCAGATAAAAGAACTATTTAAATTTTTAGGAAGATTTTTTCAAAATCTTCACGACGCCTTTGTTAGCGTCTACCTCAATTAAATCGCCGTCTTTCAAAACATGCATTACTATCTTCGTGCCAATGACGCAGGGTTTCTTTCATTTCAAAGATCATCAGAGTTTATTCAAATGACTGACCGTTGCTGTCATTTTCTTCTACAATTTTGATGATATCTTCAGTTTTATAGACTTTGATTTCGTCTTGCTTTTGAAAATGAACATCATCACTCCAGATCCCATCGTTTTGATTCGTAATCTTCTTGTTTTACAATTATTATTTTTTCTAGGATAAAGTTCAGCAGTGTTTCAAAATCTTCTATTGAAAGTCCGGATTTTTCTATAAATTCCTCTTTGTATTTTTCTATGGACTCTATCAGTTTATCCGGAGAATAAAACGTAAATTGAGAAAGCGTTAACAATTCTCTTGACTTGCCATCTTTTATCAAAGCAGATATAACTGCGTTAGCGTCTGCGATAAGAATCATTCTAATTCCCGACTAAACCGTGCTGTCTAGCCATTTCCCTCTTTATTTTTCTAGCTAACTTATCCGCATCCTTCTGTGTTAATTTGCTTTTCTGTGCTATGGCTTCGACCATTTCTACTCTTCTGATATGCTCCTCCAACGCCCTCCTTGTTACAGCACTCCAGTTAACTTCCCTATATCTTCGGAGTTTTTCCTTCAAGTTCTCTGGTATTGATAAAGTTATATTAACCATGTGTATTTATGTGAACGCACATATTTAAAGTTTTCTACAAAATTTGTCCAAAAAATTCTGTATTGAAAAGTTTGAATAAATCTATTTGCGAAACTTTCAGCTTCAAAAATAGAAAGGTTTCGCTCGTTCAAACTTCTCGTCAGAGAATTTTACAAAATTCTCTGTTGGTTTCAGAAACAAAAAATCCGGCATAAAGTTAGGACATTTTCTTTTTTATAATTTTCACGACGCCTTTGTTAGCGTCGACTTCGACGAGGTCGCCTGTCTTTATCATTGACGTTGCAAATTTGGTTCCAACAATACATGGAACCTTGAGTTCTCGTGCGACAATTGCTGCGTGGCAGATTAATCCACCTTCATCTGTAACAATTGCCCCTGCTCTTCTCATATAGGGAACGTAGTCGGGGCGAGTCATTGGAGTTACTAAAATGTCATTTTTGTCTTTTATTTTTACTAAGTCCTTATCAGAGTATATTACTCTCGCTTTTCCTGTGACTACTCCTTTGTAAGCAGCCGTTCCAGACAGACTATTTGTTTTAGAATCGAAACTGCTTGGTTTTTCAAGTTTAATGTTTTGATCCCGTAAATATTTTTCTATCTCCGAAGCGACAATAATTTTTCTATTATGTATAATATATCCTTGACTTCTTTTATCGGCAGTTTCTATTAGTTCTTCCTCTGGAATGTTTGAGAAAGCCTCTTCTTTACTTAAAAATTGTGCTTTATCCTTTAAACTAGGAAGTAGATTTTGAAGCAGTCTCTCGAATAATTTGTCTCTCTTGCTTGAATAAGATTCAGTTTTTCTCCTGATTTGTAAACATCTTTCTCTGACTTCATCTGAAATATCTTTCAAATCCGGGAGCACCCAAGTATAAGCAAATCCAACAAAATATCTAACAAATACATTATAAACTTCTTTTAAATCTTTTTTTGAGTTTACATTTTTACCGTCAAAATATGGAAGCAACTTATTAAAATTCTTGTTAAATTCATTTATCATGGAATTTAATTTTTCATCATCTTCCATAGTTCTCTTCATATTGATGAATTCTTCTTTTAATTCGTCCGGATTAAAGTAATCTTGGACTGTGTTATTCTCTCTATAAAAAACAAAAATCGGATACGTCTTATATCCGAAATCTTTTTCCAATTCATCAATCATATCATAATATGACTCAATAAACAATATTGGAAAATTCCTTGTTGTGAAAAGAGTAAATACTTTAGGATTTTTGTTTACTGATTTAGTCAGAGTCACAATCTGTCCGCTTTCGTCTTCAGCTCTCTGTAAAATTTTAACAATTCCATTATCCGCATCAACCTCGACTTCCATTCCATCCTTTAGCACCTTTGTCGCAATTCTCGTACCGATCACGCAGGGTTTATTCAATTCTCGCGATATGATAGCTGCATGAGATGTAATGCCTCCTTCGTCTGTAACAAATGCCGCGGCGAGTTTCATTACGGGAAGATATTCTGGTCGAGTCATCATTGTAACAAGGATATCACCTTTCTTTATCTTATTAAACTGGCTGACGTTGAGTACTACTTTTACTGTTCCATTTATCTTCCCGCCAGAAGCAGATACTCCCTTTATCTCTTTAACCTCGCCAGACTCTTTGATTATTTCCTTCTTGTAGGAGTCAAATACTTTGTCTGATTCTTCTCCTATGAATATCTGAATGCCTGTTGACAACCAATAAACTACACATTTTTCTTTCCTTTTTTGCAAATCATCTGTTGAAATATCTCCTGAAATAATCTCGTCCCATGTAGCATATCTTAAATCTTCGTATGGAACGTTTTTCCTTCGAGAAAACTCCTTAAGTAATAAGTCTGCTCCACTAACCCACATTAATGATTCTGCTTTACGAACATCCTGAATTGTGGAAGCGATTTGCAAAACTTCAAGCAAATCTTGAGCTTTTGAATTTCCAGCTTTCGGTAATATGATTTCGTTGCTCAATTCATTTTGAGAAGCTAAATCAATTAAATCTTTTTTCGAAAAACTCCCAATCCCCCTATAATCATTATTCATATAGTGGTACTTCTTTAATAACTTGGCTACATTATTTTTATCTTCGAGTTTGTTATACTCTCCTATACACTTTTTTACATAGTTCTTTTTTGCAGGAGAGCCATACAATTTTTCTAGTTTTGAAACTTCTTCTTCTGATAAACCTGTTTTGGTAAGAAGATCTTTTAGATTTTTCTGGAAATAAAAACTAAGCGGTTCAATCAGATTATTAGAAGAGAATTGTTTTTTGAATAGCTTATAATACTCTTTGGCCAAGTTTATCAGTTTTTTATCATTCAATTTCGCTAAATCTTTATCTATTAGTTCGTAATGAAATTGATCAAACTTGTCAGCAATCATTTTCCATTCTTCATAATACCTCCATTTTTCTTTTAGTAATCTGGGTAAAACCTTTTCTGCCAACTCGCATAATTGGTCTCCATTGTAAAGCCAATCAAAAGTTTTTCCTTTCCACAAAACAATAACTTCATTTGTTATGCCAAACTTTTCAATAAATTCTCTACTGGGCACAACGGCGAACGGAGTAACAAAAGCTGGAAAACCCGAAGCTCCGTATACTATCCAATCTCCCTTTTTGAAATCTATTAATGCTGGTATTTTTTCTTCTTTCTTCCCCAGCGTCGTAATCGGTCTGCTCTGCACAATATAAAACTTCCCACAAATCCTCTTCCCGCTAACGCCCTTCTTCCCAATTCGTGAATCGTCACCTTCCCTCGCCCACTCCACATCAACAGGAAAACCATAATGCTCTTCAATTTTAACAATCAATTTTGACAGCTCAACAATTTCCTTCTCATTCAAAACCTGCTCTTCTCCTCGCGAACCCAATTCTCTCCATTCATTTCCACCGCCAGATTTTCTAAACAATCCTCTTGCCTGCGAATTAACATTCACATTAATAATTTTCCAATCTCTTTTATCAACAACATAACTGTCAGGCGTAATTTGTCCAGAAACAATTGCTTCTCCTAAACCAAAACCAGCTTCGATAATTATTTGATTGTAATCTTGTGTAACAGGATGAACTGAAAAGGCAATTCCTGATTTTTCAGAGTTCACCATTTTTTGCACTACGACAGCAACAGAAATTTTTTCTTTGTGCAAATCTTTTTCAAACCTGTAAAATATCGCTCGCGGCGTGAACAACGACGCCCAGCATTTTTTTGCATTCTCCAACAAATTTTCTTTAGTCGTATTCAAAAAAGAATCTAATTGTCCCGCCCACGCCGCAGAAGCAGAATCTTCAGACGTGGCAGAAGATCGAACAGCAGCAAATTCAGAATTCAATTTCTTAAATGAACTTAGAATTTCTTTCTCAATGTCTTCAGGCATTTCTTTACTTAAAATCAACGCCTGAATTTTCTCAGACGCTTCTTCAACAGTATGAACTTCTTCATGCCTTACAGTATCTAAAATTGCATCAATCTCAACATTCAGCCCAGCTTCTTTGATGAACTGTTCAAATGCGGACGATAAAACAACAAAGCCATCTGGAACAGGAATTCCGTTATTTAACATCTCACCTAAAGACGCTCCTTTTCCGCCGGCAATTGCGACATCTCCCCTGCTTAATTTCCTAAATTCTCGCGTTATTTCCATCAAAGATAAAGCAAACAAGACATTATTAAATTTTCGCTTTTCAGACAATTTTATATATCTCCCTTCTTATATTCTTCAAAATGGCTCACATAAAAAAGCTGGTGATTCACGGTTTTAAGTCGTTTGCAAGAAAAACAGAAATTCCATTTGATAAAGGAATTAATGTAATTATAGGACCAAACGGATCCGGAAAATCTAATATTTCAGATGCAATCTGTTTCGTATTGGGAAGATTATCTATAAAATCTATGCGGGCAGAAAAAGCGCGCAACTTAGTTTTCATGGGCTCTAAGTATATCAAGCCAGCGCGAGAAGCATACGTCGAATTGGTTTTTGATAACGAAGACAAGGCTTTCAATATTGATAAAAATGAAATTTCTCTAAAAAGAATTGTCAGAATAAAAGGCCAGAGCGTCTATAAGATCAACGATGAAACAAAAACAAGAGCAGAAATAATTGAATCTCTCGCTCAGGCAGGCATAGACCCGTACGGTTATAATCTCATTCTGCAAGGGCAAATCCAGTCAATAGTCCGAATGCACGGCGAGGAGCGAAGAAAAATAATTGGCGAAGTAGCAGGAATCTCGGTTTATGAATGGCGAAAAGAAAAATCTCTAAAGGAATTAGAAAAAACAGAATCCCGGCTGAAAGAAATCTCGACCATTCTAAAAGAAAGAACAGCTTATCTAAATAATCTGGAAAAAGAAAAAGCACAGGCTCAGAAATACAAAGATATTCAAAGCTTCGTGAGAAAAGCAAAATTCTCAGTTCTAAAAAAGAAACATGATGACAAGCTCAAAGAAATAGATGGAATCAAGAAAGCCATTACAGAGAAAGTAACAGACAAAGAAAAAAAGCAGGAAAGAATCGAGAAAATCCAGCAAGAGATAGATTCCTTAACAGAAAAAATAAACCAAATAAACAAACATATCAGAGACGCAACAGGAAAAGAGCAAGGTAATTTGAGAGAAAGAATAACTAATCTTAAAGCTGAAATGGAAGGTCTCCGCGTCAGAAAAGAAGGTTTCCAAAACAGGCAGGAAGAAGTCCAGCGTAGAATAGAAGAAATGAAGAAATCCCTTCCCGAATTACAGAAAGAAATTAAAAAACTCCGAGCTGAATCTCCTGTTATAGCTCAAAAAGCGCAGGAGCTAAAAAAGAAAAAAGAAGAACTTGCAGAATTAGAAAAAGCACGAAAGCAGACATTCTCTCTAAAATCAGAATTAAATTCAATAAGAGAAAGATTAGATGACAAAAAGAATTCTTTGGCAAGAGCAGCAGCAGAATCACAATCTATAGTAAAACGAATGGAGGAATTAAGCAAAAATCTCATAACAAATAATTCCGAAAAATGCAATTCAGAAATAACAGCGATGCAGAAATTAATTGATGAAGAAGAAAGTAAACTTGACGAATTAAGGGAAAGAGAATTAGAAAACGAGAGAATAATTTCTCTTTCAGAAGCGGAGCAAAATAGAAATCAGGAAATAATGAAGAAAGTTGCAAAAATTGACATCTGTCCGTTATGTCAAAGTAAGATGACAAATGAACATATAAAACATGTTAACGACGATTGCAATGAAAACATTAAACAATCTCTAAAAAACTTTGAAGAAGCAAGGGAAACTTTGCTAAAAATAAAAAAGAAACGCGATCTTTCCACTAATAAAATTAAAGAATTAAAACAAAAAACTCATATTCTTGAGAGAGAGCTTCACTCTCATAAATCCATCGAGGAAAAAAAGCAATTCCTCCATAAAACAGTGGAACAGGAAAAAATTCTTAAATCCCAGATTGAAGAGCTTTCAAATAAAAGAAAATCTTTAGAAGCAAAAGTAGACAATTCATCTTCACTGGAAGAAAAATACGAAAACAAAATCCATGAAATAGAAGAAATATCCTCAAGAACAGCAGAAGACGTTAATACAACTCTGCTCTATAGAGAACGCGAATTGGAAAAAACAAATAATATTATTGGAAGGAGTTCCTCTGATCTTGAAGACATTGAAGCTCAAGTTTCAGAAATATCAGATGACATAGAGTCAAAGGAATCGCAATTAGAGAATATTGAAGAAGAAGATGAAAAGCTCAACAAGCGATTCAAAAAACTCTATGAAGATCGCGATAATGCACAAAAAAAAATTCAGGAAATAACGATCAAGCTAAGCGAAATTCAATCAGAAACAAGACAAGTAGAAGATCAAGTAAATTACCTGAAAATAGGCAAGGCAAAAATTGATGGAGAAAGAGAAACATTGGAAATGGATATGAACGAATATGAAAACGCTGAGATTATCCAAGGGTCTATTCAAAGTTTGGAAGAAAAACTTCAAAAAGCACAGCAAACACTCAGCACAATAGGTTCAATTAATATGCGTGCTTTGGAAGTTTACGAAGAAATAAAAATTCAGTACGATGAAGTCAAGGAAAAAGTAGACACTCTGGTAAAAGAAAAAGAAGAAGTAATGAAAATCATTGAAGAAATAGACAAGAGGAAAAATAAAGTCTTCATGAAAACTTTCAATGCAATTAATTCGTTGTTCTCAGAAAACTTTTCAAAGCTTTCATTAAAGGGACGAGCATATTTAGAAGTAGAAAACAAAGAAGACATGTTTGCAGGCGGTATTGACATTGTTGTTAAAATGGCGAAGGGAAAATTTTTCGACGTTCATTCTCTTTCCGGCGGAGAACAAACTCTTGTTGCTCTCTCGCTTTTATTCGCGATTCAAGAGCATAAGCCATATCATTTCTATATCTTGGATGAAATAGATGCGGCTTTAGACAAAAGAAACTCGGAGAGATTGGCTGCATTGCTACATCAGTATACTAAAAGCGGTCAGTATATTATTGTAACTCACAACGATGCTGTAATTCTGGACTCGGATATTTTGTACGGCGTCTCGATGCACGAGGGTGTTTCTAAGGTGTTAAGTTTAAGGATTGGCGATGAAGAGAAGAAACGGGAAGAAGGCAAGTAGAAAAGATTAGAGAACCCTGAATAATTTTCACTGCGTCAAGAACGTTATTCATCCTCATCATCAAAATCTTCTATCTTAAGTTTCCATTGATTATCCCAAAGCTTCTTCCTCTTCGAGCCACAGCTCTTGCAATATTTTCTTTCGAACTTTCCCGGCTTGTACTCAAATTCCTTTTTGCACTCAAAACATTTCTTTTTCTTCATTTGAATTTAATTATATCTTTATTTCGCTCAATACTTTATAATTATGATGGAATAAAATTTTGTGTTATCCCAAAATTATTTCGTCTTAACGGCAGAGTCATTTTCTTCTTTAGCATATTCAGAACCAATATTTTTAATTTCATCAAGAAAAGATTTTAAACGTGGTTTAAGAATTTGCACAGCTTCTACAGCTTCGTCATAATTTATGGTTCTATCTCCGTTATCAACAACGCTCAAGACATGTTCAGCAGCCTCACGCAATTCTTCCTTCATGTCTTTAAAATAACCTTTCAAAGCATAGCCGGCTCCTTCTTCAATCTCGTATGCTCCGATTTTCCTCTCAGGCATGTTGCACGCCAAAGCCGTACCAAGAACATAAACAGCCAAACCCCCAACAAATCTACCTTTTCGCATTGATAAAAGAAAAATTTAAGATATATAAATTTAATTACTTTTTTGAAATTATACATCTTTCCCCTGATTGTGTTAGATTCTTTGGGAAAGATGTCCTAGAGATTCCCGAAGAGAATTTTGAATTACCTGATTTTTTCAAACACAGAAATTTTTCATCAAGTTCGTAATTTCTGTGCCCAAAAAACTGAAAGTTTTTTAGGATTCTCGAACTAAAATCTAACCTAATTATCGGGAATCTCTTTACGGATAAAACCGTTGATTATAACACCGAGCGAAAGGTTTTATCCGTTAGAGAAAACCGAACCAAATGCATTATAATTATCGGTTTTCTCTTTACATTTAATACAAAAACAAAATGATATTTGATTTAGAAAACTTTGTTGAAGATCTTACAAGTTTAGTCCTCGCTCTTAATAGCGATTAACAGTTTCATCACGCTTTATCCCCACAGCAAGCTCCTATGAGAATTCTTGAGCTTTAGTAAGGTTTATCTTTTATTTATACTTTACTATTTTTGAAACATACGACATACTCCTATTCGCGGTCTAAGCCGCACTATGACAAGTCGTGGTATGTTTTATTTTTGAGACCATTCCGATGTAGTTTATTTTCTTTTTCCTCCTTTCTCAACAACTCATCCTCTTTCTCTTTCTCGATTTGAGCTAATTCAATTCGTTGCTGGTTTTCTATAGATTTTTGCTTACTAACTTGGCTAGCATAGTAAAAACCT
>Ga0209542_10019358_pt1 | contig 10911 bp, 20 predicted proteins | sample RifCSPhighO2_01_FD_184028 | JGI IMG/M metagenome (GOLD analysis project Ga0209542, IMG submission 184028) | Soil microbial communities from Rifle, Colorado - Rifle CSP2_plank highO2_0.1 (SPAdes) (version 2) | ecosystem: Environmental > Terrestrial > Deep subsurface > Rock core/Sediment ...
AATTTACTTTTTTTGTAATGTTTTCTGCGGTTCTGGACATAAAGAGATGAAAGGGAAATTAATAGTTAACTAGATACTACTTATATATAGTAACAAAAAGAAAGATTTATAAATGCCTTTTTTAATTACTTTTTTATGGCCAATAATCAGTTTGAAAGATTAGAGAAGATTATTCTTACTTTACAACAAGGAATAGGTAGTATTCAGGGTGAGGTATCAACCTTACAAGAAGAATTAGCAAGTTTAAAAGATCAAAGAGAGGTTTTTATTGGAGAACTAGAAAGATATCGGGGGATGGCTACTAAAGATCCTCTAACGGAAGCATTAAACAGAAGAGGATTATATGAATTTCTAGAAAGGGAAATAAGTCATATTCTTAGGGAGATTAGATCAAACGGAACTACACACAAACCATTATCAATAGTTTACTTTGACTTAAACGAATTTAAGCCTATTAATGACACTTATGGACATGATGCAGGGGATATATTTTTAGTAGAGTTTGCAAAAATATTACGTGAAGGAAGAAGGGGGAATGATGGGGTAGCAAGAATCGGAGGAGATGAATTTGTTTTGACCCTTCCTGAAACAACACAAGATAATGCTAGACTTGTGGTTAGTAGAATATCAGAAAAGGCCTCAAAATTAGCAATGCCTAGTTATAAAATAGAAGGAATAACTTTCAGTGCTGGTATAAGTGCGCTACAAGATGGAAGAGTTAATGGAGCAGAATTAAATAGAACTAATGCTAAAGAAGTTATAGATACTCTAATTCAGCAAGCAGATATAGCAATGTATTATGTAAAACATAATCTTGGTAAAGAAGGGATACGGCTCTTTAGTGAAATACCGATAGTTAATGGTCATTAAAGACCGGATTTCTTTAAATCATAAAATAATTTTTAACAAATTAACAAAGAAAATATATAATGTCTAGATTTAACTTAAACAAAATGCAGGAAGATAGTTATATTTGTGAAGAATGTAGGCATAAAGCAGATAAACTAAAAAAATGTTGCGGAAAAAATATGGTTAATTCTAAAAATACAGTAAAGATAGCAAATAATATATGTGGGTGTTCTAGGGAATTTTAATTATTTATTTTACTTTGCACTAAATTCATAAACTCGTTTCTAGTTCTGGAATCTTCTCTAAACTGTCCTAATAATTCAGAAGTAGTCATTATTGCACCAAATTTTTTTACCCCCCTTAGTTCACGGCAGAGATGACGCGCGCTTATTAAAACAGCCACCCCTTTGGGTTTCAAAACATCATTTAAATATTCAGCTATTTGTTTTGTTAATCTTTCTTGAACCTGTAATCTGGCTGCATAATGATCAACTATTCTTGCTAATTTTGAGATTCCAATTAACTTTTTGTCTGGTATGTAGGCAACAAAAACCTTACCAAAAAAAGGCAACATATGATGCTCGCATAGACTATACATATAGCCCTCGTCAATTATCATTTCACTGTAATTTTCTTTATTTTCAAAAACAGTTATTTTTGGTTTTTCTTCTTCGCAATATCCTTTTAATATTTCCCTATACGTTCTAGCCACCCTTAAGGGAGTTTCTTTTAATCCTTCCCTACTAGGATCTTCACCAATCGCTTCTAATAACTCTTTTATTTTTTCGCTAACAGTTTTAATATAATCTTCTTTATTTAAACAAAAATTTTTTCTTTTTTCTAACATTTATTCTCCTCTATAAACAACAGAATTATTTGGTGTTTCGTATAATTTTACTTCATATAATTTATTTAATTTTTTAATTAATTGATTCCATATCCATAAAGCAATATTTTCAGCAGTAGAATTTTCTATTATATTATTAATATTATTATGATCTAGTTTTTCTATTACTAATTCATTTACTATTTTTTTAATCTCAGAAATATCAATAACAATACCATTAACAACTTCACCCTTTACAGTAACCTCTAAAACATATCTATGCCCATGTAAATTATGACACTTGCCAAATTCTTTTCCTAACTGATGAGCTGAATCAAACTCAAACCTTCTTGTTAATAACATTTTAATTAAATACGAATAATCTATTCTTTTGTCTTTATATGAATAACCGGACCTTCTTTTTTATAATTCTTTTTAGGATTTAATACATAGCCAGCAACTAATCTACCAAATTCAAAAGGACTTGGAACTTTTTTCCAAACATCCTCTTCAACATAAGGAAAATTTCTTCTAGCTTCTGGTGTATCAATAAAACCAGGTCCAATAGCAAAAGCATATATCTCAAATCCATTTTCTCTTAATACCTTTAAATCTTCATCTAATGCTCTAACAAAATGATCAACACCGGCTTTAGAACCGCAATATGGTGCTTCACCAGCAAAAGCAACATTACCTGCTCTTGATGAGATGTTAACCATAACGCCATATTTCTGTCTCTTAAATATTGGCATGACATAATGTGCTGATAGCATAGTGCCCGTAAGGTTTGTTTGTATTATTCTTATTATCTCTTCAATAGGAGTATCTTCTATCGGTTTCTCTGATTGAATAACGCCAGCAGAATTTACTAAAACATCTAGTCTATTATACTGTTTAATTGTTTTTTCTAATAAATCTCTTATATCTGTTGGTGATGTAACATCGGTTCTTATAACTAAAGGATCCACTTGATACATATCATGAATAGAAGAAGCTAATTCATTCAATAGGTTTTCTCTTCTTGCAGCCAAAACTAAACCTCTTGGTTTCTGTTCTGCTATTGCTCTTGCTATGCCTTCTCCAATACCAGAAGAAGCACCTATTACAACAGCAACTTTATCTTTTAAGTCCATCTTAATCAGCTTCTTATACAAAATAATCATTTATAAAGATTGCCTTAAAGATATCTAAAAGACCTTAAAACGTAGTTTAAACCTTTAACATAATATTTTAAAGCAGATATATTTAAATAAAAATAAGTTCCAAATTAAGGAGTGATTGATATGAAAGAACACAAAGTCCTTGTTTATAAAACACCGACCTGTTCATGGTGCCATAAAACCGAGGAATTCCTTAAACAACATAAAATAAAGTTTGCTTCAATAGATGTCAGCAAAGACTATGGTGCAGCAATGGATATGATAAGGAAATCAGGACAACAAGGGGTTCCTGTGATAGACATTGATGGGGATATTATAGTTGGTTTTGATGAACCAGAATTAAGAAAGTTATTAAAAATAGAAACTTAATAATTAATCCATAAAAACATATTCCCCAGTTGTATCCTTATATACTACAGCCACATTAAACGGCATTCCTTCACTATAAAGCTGAGAAATACCACCCATAACTCTACCATCAAGCACGGTTGCAGTATCTTCATTAGTTCCATCTGTGCGTGCTGTAATTACATGTCTTACCTCTTTGAGTCCTATTGGCTTTGCCTTTTTCATTAAATGTCTAAGCCTAATTGGAAAAGTTGAATAGATTTCTTTTTTATTTATAAAAGCCACTAAGCCATGATCTACAGATCTGTCTCCCAATAACTCGTTTACTCCCATAGAGAAAGCTCTAAACCAGAACCATCTTCATTGGTATGACTTATTTTTTTATCAATATCCGCTTTATAAGAATCTTTACAATCAAAAAAACCATAAGCTTGACCCATATTAACCTCCAATTTTACATTAATATCTATGTATAAACCAATATATAAACCTTTCTATTTGTAACTACTGTATAGAAATAACAAAAAAGGCTTAAATCCTGCATTATTTCTTATTATTATGTCAGATTATGATTATTCAGGTGGACAAAGAAAATCAAAAAGTGACAAAAGAATGAAACGCCGTTTTAGAGTTTATAAAAAAGGCGGTAAATACAGATCTACAAAAATAGAGAATTAGGCTTTTTTCTTATAAATGACATAAGCAACAACGAAGATAATTAAGATTATAATAAAATATAACCAATAATTAGTTTCTTCTTTAATATACTGACTAATATTTTCTTCGAATAAGATTTCATTATCTTTTTCAATTCTTATTTTTGAAAACTTTTTATTATAATTTGAAATAATAGTAAAGTTAAACTGCTTTAATTCTAAATGCTTTCCTTCTTTATCATCAGTAGGAACTATTTCTAGAACGTTATTCATCTTAAAATTAAATCTATTTAAAACTTCGTTATTTTCATTTAAAATTAAAAAAGAGTGATCTCCTTCTTTGATATTTGGTGAGTATCCATCGAGAGAACTAACGTTTTTTAATGTTATTTTTCCATTGTCATAATTAAAATTAAATGAATATATCCTATCAGCATAAACATTACTAATTACAAAAAAAATTACCAAAATTAAAAAATATTTTTTGTTCATATTACTTCCTCACAGTATTTTGAAACTTTATTAGTCAATTCTTTAATTCTTTTACATATCAATATTTCATTATACTTTCCTATTTCTCTTCCAGCAATTTTCATAAAGCTATTTTCATGCGGTCTATACCAATTAGATAATTCACATCCGTTTATGCAGCTAGTTCCTTCTATACATTCTCTATTTTTACACCAGGGTTTGCAATTGTTATTTTCATAACAATTTCTTTCTGCTTTTTCTTCAAACATTTTAAAATACTCATCATCAACATATTCATCTCTTAAATCTCCGATACCATGTCCTATTAGTTCATGTTCTATAACGCTAGGATCAAAACCACCCAAAGTAGTTGCTGAAATAGTTCCACTGGTGCTACCTGCATCTTCATTTGAATTAACTAAAACTAAAACAAAATCATTTGGGCATTTGGAGATGGAATTTGTTATTTTACTATAATCGCAATATAAAGCCCTTTCGATATTTAAATAATTATTAACACAACTAAAATCATTTTCAGGATCTAGCAAGTAAAAATTAAACCTAAATGCGTTTGAAATTAATAAATTATTTCTAAAAATACCATTTAATATTGCTTCATCAGCTAATTTTCTAAAATTGTTTTTTTCTTCGTAATTATTAAAACCTTGCCCTGTTATTACTATATTTATTTTTTTACAAAGTGATAAATCCGGACTAAATGGTATTGGTTCTAAACTTGGGTTTAGTTTATGCGCTAAATACTTAAAAAAATAAAATGCTCTGTTCATTCCTCTTATAATAATGCTATCAGAACAAAAGGAATCGTATTCCTTTAGATTGTTGCAATTATCAAAAACACTTAGATCTTTAATTTCTTCTTTTATTATTTCTTTACTTGGTTCTAATCTTAATTCCAATCCAAATCTTCTGCATTTATCTGATATAATTTTTTTAATAAAATATTCTCTGCATCCTGGTTCGTTTTCGTTGCATTCTTCTTTGTCTTTAGCAAAAAAACTATAAAGATTATTATTTAATTTTTTATAATTTAAGATTAATTTCAAATTGCCTATTTCTTCTTCATTTTCATCATAAAAAAACATCAAAACTTCTTCTTCATTGTTTTCTTTGATATATTTCTGCAATACAACTTCTGGTCCGTCTGCCAAATTAAGATTATTTTTATCAGTTGAGCTTTTACTAATGCATTCTGAGATTAATTCATTTGCAGAATAAACTAAATAAGCATTTAATATTAATATAATTAATAATAAAATTACTCTCTTCATAAGAAATACTAAATTCTTAGAGATTTAAATAATTTCTTATCAAATAGATTCTACTTTTGTCATTTACATATAGTTTGCTTCTGAAAGATTTTTTCAAGTCTTTCTAAGGCATCACGGAGGCCAATTCTAAATTTTGGTCTAGATACACAATCAGGTCCATCTAAGACTTCCATTGGCACGTATACACCTAAGTTGAAATATCCTGGGAGATCTGGTTCTAGTATATTGCCGCGCATATCTAAATCAGGACCGAATCTAATGGCAACAGGAAAATCAGCAAGTGCAGAATTCATACTAAGAAGATCTTCATAATTAAATCTTGTTAAGATATGTATGCTTCTCCCATAGAAATAATGATCTATAGGAATACCATTTGCATCATATACGCTTGTAAAACTCATAAGATTAAAAAAACTACCTTATTTTTAAAGATTATTACATTCAAGTTTCTATTTTATAATATGGGATTTTACAGAATTTTCTCTAAACCTAAATGTATATACTAAATATACATAAACATTTTAAATAGAAACATCATAGTCTTTTCTATGTTAAATAGATTAAGTAAATATTATTGGATTTCTTTATTATTTAATCTAGATTGTCCGATCGCCATTAAAGACATTAAAGTCTTTTGATTGGCGTTTTTAACTTTATTTATATTCTCGGGGTGTTAAAAATGAAACAAAATAACTCAAATATATGCATTGGATGCCAGGAAGCAATAACTAATCCGGTATGCCAAGATTGCTTAGAGGAAGAGATTGAGACATGGCTTAAGAAAAGAGAACCTAGGCTTATACTAAGGCTTAGAAAACAAACAGAAGAGTTTAAAGCGATTACCACATCACAAGATAGTGTTCCCTGTATCTTTTGTAAAAATGACATGAACTCGTGTGCATATTGTTACACTGGTTTCATTGAAGAATGGCTTAGGAAAAAACATCCAAGATTAGTGCCAGAATTTAAACTTTTTTTTGATTTTGGTTAAGTTTTTAAATTTATTTTATTAAGTAAATTGGATGAGGTATTCAAGACAAGAAATACTAATTGGAAAAAAAGCCCAAGAAAAATTAAGAAACTCAACAGTTTCAATAGTTGGGCTAGGGGCCCTAGGTTCTGTATCGGCTAATTTATTGGTAAGAGCAGGAATTGGTAAACTAATCTTAATAGACAGAGATTTAGTAGAAGTAAGTAATTTACAGCGACAGTCTCTATTTACAGAAGAACATTTAGGTAAGCCGAAGGCAATTGTAGCAAAAGAAATTCTAAATAAGATCAATTCAGAAGTAGAAGTCGTATTCTATTTTGATGATTTAAATTATAAGAATATTAACTTAATAAAATCTGATTTAATATTAGACTGCACAGATAATTTAGAAACAAGATTTTTAATAAATGAATTTTGTGTAAAAAATAAAATTCCTTGGATATACTCTTCGGCTGTAAAATCTTCTGGATATGTTTTCAATATTCTGCCCGATAAACCTTGCGTAGGTTGTATTTTGAGAAATTTAATAGCAGAGGAAACGTGTGAGATTTCTGGGGTTTTAAATACTATAACAAATCTAATTTCTTCTATACAAGTAAATGAAGCGATTAAAATATTAACGGGTAATAATTCAGAAAAAGATTTAATTTTTATTAATCTAGATAAAAATGAACTAACTAAGATAAAAGTAAAAAAAGATCCAAATTGCCATGCTTGTAATAAAAACTTTGAGTATTTAAATGGGAAAAAACAATTAAACTTAATAAGATACTGCAGTTCAAATACCTACAAAATAAATTCGAATTTCGATTTTGATAAAATAAAGTCAAATCTTAAAAAGATAGGAATAAACGATTTTAAAACTGCCTTCCAGTTCAAAAATTTAACCGTGTTTAAAAACTCTGTTTTAATAAAAGCTAATTCTGAAAAAGAAGCAAAAAGCTTATATTCAAAATATATAGGAGATTAGATTTTGTTGTTAGTTAAATAAAAAATGATATCTACGTAAACTATTTATACAGTTAAAGCCTTAGAAAATTATGTTAATTAAATCATCTAATTATTGGTTAAGAAAGAGAAAGAAAAGACCAGACATAACTGATGATATGATTGAATATTGTATTGCAAATTCAAATAAATTAAAAGATAGAACATGGGAAGAGGTATGGAACACCATAACTAGAATTCCTCCGTCAGGAAGATTACTAAAGACAGTATATAAGGAAAAAGGGAAAAGTATAAAAATAATAATTACGGCATATTGGTTAGATTAAAATGGAAAATTGGTATGATAAAGAAGAAGATATTTTGAATATAGAAGTGTCAGATAAAGAATACTGGAAAAGCATAGAATTACCTAATGGAGTAGTTATAGATATATCTAAAGATGGGTCTATAATTGCGATTGAGATTTTAAGAGCAAGCAAGATTTTTTCTGGTGATGTTAGAAAAGTAATTGAAGTGGCCGCTTAATAGACTAAAAACTCAGTTTAATAAAAGCAGATTCAGAAAAGGAAGCAAAAGCTTTATATTCTAAGTATATGGTGAATTAGGAAATGCCAAGAGTATTATTTGTTAATAGGTTGAATGAAGCAGACAAGCCTTATGAACGTAGAAATATTATTAACTCTCTGAAACAAAAATTTGATATGGATGCAGATACTTGCTCTGACTTAGACCATCATGTAGCAGAGGTAATAGACTCTTCCCTTGGCGCCAGTAATTGTTTTGATGCCCTTATAATACCAGTTCCATATGATTTCGATCTTATTCGAGCAGGTTCTAGAATGAATAGTCGTTATTTATTTTATTCTACAGTATATGGTGCAAGTTTAAGAATATTGGAAGAAATAAAGAAAAAACATGCTCAGTTACGTATAGTAGCATACACAGGAACTGATAACGTTCCAGAAGTAATTTCTTTATTTAAAACTCACGGACCAATAGATGAAATTGTATTTAAGTCTAGAGAATGGGAACAGGATTTGAGGAGTCTAGAGGAAGCATTAAATGTATTACTACAAATTAAAATATGAAAATAAAAGTATTTATCGAACGAACTAATAAAAAAGTAATGGTTAATGCAAAAAACTTTAATGAGTTATTTAAAAAGATAAAAGTAGATCCAAATACAGTGATAATAACAAGAAAAAACGAATTAATAACAGAAAAAGCCAAATTAAACAATAATGATGAAATAAAATTATTAAGTGTTATTTCTGGTGGTTAATTTTTATGAACTGTAGAAACTGTAAAAATAATCCTGTAATAACTCTTCCTAATAGCAATGTTTATCTTTGTAAAAAACATTTCAATATTTATTTTGAAAAGAAGGTAAGAAAAACAATTAGAATTTATAATATGCTTGACAAAAATGATATTATAGGGGTGGCAATTTCTGGTGGAAAAGACTCCATGTCTTTATTATACATTTTGAATAAAATTTTTAAGCCAACAAAAGTAAAACTAATTGCATTATCTATAGATGAAGGTATTAAAGGATATAGAGATCCTAATTTCAAATTTGTCAAATTGTTCTGTAAAAAAAACAAGATAAAACTCCATACTTTTTCTTTTAAAAAAGAATTTGGAAAAACACTAGATGAAATAAAAAAGAAAGATTCAGAGACTATTCCTTGTACTTTTTGTGGGGTTTTCAGAAGAAAAATATTAAATAATAAAGCATTAGAATTAGGAGTTAATAAGCTGGCAACAGGGCATAATTTAGATGATGAAGCGCAAACAATATTAATGAACCAGTTTAGAAAAAATACAAGGGCTTCAGCTGTTTTAGGACCAGTAACTGGTATAGTTAATGACCCTAGATTTGTTAGAAGAATAAAACCTTTTTATTTTTTAACTGAAAAAGAAATAACCGCTTTTGCCTTTTTGAATAATATTTTAGATAAATATGTAGAATGCCCGAATGCAAAATTAGGATATAGAAACTCGGTTCTTGAATTATTAAATGAATTTGAAAAAAGATATCCAGGAACAAAATACAATATAGTATCTTCTTTTTTATCAACTTTACCTTTAATAAAAGAGGGTTTTAAGGAAAAAACAATTAACAGTTGTAAAAAATGTGGAGCAGCAACCTCAAAAGATATTTGTCAGGCTTGTGTTTTATTAGATGAATTAAATTAAGCATTATCAAGGATATAAATCTTTATAATAGGGAATAATAACCTCGGGTTTATGAGAAATAGTTATTTATTAACATCATTTGCAACTTTAGCTACTTTAGTCTCTAGTTGTACAACAATACATAAAACAGAACAAATACCAAAAGAAAAACCAATAGTTGAAATTTATAACCAAGAAAGTAATGGAAAACACTATAAAATCCAGCTAGAAGTTGATTTAGAAACAGCAAAACAAATATATCTCTATGGCATTAATAGCTTTTCTAAAGACCTAGAATCATATATAAAGGAGAGCCTAGAAAATACAACTCAGCCGCCAATAAAAACAATACTGTTGAGGATGCTAAGGGATAGTTATCTATTAAATAGACAAAAAATAATCCTAGAACAAGGGAAACAACAACCAAAAAAACAACCACCAAAACAAAAGCATTACATTCCGTTAGATCCCGGGTTAAAGCTAAAGTTAGCCAGCTCTTAAATCTAATCTTCTAACCATTCATATCCTTCTTTTTCTAATTTTTCAACTAATTCAATATTACCTTCTTCAACAATTTTCCCGTTTTTCATGATATAGACTTTATCTGGTTTAATGTAATCTAAAATTCTTTTATAGTGGGTTATTATCAATACTCCGTTTTTTATCTTTTCTTTTATTTTATTTACTCCTTCAGCTACGGTTTTTAAAGAATCTATGTCTAATCCAGAATCAGTTTCATCTAATATTGCAAATTTTGGCTCTAAAACTGCTAATTGTAAAATCTCGCTCCTTTTTTTCTCACCACCAGAAAAACCTTCATTTAAATACCTGTCAGCAAAGGTTTTATCAACTTTTAACAAATCCATCTTTTCTTCCATTATTTTTCTGAATTCAATTGGGCTTAATTTAGTTCCTTTAACAGCATTATAAGCTGTTCTTAAGAAATTTCTAACGCTAACTCCGGAAATCTCTTGTGGATATTGAAAACTTAAAAACAATCCTAATTTAGCTCTTTTTTCAGGACTTAATTCATTCAATAGCACATTATTAAACTTTATTTCACCTTTAATAATCTCAAATTTAGGATGGCCCATTAAAGTATTTGCTAAGGTTGACTTGCCTGAGCCATTTGGTCCCATTAAGACTGTTACCTCATTATCTTTGGCAATTAAACTAATTCCTTTTAGTATTTCAT
>Ga0209542_10019359_pt1 | contig 10910 bp, 7 predicted proteins | sample RifCSPhighO2_01_FD_184028 | JGI IMG/M metagenome (GOLD analysis project Ga0209542, IMG submission 184028) | Soil microbial communities from Rifle, Colorado - Rifle CSP2_plank highO2_0.1 (SPAdes) (version 2) | ecosystem: Environmental > Terrestrial > Deep subsurface > Rock core/Sediment ...
ACAAACCGGCCTTTATTAAAGAAGCGAGGGTTGAAGCAAAACGTTGCAAAGCCAATTCGGCAATCACACCGCGAATAACGGGCAAGCGGTTTATCAAACTAAAGAGAAAGCGTCGAAAAACAAGCGAGGTTTTATAAAAATAAAAAACGGCAAACGCTCCAAAAATCAAAACAGCGGCGAGAAGTAAAGCGTATTTTCCGAAAAACGCCCCCACGGCAAAAACAATTCTTGAGAACAAAGGCGCTTTAAAGCCGCTGCCTTGAAAAACGCCGGCAATTTTCGGAAGAGCGAAGGTAACCAGAAAAAACAGGATTGAAAACGAAGCCACCAAAAGAAAAATCGGGTAAATCAAAACCCCTTGAATGCGGCTTTTTATTTCCTGCTGTTTTTCTAAAATAACGCTTAAATCTTCCAAGATTTTATCCAGATTGCCGGAAACTTCCCCCGCTTTTATCAAATTGACAAAAACCGGGTTAAAAAATTTCGGATACCGGGCGAAAGAAAGATAAAACGGCTGGCCTTTTTCCAAATTAGAACGGACTTCGCTTAAAAACGCTTTGATGATCGGCTTGTCAAAATCAGTCATCAAAACATCAAGCGCCTGGAAAAGATCGGTGCCTACTTTAAGCATCAAGCCCAGATATCTCGTCAAAAAAATTTTATCATTTTCGGTGATTGACGCCCCAAAAATACCCTGGCCGCTAACCGCTTTAATTCCTTTAATAATTTTAATATTAACCGGCTTTAAACCTCGGCTGGCCAAAAACTCCAAAACTTCGGCTATTCCTTGAGCTTCAATTTCGTTTTCAATTATTTTGCCGGCAGGTTCGCTGGCTGTGTAGTGAAATCTCATAAACGTGTTTATACGTTAATTAAGAATTCAGAATTTAGAATTCAGAATTAACGCTTTTAATAATAATTTTCAATAAATTCTTAATTTTGCATTCTTAATTCTAAATTCGCGTAATTCGTGAATCTACTCACGAATTACGCGAAGTACTTCTTCAATAGTCGTAACCCCCCGCTCAATTTTTCTCAATCCGTCTTCAAACATCGTAATCATTCCTTGCTGATTGGCCAATTTTTTAAGAGCGTCCAGAGAAAATTCCGGACTGACAATTAATTTTCTAATCTCGCTATTCACTTCCAATAATTCAAAAATAACCGACCTTCCGAAATAACCGGTAAAATTACAAGATTGGCAACCCTTGCCGCGATAAAAAATTTTGGGAAGATGAATGTCTTTGGCGTCCAGGCCGATTTCAGCCAATTCTTTGCGAATAATTTCCAGAATTTCTTTTTCCGGAACGTAAGACTCAACGCAGTCCCGATGGATATTGCGCACTAAACGCTGGGCCGCGACCAAGTTTAAAACAGCCGCCACCAAAAACGGGGGAATTTTCATATCCACCAGTCGGGGGATGGCTGTCGCGGCATCATTGGTGTGAAGACTGGTTAAGACCAGGTGGCCGGTAAGAGCCGAGTGAATCGCTATTTCCGCCGTTTCATTATCGCGGACTTCCCCTACCATGATAACATTGGGGTCTTGCCGCAAAATTGCCCGCAAACCATTGGCAAAAGTAATATCGGCGGCCGGATTAACCTGAACCTGATTAACGTTGCGCATATTATATTCAATCGGGTCTTCAATGGTGACAATGTTCACTTCCGGCCGATTCAACTTGTTCAAAATTGAATAAAGAGTGGTGGTCTTGCCGCTGCCGGTTGGACCGCAAACCAAAAGCATTCCAAACGTCTTTCTGGCATTATCTTCCAAGGTCTTGGCATGGTCTTCCAATAGTCCCAATTCGTTGGAAGAAAGAGGTTTCTGGGAAGCGGTTAATAACCGCATCTCCGCTTTTTCGCCGTGAAAAGTCGGCATCACGGACACCCGAATGTCAATAAATTGCTGGCCGCTTTGAAAACGAAAACGACCGTCCTGGGGTCTTGAATGTTCGTCAATTCTCAAACCGGATAAAAGTTTAATGCGGGCGATAATCGCCGGCTGGGCTTCTTTGCGAATTTTAATAATTTCGTGAAGAATGCCGTCAATGCGAAAACGGGCTAAAACATTTTCTTCGGTAATTTCCAAATGAATATCCGAAGCCCGAAGAGAAACGGCATAATTCAAAAGATTGTCAACGATAGCCACGATTGGCAGTTCAGCGGCCGCTTCAACCAATCTTTCGTCTCCTTCCAGCCGAGAATTCAAAGAAGCCTCAACGCTTTCTTCAATTATTTTTTTAAAATCCTGGGCCAAACGGGCTTCGTAAGCGGAAAAACCCCATTCCAGGTCGTCATCGGTAGCCAGAAAAGGATTAATTTTTACTCCTAAGCGGCGCTGGAGAAAATCCAGGTTGTTCAAATTAGTGGGGTCTTCAAAAGCGATATCTAAAGCGCCGTCCGGCTCCCGCCGGAAAACCAGAGCCCGCCGAGATTGAGCCAAATCCCGAGGCAAAAGATTTAAAACTTCCTCGTCAATTTTTTGATTCCTTAAATAAACCCTTTCTACTTTTAAAGATTTCGTCAAAATATCATAGAAATAATCCTTGGTGACAAAACCCTGCGAAATCAGAAGGTCTATCAAGTTTTGTTTTTTGCTTTCGGCTTCTAAAATTAATCGGTCAAATTCCTCGGGCTTGATTAGGCCTTCGTCAATTATAAGTTTCTTTAATTTTGAAACGGGGAGAGAAAGCATGTTTTAAAAAATTTAATATCTTAATTATAACAGATTGTTTTGATTATTAAACCAAATCCCGTCCCTTCAAAAGGGGCGGGATTTAGTTAAGACAAAATTCCCAACAAAAACAAATCTGTCAAACGGGAAAACTTAAAGAGATACATCGGTGCCTATTTCGTAATAGCAGGTTGTGTCCGTAACTACCGGAGGATATTGAGCGCAGGTATTTCTGATGCCTCCATCGGCGGTCATCATAGGTCCGTATTTAGCGCTTTCTAATCGGCCAGCCAATTTAAAGGTTAAAGCGGCGGCTCCTTTATAAGAATAATAAAAAGTAGTGCTATTAGTGGGATCCGTCGGCAAAGCGCTTAACGAAGACCCGCCGCTCGTTCCTCTTAAATCAGTGGACATCCAGCCCGTGCCATCAACAGCCACATCGGGATCAACAGTTGGAGCGGTAGTGAACGGACCAGGGTTGTTACAAGCGGCAATATTGCAGTTTGTAGCCGTTGAGAAACCAGCTGTTGAGGTAGCGGTCGCCAAGTATAAAGCAATGGCGCTCTTGACGCTGCTTAAGTCAGAAATTCTTTGAGCGTCTCTGGCCTGGGCCAAAATTTGGGCCGGATTCAAAACCAAAACCACCGTGGTGGCTAAAATCGCCAAGATGGCGATAACGATTAATAATTCAATTAAAGTAAAACCTTTTTTCATTATTTTGATTACAGCAATTACCGTAATTACAGTAATTACCGTGGTATTTTTTCGACCTTTTTTTATTAGTTTAATTATAGCAAACTTCTTTAATCAGGTAATTGAAAACCTGTGGACAACTGCCGATTCTATTTATTTTAAGATTTTTTTGACTTGTCCGATTAGTTCGTCAATGGAAACTTTGGCTTTAACGATATATTCCACCGCGCCCAAGGATCGGCCTCGGTCAATATCATTTTCCTGTCCCAGGTTAGAAATAATAATCACCGGAACGCCGGACAGCTGGGAATCGGCGCGAATCATTCCCAATATCTCAAAACCGGATATTTTAGGCAAAATAATGTCAAGCAAAACCAAATCAAATTTTGATTTTTTGATTATTTCCGCGGCTTCTTGGCCGTCTTTGGCGTGAGAAATAATAAATCCTTCTTTCCCCAAACGAATTTTCAGAAGATTAGCCAGAAATTGCTCGTCTTCAACCAAAAGAATATTTTTTTGCGAATTCATTTTGTTAAACCCCGCGCTTTATTAAGAATAAGATTATTTAAAAAAATTTTCTGAAATTCTTGGATTTTTCAATTATTTAATCCTGAAAAAGCGCGAGTTTAAATAATTTTTTGGTTGCCCTAATTAATTTTGGATTTATTTTTATTTATTAAATTATCCACCGACAGGTTCCCCTACCGGTGCCTTGTTACGACTTCACCCATGTCACCGAGGTCAGGCTGACTCCGCCGAAGCGGGGCTTTACCTACTCCCGGCTCCCTTGGTGTGACGGGCGGTGAGTACAGGACTCGAGAACGTATTCACCGCGCCATAGCTGATGCGCGATTACTAGCGATTCCGGCTTCATGAGGGCGAGTTGCAGCCCTCAATCCGAATTGAGATCGGTTTTGTTGGGATTGGCTCCATCTTACGATTTGGCAACCCATTATACCGACCATTGTAGCATGAGTGTAGCCCAGGGCATCAAAGGGCCGTGCTGATTTGACGTCATCCCCGCCTTCCTCCGCGTTAAACACGGCAGTCCCTCAAGACACTTATAACTTGAGGCAGGGGTTGCGCTCGTTACCCCACTTAAGGGAACAATTCAAACCACGAGCTGACGGCCATATTGTTCCACTATTACTAGTGGTATGGACTATACCATTACCCTATTAAGGGTACCGGCGTTTTATCCGCCAATTGGCGAATCTGACTGCTACCCAATAACAGCCAAGTCTCTACGGGGTGCAAACACTGATTTTTGTAATCTTACCGAATAGGGATAAATCAGGGAAAGAAATTTATTTGTTTCCAACCTAGAAAAATATAAACAAAAAGTTTTAGCGGTACGATAATTATAGATTTTCATTTTCTGAAAACCCAATGAAAGTACCAGCGCTAAATCGTTTTGTGCTTCCCCTAGACTACCGTAAACAATGCGACAATCGCTATAAAAATCCTTGGCAACAGAGCCGTCTCCATCAAATCTGCCAGCCATATAAGGCAGAATTACATCTCCATTGATGAATTTTGTCGCATTATCTTTGAATTCCTTGAACCTTCTTAATAAAGGCCGACTATTTACATACAAATGGTAGGCTTTGGTGCGTCTTTTAAATTTATCAGGATGATAAATCATTAATTTTAATCTATCAGCCGAAAAAAATCTCAGGAAAAATTCCCGAAATTTTTCTATCAAATCAGAATCAGTATTGCTAATACCAATACTGCTTGTCCAACAGTATCCATCCGCACACCATAAACCAATTATGTAAGCGTCGTCTTTTGTTTTAAGATTCCAAAAATCAGTGTTCGCACTTCCCACGGTATTGCCCATGCACTCATTTTATCATGAATACATTAGGGTTTCACCGTTATGAGCCGGTTTTGCCTTCAACATATTCATCCGCCAGTTGGCGGATCGAGTTATATCGAAGGGTTACACTCCAAATTACTTTGGAGCGGGTCGATATTTCAACCATGCAGCACCTGTTCTAACGTCCTTGAGAGACCCCCGGCGTTTCCACCGGAGTTCGTTAGAATTTCAAGCCCTGGTAAGGTTCCTCGTTTGTTATCGAATTAAACCTCATGCTCCACCGCTTGTGCGAGTCCCCGTCTATTCCTTTGAGTTTTAGCCTTGCGGCCGTACTTCCCAGGCGGTTCACTTAACGCGTTAGCTCCGCCACTTCGAGGGTCGATACTCGAAATAGCAAGTGAACATCGTTTACAGCGTGGACTACAAGGGTATCTAATCCTTTTTGCTCCCCACGCTTTCGTGCCTCAGAGTCAGGAATACCCCAGTCATTTGCCTTCGCCTTTGGTGTTCCGTACGATATCAACGGATTTCACCCCTACACCGTACGTTCCAATGACCTCTGGTATCCTCTAGTCTGACCGTTTTAACCGCGCGTTCACTGTTGAGCAGTGAAATTTTACAGTTAACGCGTCAGACCTCCTACGCACTCTTTACGCCCAATAAATCCGGATAACGCTCGGGGTCTACGTATTACCGCTACTGCTGGCACGTAGTTAGTCACCCCTTATTCCTATAGTACCATCAATCCCTCCCCACTTTTGCTTATGATATCAATCAGAATACAACAGGTTTGTGAGAAACAAGCTTTTTTATTCTTGAAAAATATCACTAGCAAAAGTGGGGAGGGACTTTTTCCTATAGAAAAGCAGTTTACAATCCGAAGACCTTCATCCTGCACGCGACGTCGCTCCATCAGGCTTTCGCCCATTGTGGAATATTCTCGACTGCTGCCGCCCGTAGGCGTACGCACCATGTCTCAGTTGCGTTGTTGGGGAACAGCCTCTCGGCCCCCCTACCGGTCATAGCCTTGGTAGGCTTTTACCCTACCAACTAGCTGATCGGACCTAAGCCATTCCCGAAGCGACTTGCGTCTTTACTGATAACCGAATTCTGTCTACAAATTTTTGCAAACACAATTCGATTATCAAACTATGGGATATTACCCAATCTTTCGACTGGCTATTTCCCACTTCGGGGTATGTACCAGGGTATTACTAACCCATTCGCCGCTGTCTTTCATCGTCTCTTGCGAAACAATAAAAAACCGCTCGACTTGCATGCCTTATCCACGTCGCCAGCGTTCATCCTGAGCTAGGATCAAACTCTCAAAAAAAATATACTAGGACAACCAAAAAATTATTTAACTAATTTTTATTTTCTGTTTTCAAAGAACCATCAATCTCTTTTCTGTGTTTCATAATAGGGAAATCCAGCCGCTTGTCAAGAAAGAAAAACGATGCTAAGATGGGAGTAATCGCGAGTATACAAATATTAAACGAATACGCTGATTCGCATATTCGTCTTTGGTTCATATTTTATCGGCGATTACTTTTTATGAAAGACATCCATCCAAAATATTATCCCGAAGCTAAAATCAAATGCAGTTGTGGAAAGATTTTCACCGTCGGCGCGACCAAGCCCGAAATCAACGTTGAAATCTGCGGCGCTTGCCATCCTTTTTATACCGGGGAAGAAAAAATGATTGACACGGCGGGAAGAGTGGAAAGATTCAAGACCCGAAAAGCCAAAATCAAACCCAAGGTTAAAAAAGCGGTCAGAAAAAAGAAATAAATCAGACATTATATATGAACTCAACGTTCAAGCCAGGGATATTTTAGGCAAAAAAGTAAAAACCCTTCGGGAGAAAGGCCTGGTTCCGGCCGAACTTTACGGACACGGAATAAAAAACCTGCATTTAACTCTTTCGGCGAAAGAATTCCAGAAAGTTTATAAAGAAGCCGGCGAAAGCACCATCGTCAACTTGGTAACCGAAGACAAGAAAACCCTGCCGGTTATGATTCACGAGGTAAAAACCGATTCCCTTTCCGGAGAAATATTAAATATTGATTTTTATCAAATAAAACTGACCGAAAAAATCCGCGTTTACATTCCTATTGAATTTATCGGCGAAGCGCCGGCCGTAAAAAATTTCGGCGGTATTTTAATCAAAACTCTTAAAGGAATAGAAGTTGAAGCCCTGCCCCAGGATCTTCCCCACCGCCTCCAAGCCGACTTGGCGTCCCTGAATGAAATAGGAAAAAATATCGCGCTCAAAGACCTGAAAATCGGCGGCAATGTCAAGCTTTTCGTTAATCCCGAAACTATCATCGCTACCGTTGTTGAGGCCAAAGCCGAAGAAGAAGCAGTCGCCGAAGCGGCGCCGGCCGAAGTCACGCCCGAAGAAAACCTCGCGACCTCATCTGAAAACAAAATCCCCGCTGCCAAAGAAAAGTCAGCAAAATAAAATAGATAACTGGGTTTTATTTTATGCGCGATGTCCGAAACAAAAAACCCTCAATTCTCAATCTCTCCTATTATCGCCAATTTCATTTTCCCGTAACCCTGATTCTTAAATCAACTGTTGCTTTGATAGCAATCAGTTTTTTTCTTTTTGCTTTTGTTTACGCTCCGGTTTATAAATTTCCCCCGTTGACTTTCGCGGCTCAAAATACTCAAACCGAAGAGGATAAAAAAAAGTTGGAAATCCAATTGACGGAACTGGAAAAACAAATCACCGATTACGAGAACACCATCGCCCAATATCAAAAACAAGGGCAGTCTCTCAAAAATGAGATTAAAACATTGGAATCTCAAGTCGCCAAGCTCAATCTTCAAATTAAAGCCGTTAATCTAAGTTTGGGAAAACTTAATCAAGAAATTAACGGCGCCCAATTAAAAATCGTTTCATCTGAAAAAAATATCAGCTTCAATAAAGAAGCCCTGTCCCAGGTGCTCCAAGGTCTTTATGAAAACGAAGACAAAAGCCTGATGGAAATTTTTCTGGCCAATCCCAACCTTTCCGATTTTTTCGGAGATCTCAATAATTTGGTATTCGTTCAGGACAACCTCCGGGCCACTTTAAATAAAGTAGTCCAGTTTAGAAACGAACTTGTGGACCAAAAAGAACAGTTAGCCCTGAAAAAGGCCGATACCGAAACACTGAAAGCTTATCAAGCCAGCCAAAAACAAAATATCCAAAAAACCCAAACCCAAAAAAATGAAATACTGAAAGTCACCAAAGGGAAAGAATCGGAATATCAAAAATTGGTGGCCGAAACTAAAAAAACGGCCGCGGAAATCAGAGCTCAAATTTTCCAATTGCTCGGCGGAGGAGAATTGGATTTCGGCAAGGCCTATGAATTGGCTAAATTCGCGGAGCAAACCACCGATGTCCGAGCCGCTCTTATCTTGGCTGTTTTAGACAGAGAATCGGCCATGGGCCTTAATGTCGGTCAATGTCTTTACAAAACGGCTATGCACCCCACCCGGGACATCCCCGTATTTTTAAACATTATTAAAGATTTGAATTTAGAAAAAAATCTTGAATCCGGTATAATAAAAGTTTCCTGTCCCAATGCCGACGGAGCTTACGGCGGAGCCATGGGCCCGGCCCAGTTTATTCCTTCAACCTGGGTTCTTTATAAAGACAAAGTGGCCAAAATTACCGGCAACAATCCTCCCAATCCCTGGAACAATACCGACGCTTTTATGGCCACGGCCTTATATTTAAAAGATGCCGGGGCGGCAACTAATGAAAAGATGGCCGCGGCTAAATATTATTGCGGCTCAAGATGGAATCGTTATGTTTGTCTCAATGTTTACGGAAAAAAAGTGATTGAGCAAGCCAAATCTTTCCAAAACGACATTGATGTTCTTGGCGCTCTCTAAAATAATTTTCTCTGCTTTAAATCATGAAAAAAACAGTCATCTTGGTGGTTTTAGACGGTTGGGGGATAGGCAGTCATGACCAGAGCAATCCCATTTACGCCGTCAAACCCCAGAATATCCAAGAAATAAAAAGAAGATTTCCTATCGGCTACCTGCAGGCCTCCGGCATCGCCATCGGCCTGCCTTGGGGGGAAGAAGGCAACAGCGAAGTCGGCCATCTTACTCTGGGAGCCGGGAAAATTCTCCGCCAACACTTTCCCAGAATTTCCCTGGCCATTGAAGACGGCAGTTTTTTTCAAAATCAAATCCTGAAAAACGCCTTCGTTCACGCTCGCAAAAATAATTCCGATCTTCACCTTGTCGGTCTTTTGGGCGCCGGCAACGCCCACTCTTCTTTTGAGCATCTGGCCGCTCTTTTGGAATTGGCCAAGCGGGAAAATTTTGACCGGGTTTATTTCCAGCTTTTCACCGACGGCCGCGACAGTCCGCCGAAATCCGCGCCCGACCTTATTCAAAAATTGGAAAAAGTTATCCAAGAACAAAAACGGGGAGTTTTGGCCAGTCTTTCCGGCCGATTTTACGCCCTAGACCGCGCCAAACATTGGGACCGAACCGAAAAAGCTTACAAAGCGTTAATCGGCGAAGGGAAAAAAATAGCCAACTACCAGGAAATTTTAAACGAAACCTACAGCCAAAACCTTAACGATGCTTTCGTTGAGCCGAGCAATATCGGCTCGCCCCACCCCATTAAAGACGGCGACGCGGTTATCTTTTTTGATTTTCGGGAAGAAAGTCCGCGCCAAATCGTATCCGCTTTCGCCGACCCCGATTTTCCGAATTTTTCGGTCAAGAAATTTTCCAATCTTTACCTGACCACCATGACCGAATACGATGAAAAATTTAAACTGCCCGTAATTTCCCCGTCAGAATCAATCACCGAACCCTTAGGCAAGGTTTTGGCTGACCACAATAAATTGCAAATCCGAATCGCGGAAACCGAGAAATACGCCCACGTGACTTTTTTCTTTAATGGCTATCGCAAAGAACCTTTTCCGAACGAATATCGCGTTCTTGTTCCTTCCCTGAATGTTCCCCGCTACGACCAATTTCCGGAGATGATGGCCAAAACCGTTACCGACCGGGCTGTTAATGCTATCGGCGAAAACATCTACGATTTTATTTTAATAAACTACGCCAATGCCGATATTATGGGACATTCCGGCAACTACGAAGCCGCCATGGAAACTATTAGGGTTATTGACCGAGAAATCAATCGTCTTGTGAAAGCAACGCTGGCCCAGCCCGACGCTGCGATGATTATCACTTCCGACCACGGCAACGTTGAAAGAATGCTTGACCCTCTGACCGGCCTGGTTGAAACCAAACACGACCCCAACCCCGTGCCTTTTTATTTGGTAGGCAAAAAATTTGAACGAATCAAAAGCGAAGCCGAAATTCAAAAAGCGGAAATTAAAAATCTCGGCACTCTGGCCGATGTCGCTCCCACGATTTTGAATTTATTGGGGCTCCCCCAACCGAAAGAAATGAACGGCAGCAATCTTTTGCCGTTTTAACCTAAATCAATTATCATTAAAAAGTCAGATTAATAAATTAGATTAACATGACCATTTTCTTAGCCATAATTTTTCTCGCGTTAATTTTGCTGGTCCACGAGCTGGGGCATTTTTTATTGGCCAAGGTTTGCAAAGTGCCGGTGGAGGAATTCGGCTTTGGTTTTCCGCCGAGAATTTGGGCCAAAAAAATCGGGGGAACGGAATACAGTTTCAACTGGCTGCCCTTGTGCGGTTTTAACAAAATCAACGAAGAAAG
>Ga0209542_10019362_pt1 | contig 10909 bp, 9 predicted proteins | sample RifCSPhighO2_01_FD_184028 | JGI IMG/M metagenome (GOLD analysis project Ga0209542, IMG submission 184028) | Soil microbial communities from Rifle, Colorado - Rifle CSP2_plank highO2_0.1 (SPAdes) (version 2) | ecosystem: Environmental > Terrestrial > Deep subsurface > Rock core/Sediment ...
ATATTCCATGGGAATAATCCAAGCGCTTATAATTTCAGTTTGTGCAACTCTCGCGTTAGCATGTTTATTTTATAAGTCAGAAAAAGGCAAGTTCTATCCTGCGCTGCCTTTCATAAGCGCGGGCTGTTTCATAGGATTGGTCATAGCTTATTTGATTTGAAAGTCTTCCGGGCCGCAAATCAACGAAGCTCATCCAATCCTTCCAAATGTCGTAACTCCATAATAAGAACAAAGACGAAAGATTTAAATACCCTTTATTTGTCACTCATTCATGATAATAAAGCAAGACCTAGTAAAAAGGATAAAAGAATTTTTCAATCTTAATATTTATGAAACCAAAGTCTGGCTTGCTTTGCTTTCAAAGGGCATTGCATCAGCAGGCGAAGTAGCAGAGCTTTCAGGCGTTCCGAGATCAAGAACATACGACGTTCTGGAATCATTGGAGAAAAGAGGATTTGCAATAGTAAAAATCGGCAAGCCTGTAAAATATATCTCTATTAAGCCAACTGAAGTTATAGAAAAGATGAAGTCAAATGTAATGACGGACGCTTCAGAAAGAGTAAAATCTCTTTCGGGCCTAAAAGAAACACAGGAATACGCCGAACTAGAACAGCTTCATAATACAGGAATCTCTCCAATTAAAACTAGCGAGCTTACAGGCTCATTAAGGGGCAGGTCAAACATAATCTCAAGAATTAGGGAGCTTATGGATTCTGCAAAGAAAGAAGTCCTTGTATGCACATCTGCTTTAGACTTTGAAGACAAATCAAGAGTATTGCTTCCTTCAATAGAGAAATTGAGCGAGAATAATGTTAAAGTTAAGCTTATACTATCAGGCGATCAGGAAAAAGTCAAGAAAATAAACACAAGATTAAACTTAAAAGCTAAATACACTTCCTCAAATGCAAGGTTCTTTGTATCGGATAAAAAGGAAGTTGTCTTCATGATAACTCCTGAAAAATCCGGAGAAGAAATTGCGTTATGGCTTAACTCAGAATTTTTTACAAGCTCTTTGTTAAGCATAGTAGAAAAATCATTGCTTAAATAATTTTTAACTCAGTTATACTCATATCCTTAATCTTTTTCAAGTTATTTTGTTTAAATCTTTCTAAGAAAGACTGGCCTGTAAAATCAACTTTTATTTTAGAATGAATAATCCCATTCTTAGCAAACCAATTTGTGTTTTCCTTTTTGAAAGCAGCTGCATGCTCCTTCATCTTAGAAGGCGGCCCAATTTTTATAACTTCTTTTTTTCTTTTAACAACTAAATAAAAGTCGGCCCAGTCATCTTCTTGATAATCAAACTCCGAGTTTAACACATCAAAATATCTTCTAAACTCAATAGTAAGGAAATTTGCAAACTTTTTCATTTTTGTGCCCGCAATATCACCTTTCTGTCTGTTAGTCCTAATTTTTATTTGCAGCAGTTCTGCTTTATTCTTTTTTGCAATTTCCTCTAGCTTAGAAATATCAAGATTCGTCTTATCAAAGAAGTCTTTTTTATGATTTTTTAAGAAAGCCTTTGCAGATTTTTGAAATTTATTAAAAGTTTCCCAGCTTAACGCTCCGAGTGCGTTTCTTTCTTTCCAAGTAGGGTCTACTAATACAATAGGCCCCCGAAGCTTATTTTCATTCATTTCAAATAAAGCTTCATCCTTTTTCTTGTATTTCTTTTCAGGATCAATTACTATCCGTTCTTTTACTTTAACCAATTCTCTAAGCATTTTTTCAAAGCCTTTGTAATAAATAACTAAGCATTCAAGCCCGTATCCAGAAAATCCCCTTATATAGCTTTCAGCCCCATAAACATTCTGTGCATGGCAGAATGCTTTCGCCATTCTTATCTCATTACTTATTCTGCCCCTAGACTTTTTCTTAACGTAATTTACATGAAAATAACTCAAGTCAGTTACATTTCTTGCTTCATTTGGCCTCTTTATTCTTAAAACAGGAACAATCTCAAATATAATTTTCTTATCGGCCAAAACATGAAAATAATCTCTGCTCCCATGCACTCTTTCTATTTTCATTCCTAATTTTCTGCATACTCTCTTAACAGGTTTTTCAAGCAAATCAGAAATATTTTCGTATTTCCAGTTAAACCTGACAAAAAAATCTACATCATACTTTTCTTTCTTAACAAGAGTCCCTTTAGCAAAGCTTCCCCCTAAGAATATATCTGCATCTATTTTATCTTTATACATTTGTTCTTTTAATGCACTAAGAAAATCCGCAGTCTTATCTTTTATTTTTACAAACTCTTCTTTACTCGGAGCTAAATCAACCTCATATTTATTAAAATTCATCAGGCTAATCCTCCGCTTCCTTAACCTTTTCTAAAAACTTCTTAAAGCCTTCTCTATACCCACTTACGCCTATCCAGTTAGTTCCTGGCCCGCAGTCTCCTAACGCTCTGCATACATCTGCCTGATTTTGCTCCCAACTTTTGTCCAAGCACTGGCAATTTTTCACACATTCTTTTCCTCCAAGAAGCCCTTCTTCATACGTAACGACGCACGCAACATTCGCCTGCGAACATATAGCCTTAGTTTCTTCTCCTTGCCAGAATTGTAGCCCCGGCGGTATCTTAGGCAAACAAGCCCCATTAGTCTTGTTCTTTACTTCCTCTTCATCTTCATCGCCAGTATTAGTTTTATTTGCAGAAGCCGCTGCAGTCGGTGCAAACAAAACATCCTCTTTCCAGAAACAATCTCTTCTATCCGTGTTATCACAATCTGCTTTATCAGTTTGTGCCGTGCAATCTCTCCATCTATTAACTCTGCACGCTGCCTGCGAGAAACCAGTACTAACTCCAGAAACTTTATTCTCCACACATTCCTCATTTCTGAAATCCGCACACTGTTCTAAAACTTCCTCTCCATTTATGCAAATATGTTTGTAAAATCTGCTTCCAACAGAAGCCTTGCCATCTTCAATTCCGCCCGCATCTTTGAAAACACACCAGCTCTCTCCATGTTTATATGACTTGCCATTTGAAGTTTTTTTGCAGTTCAAATCCGCGCATATAAAATCTCCGTAACTCGCTCGCGTTTTAGTTATCTCGCTTGCTCTGCAATAACTTCCTTGCAAATAATCGCAGTTTCCGCACGACTTAGAGTTTGCATTTCCGATTCCTGCCCCGCAAGACTCGCCTTTGTCTTTCACATTTGCCCAATATGTTTTATCATTAACTTTAGATGAATCATAAATGTTAGCTGGATTCCCGCATGTATCTAAGAAATAGACTTCATCTTTTCCAGGAACACACGCAGTTTTAGTGCTTAAGCCGCAATTAGTTCCTAGCTCTTCAGCAGAGCACAATTTATCCTTATAGAAAGCACCTTTCTTTCCTCCAACTCCAGAATCACACTCTTCTCTTGTTGTGAACTTGCATGTCTTCTCAAATTCAGACTCAAAAACACACGCTCCTTTATCCTGATTTTTTACAGAAATAATGCACGCCGATTCATCTTTTATTCCCTTATTATAATTAGTCTGCAAGCCTAAATAAGAAGATAATTTCTTGCATCTAACAAGTGAAACAAAAGCCGCCTGATCTCCTAATACACAGCATCCTAATTCGCATTGCGCAGGAAAGCTCTCGCTCCATGTTGCGTTTTTCATGTTACAAACTAATTGAGGCGTATTATCTAAGCAAGTTCCTTCGCTTGAATCATAGCACACTCCAGGCTGGCAGAAACTTGCGGTATCACAAGATGTCGGCACTTGCAAAGCATCAGGAGCGCACTCTTCTGCTTTAACATTCTGGCAAAACTCTCCAGAAATAGTTTTCTCACAGCACACATTTGCCTCTCGCGCAGAAACGCTAGAAGCTAATAGAATAATTCCAAAAACAAATAAGCTAAACAGGCATAGATAACTAATCAGATTACTATTTTTCCGCATTTTCCGCCTCCTTGTTGATTATTTTTTTGACTTTTTCTACAAAATTTTTAACATTAGAAACTCTTTTTAGTATATTTAAAATATCTTTTTTAGCTAAATCATAATAAGCGTGTGCAAATATGTTTCTATCTTTTGTAAGCTTCTTAAGTTCTTCAGCTAATTTTCTGTCAATAGACGCATTTTTAGCTAAAACTTCAAAATATTCTTCATATCTCTGGGGTATCCCTAACTGATTTTTTAAAATAATTTCTTCTGCAACATCAATCATTCTATTCAGTATTCCAAAAATCGCCATAGAAGATGCGTAAAATTTTTCAGAGTTTTGAATATTTGACTCATTTAATCCAAACTTATTTAATTCTGCAAAATACTTTTCAATATCCGAGATCATCTTGCTTAGTTTTTCTACATCGTACATCTTAATTTCTCCTCAATCATCTTGTCCAGATGGGGTTTAAAATCAATATACGACCATAATACTCTCTTTTTAATTCTGTAAATAAAATCCTCGTCTTTAACAATTAATGACTTGCCTTCTCTAAATATCCGATACTGAATGGCAAGAGGCAGCCTATGGAATATGCTAACATCTAAATTATCAGTTCCATAGCGCATAATTTTAAGTTCAGCCTCTTCATCTTCTTCATCAAGAAAAACGCACATGTCAATATCAGAATGGGCATGCATTTTCCCAGTCACATAACTGCCAAACAAATATACTGCTTTAACTCCTTTTATTTTAGTTACCTCTCTAGCAATTTCTTCTATATTTTTTACATCTGTTCTCATTCCAAATCCTATTTTCATTCTAAGCCATATCCCGGAGGCCAAACAAGGCTCCTAGACGCGAATATGAATTTCTCCTTGCTAACAATATTTGACAAAATATATATTGTGCTTCCATCAGCTAATTGCACCTTATTTATGCTTAAATCTGGGTAATATCTAATATATAAACTTGTTTCAGAATCTCCTAACGCTGCTTCAAACTCAACTATGCTTGTCGCAGTGAGAAGCAAGTCATAAATCTTACTGTCTAAAGAAATATCAAAACTATCAAACTTATTGCTTGTCTCCTTTGTAACAGTTGAAGGCGCGTTAACTTTCAAATTTATTTTTCCAGGAATTATAGATAATTCCTGTCCAACACTTCCAGTTGTAACTGTAAAACCCTGGCGCCGATATTCTTTTTCTAAATTAGAAACACAAGTCTTAACGACGGGAGCGATATAATTTTCTAGCTCATCTTCAAAGTGCGTTTTCAGAACTGGCTCTTGCACAAGGCAGGGTCTATAATTTTCAGCATTATAACACAGATATTTAACTTTGGAATCATTAAAAATAATAAATCCTTCAGGATTAAAATATCCTCCCTGATTGGACAGAACATCAATTCCTTTTCTAAGTTCAGGCTCTATACAGTTTTTCAAAAATCCAGTAGGAGTAAAAACTTCTGAGCCTATAATGTCCAGTTTAGGCACAAGAATCACCGCTAAAATAACCCCCACAATTAATATAGCAACAATCACAAATATCGCCAACTGCCCCCTTTTGTCCATTCTTAGATTAAAATCATTTCATTTATAATTGTTGCGACGATCATCCGCTCCTCACAATAACGCTGCATTCTCCAGGATAATTCCCGTATTTATCCTTGCATTTAACATATTGTGCTAAGCTTCCTTTCATCTCCGCATTATGAACTAAACCCTCTCCAAACATAAGAGTTATATTTCCATTAGTTTCGTCTATTAAGCTGAAATCACAGCTCTCCAAACTATAAGCGCACTTCGCATCTTCGTCAGTTATTACAATAAGCCCGCTCTTGTCATAAACTCTTGTCACAATAGGGGCGGTTTTATCAATATTCACCACAAACCTCGCTGTAGCTTGAGCAACATTTCCAGCAACATCTTCACATCTTACAGGAAATACTTTATTTCCTGACAAAACAGAATTAAATGTCTGCTTGTGAGTTTTTCTAAAAGTATCCGAAAATCTAACAAATTTATTCCCCACATTATATTCGCATTTCGCACTTCCATCAGCGCCCCCAGAAGTTACAACTTCCATTATCACAGTTGCTGGTTCAACTCCTAATATCAGCGGAGTATTATCGGGAGTTATAGAAGTTATATTCAAAGGACTTAAACTTCTAAAGAACACAAGCGAATAACTCTCCGAATTCTTGTTTCTCTTTTCAGATTTATTCATCCATGGATTATCCTGGCATCTCACAAAGAATTTATTTTCACTTCCATTCACAACTGGAAATACCGAGTTGCACTCCCATCCATATAAATCCCTCTGCGTTAAACCCGTCTTGCACGCAAAATTATTAACCATTTCATCATAATCTTTATTTACAACATCCCATTTGCATTCAGCAGGCTCATTTGTAAATATAAACGCTTTATGCTCGGTAACATTCCATCCCAAAGTTAATCCAGTCGGCTCAACTCTGTTTACTCTTGGAGGTGTCTTGTCTTCTCCAGGCTTGACACATAACCTAACTGCATACTCATTCTGATTAAAGTTTCCGCTTTTATCCTGGCATCTCACAAAGAAAGTATAATCTACCTTAGCGTTAGGATCGTATTCTGGCAATCCTAAACTTTCAAAATTAGGAATTGAAATAGGTGTAGTATGATTATATTTATACAAATTACTTCCTCCAAATGAGCTGCTCATTTTTTCATAATCTTCAGTATGCGCAACATCAAACTTGCACTGCCCTGGCTCTTTGAGTTTTATTCCAATGAAAGCATCTTCATACGCCCCGATACACTCATCAGGCCCTTTAACTGTAAACCCTCCATCACTCTCGTCTACAACGCGATAATTTGTTCCTTCATAAATTTCTTTCAAAGGTGAAATTTCTGGAGGGCTTGCATCATGTGGATTTACATTAATGCACAATTCTTCTCCAGTCCCTTCGTTTATTAAATCGCAAGTCTGTCCAAGCGCTCTGCATTGATATCTTGAGCAAGGCAAACCATCTTTTCCGCACTTGCTGCAATCCTTTCCTCCCGTAGGAGGCTGCCATGGCTGGCATGTAAATGTTACAATTACTTCTTTTGTGTCGCCTATGCCAAATAGGCCCATTAAAAGTATGAGCAAGACAAGAGCTATCGCGCAAGATACTGGATCCCAGCATACAACAAGATTCAATGTACTTGCTCCAAAAGTACCAGTAGCCCAGAGACCAATAGCAGCCCCACTAGCTAATAGAACATAAGCTATTATTGGAGGCAAGCCCGCCCCGACCCCAGTCCATTTTAATACTAATGACACCGCATAAGCTCCTGCTGCAGCTCCAGCAAGCTGCATCCCAAATGCTTCTACTGAAGCTAAAACACCGCTCACAGCTTCTACACTTGAAGCAAGCTCTAAGCCTACTGCTTGCCCTGCTTGCAGAGTAAGACTAGCCCCCTGTGTCGCCCAAAGATATGATGCGATCTTAATGCCCGCAATTCCAACTATTGCTCCAGACAACACGCCCAAGCCAACAACCTCGTATTCAGGGGTCTCTGCATCTCCTAATCCTCCTGGAATTCCATACTGCCCAAAAAATTCTTTTGAATTTGCGGGCTCAGCTCTCTGTCCTTTAACCGTCTTAGAATATTCCGCAACACCTCCAATATATTCCTCTGATAAAACTGGCGCGTTTATAACTTCATAATTTTTAGTCACTTTTCCAGCAAGATTAGTTTTCACTCCGCAATCTCCAAGACTCATGCACAAATCGTTCATCTTTTCTGCAAACTCCGCTTTCTCGCAATCACAATTCGCAACGCACTCCCATCCTCCAAATAATTTCTTTACATAAATAACAGTGCACTGCTGGCTTGCCATGCTGCAAATCTTTTCAGCCCCCTCGCTCCTTTCCTCTAAATCAAATCCTTCAGGATATTTAGGAGAGCAAAAGTTAAACTTAAATCCATCAGCATCTTCTGTCTCTTTTTGCAAAGTTTCAGGGTCTTTTCCTTTCACATCAGGCCCAAACTGATTTGCGTCCAGGCACTGCTGCCATCTATTCAACACGCATGCAGAACTAGAAAACTTTCCTCCGGGAATTTCAGTTTGCTCTTCAACGCAAATTTCATTTCTGAAATCTGCACACGGTTCAATTCTAACTTCTCCATTCGCGCATACTTTTCTAAAATTCCTGCTTCCAGGAACATCAGTCGCCCTGTTACTCTCACCATTTTCATCAACACCTATTCTTCCCTGATAAGCACACCACGATTCTCCATTTTTCCTTTCTTTCCCATCATCAACGCAGTTTAAATCCTTGCACACGAAATTTCCGAATAATGCTTTTTTATCACCCTCGCCCGGCTTGCCACACGTACTTCCAAGAAAATGATTGCAGCTCCCGCAGCTTTCCTGCCTTGCAAATTGATTTTCTAGGCTCCCAAGAGAACAACTTTCACTTTTAGCCAAAATTTTTCCTTTATTCCAGCTTGCATCCTTGTTCATAGAAAAGATATTCTCTCTATTTCCGCAAGAGTCAATCCAATAAACTTCATCTCTTCCGTCAAAGCATCCTGTTGTCTTTTGTTTTTGGCAACTAGTATTCAATCCAGGATTAGAGCATAAAAATTCAGCATGAAACTCTCCTTTTAATCCTGCGCATACAGATGCCGTAGTAAATTTACAGCTTTTATCTCCTAATAAAACGCAGGCTCCTTCGCCCTGCGTTTTAGCTAAAGCAAGGCACTGCAGCTCGCCCCTCACTTCTGGCTTAAACTCTTTTTTAAATCCTGAACTAGCAGCTTCGCTTGCACACACCTGCTCATTAATAAACTGAACACTATCTCCCTGGATACAGCACCCTCTTTTACATTCTTGTATATTTTCAAATTTATCATCATACCATTTGCCTCCTCCAATCTCACACTCCCCTTTTGGCGAGCCACCGTTGCAAATTCCTCCAGAGCTGACGCAAGTTCCTAACTTACATTCAACAACCTCATCTCTTGAAGAAGGAATGCAAGCCCCATCGCATTTGCTTTCACATTCGCTAGTTAAAAACTGCTGGCAAAGCTCTCCTTTCTTTGATTTAATGCAAGTTGACACACTATCTAATGCAGAAACAAATCCTTCCTCCCCGAAAATAATTTTTCCGGCAAAAGCCATAACATCAACTAATAACCCCCATTCATTCTCTCCATTTTCTTTTAGTCTAATCTCATCAAATCCCAAGCTAGATTCGTGAACAAAATAAGAAAAAGAAAAAGTCATTCCAACTAGCAAAATTATCTGCAAAATTCCTTTTACATACTGGCTCTTTTTCATAATCATATCCCCCCCGGAATCGCGCACCCCCTTATAGCAACATTTATCTCTTTCTCGGATTGTTTGTCTTTTATCGTATAAATTCTAACAGGATCAGACAAAGAAACTTTTCTTATGTCGACCCAATTATACGAAAGCATATAACCAACATACTCAAAATAACAATACTTTGCTTCTTGGCTGGCAACTTCAGTCACTACACGAGCAAGATCATAAACAGGATTTACAACAATAACATTAAACTCTCTAAACCTTCTTGCCTCTTCTCCTTTAGTTAAAACAATCTCTCTCTGAATATTTACAAGCACTTTTTTAGGCCCAAGCTCAATGCTTAGATTCATCTCCCCCATTTCAACTTTATAATTTTTATCTTCAAATTCTTTTTTCATGTCTTGAAAAGCCTTTTCAACACGAGGTTCAACATAATTTTTTATCTCTCTCTTTATCTCATCCAAATAAACCGGATGCTGGTTTATGCAAGGGTCATAAAATCCGACATTTTTGCAAATATAAGCAACTTTATTATTTTTATACATCTCGTAGTTGGTAACGTTAACAAATCCGCCTTGAGGAAGCATTATATCCACGACTTCATTTACCCTTTTTCTAGCCTCTTGCTCAATAAAGCTTCCTGGATTAGTTTCATCCCCAATAATCTGGCTAGGCCCTTTAGTTAAAACAAAGATAAGGGAGATAGCAATTACTATGAGTATTGCGATAATTACATATATCGTTATCTGGCCATTTCTATTTTTTACTCTTTCCATTGCCCTTTTCCTGCAAAAGTTTTATTGCGTCCTCAATAATATGAGACATATTTCTATACCTCCTGCTTTTTAGTAAGGAATCAAGAATCTCTCTAGTTTCTTTATCAATAGTTGCCGATACTCTTTCTTTCATATTACTAAATCATACTAAATATATTTCATAACACTTAGTAATATGAATATATAAACCTTATCAGTCAATAAGCCAAGAGTTAATCCTGCAAAAATAGCAAAACACAAAATAGATAGGGTTAACTATCGCTCTATAAAATATAAAAGAATTTACCATTACAAATTTACAAACCTCTCTATTATGTAACTGTCAAACAGCTCTTGCCTAATAACCTAATCTTCCTGCTCAATTCTCGGCGCCAAAACAAAAGAAAGCGTAACATTTCCAGGAGTAAAATTAATTCTCATAGGATGATTATCGGAGAAATTAATGGCAACTTTGTCAGAAATTTTCGCCCCCTTGACAAACTTGCTCAAATATTCTAATGAGAATCTTGCCTTGCTGTTATCAGAATAAATTTCAGCTTCATCAGACGAGAATTCCGCCCTTGTAGAATTCAGGCCTCTTGCCTCAACAATAAATTTATTCGGTTCAGCTATAAATGTGCAAGCATCAGACACGACTTGACAATCTTCTATAACCTCAACAAAGGCCGAGGAATCCATTTTGATAACAGATTTGAATTCCCATTGAGGCATCTCTTTTTCCTCACCCTCAACATCAATTAAAGCCAGAGAGAAATCTCTTTTTATTTTGTCTTGAATGCCAAACTTTAGCATATTTTCTTCCCTTCCAATTGTAAGCTTGCTTCCTGGTTTGCACCTTCTCAAAACAGCCTTCAAATTATCCAGATTAACTCCCAAAACTTCATCTTTATCAATCTCAAATTGTGAAAATAACGAATTAGGAATGGAAAAATAAA
>Ga0209542_10019364_pt1 | contig 10906 bp, 8 predicted proteins | sample RifCSPhighO2_01_FD_184028 | JGI IMG/M metagenome (GOLD analysis project Ga0209542, IMG submission 184028) | Soil microbial communities from Rifle, Colorado - Rifle CSP2_plank highO2_0.1 (SPAdes) (version 2) | ecosystem: Environmental > Terrestrial > Deep subsurface > Rock core/Sediment ...
ATCTCCCACTTTCAATTCGATAAACGCGCGGTACTCGTCTGGAATCGAATATTTATTCTGATCCGCCACCGTCGTGTAGTTTTTCTGGTCTTTCAAATAATCCCAGTAGTCAAAGCTCTGGCTTTGGTCGGCCGGCGGCCGCCAAATTTGAATGCGGTCATCGGCGGCCTGAATCCACTCGTTCAAAAGAGCGTCGGTAACGGACGAATCATCTACTTGGTTTTTGATAGCTGTTTTTATTTCTCCTCTATTCATAAATTTAAATGTCGTCTCGAATAATGATGGTCATCTGCTTATATCCCGTCTGGATTTTAGTGTCGGGGAATGTGACCTCTACTTCCCCGAGATATGTCCCGACCGTGTTCGTGTCTCCTGCCGCCCAGACATAGCGGCATTTTCCTTTGGTGGCGTCGGTAATCGTGCAAGCACTTCCATTGATCTTTACGGACCCGGTGGTTGAATCCTTCATATAAAATTTCACCGTCGCGCCGGTAAGATCGACAGGCGCGCCGTCTTGGGTTATTTCAAACTCAAGGTATGGTTTTGTGTCGTTTTGTACGATTTTAATGCTGGCCATAAATTACAAATTGATGTCTTGTTTTGCGCCTTTGAGCTCGACCTCTTTTTTCGCGCTCTTCAGCTCGGTGTTTTGCTTTGAACTCGTGAACAGAACGCCTATCTTTGCGGTTAGAAACTGAATTGCGATATTGATCGTTGGCGGAAATATCGGATTGTTCAAAATTCCCGCCGCTATGCGGACGATCTGATTGATTACTTTGCTGATAGCCCGGATTATTGAATCGGCCACTTGCACGATTTCGTTAAGATTCGCGTATCTTGTGAGAAGCTTTGCAAATGAATCCGCTATACTCACTGCTTCCGTAAATAATCGGATGCCTTTTTTCAAAGCCGAATCAGCAACTGTGATGATTTGCGCAAGCGTTCTCGACACGCTTCGAGCCGTCGAATCCACTGTCACAACTATTTCTTTAAGAAGCTTTAATGATTGGCGTATCATAAAATCAGCGACGGTAACCGTATCAGCAAACACTTTCAAAATCTGTTTGCCGACCAAATCGGTAATTGAAACTGCTTCGCTAAAAATCTTGGCCGTCTGGCGAACTATTGCGTCCGTAACGCTTATCGTTTCAGCAAGCAGTTTTGTGAACGGCATGACAACACTGTCGGCAATGATGATTATTTCGGAGAGGATTTTTTGTAGCTTGCTCGCCGTCACGCTATCGGCTATTCCCACTGCCTCGGCAAGCGCTTTGCCAGCCTGCCGGATAGAGGTGTCCGCAATTAATACTGCCTCTGTAAAAATCCTTGACCCCTGCTTCAAAACCGAATCGGCTATCAGCACTGCTTCATCAAACGCGCGGCTAACTTGCCGATTTAAATTATCAATAACTGATATTGCTTCCCCGAATATCTTTTGGCCTTGATTACTGATGATACCCACGATGATTATCGCTTCGGCGAACGCTCTTGCGGTCTGCCGAATAACTGAATCGATGAGGATCACTGCTTCGCTCAATGCCTTACCTGCGATTTTTGCGAACGAATCAGCAACGGACAAAATTTCCGCAAAAACTTTTTCTGCTCTCTTGGCTAAAATGTCAGCGATTATTACCGCTTCGCCAAAAACTCTCTGCACAACAACCAGCCGGCTGTCGATAATAGCCACCGCTTCGCTCAAAACCTTTCCGCCTTGCCGGATGATGATGTCGGCAACAGTCACGATTTCGCTAAATGCCCGGGTTATTTGTTTTTCTATTGCGTCGGCAATAAGCACCGCCTCCGCAAAAATCTTGGCGGTTATTTGGATAATAAAAGCATCGACCACCAATATGGCTTCGATTAGGTTTTTCCCGGTTTGCCGCGCGAGGCTGTCGGCAACAGCTATCGTTTCGCTTATCTGTCGTCCAGTTTCTCGGATCAGCGAATCGGCAACCAAAACCAACTCGCCTAGCGTCTTGGCGGATGAGCGCATCACCGAATCAATAATCAAAACCGCTTCTGCCAAACTTCTGCCAGTTTGCTTAATAGCTGAATCCATGACAGAAACAACTTCTGCCAAATCTCTGATAAAAACTTTTAAAGCTGTTAGTGAATCTGCAATAATCACTGACTCGAAGAACGCTCGAATAACTTGTTTTGCCAATGTGTCGGCCACGGCTACAACTTCAAGGAACGCTCTTTGAGCGGCTTTGATAGCGGAGTCAGTTACGGCAATCGCGTCGGCAAGAACTTTTTGCGGGACCCGTAGAAGAGAGTCGGATATAGCCACAACTTCTGCCAAACTTCTGCTCATTTGCTTCAAAACTGAATCGGCTATCGCGACAACCTCTGCAAAAGTTCTGCTCGCTGTTAATTGATTTGCGATGGCATCCGCAATCGTTACGGCTTCCTGCGCAAACTTTTGGGTCTGCTTTAGGAGTGAATCCGCAATAATTACAGCTTCCACAAATGAGCTCTGGATCGATTTCGTCAGTGAGTCGGCAACTGCTACTGCATCGAATAGAACCTTTTGGGCTTGACGGGCTACAGAGTCAGCGATGGCAATGATCTCCTCAAATACTCTTTGCGCCGTCCAAGTGCTCAAAAAGTCATCGACAAGCGTCACCGCTTCCACAAGCGTTTTGATTCCTTGTCGGAATAGTGTGTCTACAAGCAATATCGATTCGAGAATGATCCGTCGGCTTTCTTTTACGATAGAGTCGGCGATAATAACCGCGTCTTGCAGGTTTTTTCCCGCTAACCTTACCGCGTTGTCTGCAACCAGTACGATTTCCGTTGCCATCGACTTTGTGACGCTTTTTATTGCCGAATCAGCCAGCAAAATCACCTCGATCAATTCTTTTTTGATTACGGCTACTGCCACGAAAACGTCGACAACAGCCACCGTCTCGTTTAGAAGTTTTATGGCGGAACGGGCAACGCTGTCGGCAACCGCTACAATTTCATTAAAAATTCTGCTTGCCTGTTTCTCTATTACATCCGCTATCGCAATTATTTCTGACAAAAACTTGGATATTGTTTTTCCAATAGTTGCGTCCGCAATTGCCACCGCTTCGCTGAATGCTCTTTGAGCTTGTCGCGATAAAGTGTCGGCAACGGCAACGATTTCTTCGAACACCCTCTGAAGCGTCCAAGTTCGCAAAAAGCTGTCGGCAAGTGTTACCGCTTCCCCGAATGTCTTGATTCCTTGCCGAATGGATGTATCCGCCACCAGCACGGATTCCAAGATATTCCGCTGGCTTTCTTTCGCTATGGAATCTGTGGCAATAATTGCATCCTGCAAATTTTTCCCGCCTAATCTCGCCGTGCTGTCGGCAACGAGTACGATCTCTGGCGCCATAAACTTCCCGATGCTTCTTATCGAGGAATCAAACAGTAAAACCGCTTCCGAGAGTTCTTTTTTGATGGTCAGCACTACGGACAAAATATCGGCAATAACAATGGCTTCGACAAAACTTTTTATCGGCTGAAGCACTCTGGTATCGACAATAGCGATGACTTCAGTAAAAGTTCTGATTGTGATTCGCTGAATGCTATCGACAATCACTACCGCTTCTTCAAAAATCTTGGCGATGCCTTTTGTGACTGCTGAGTCGATAATTGATATCGTCTCGCTTAATGATCGGATTGTTTGTTTTGCCAAAGAATCAGCTATCGCGACTATCTCGGAGAAAGTTCTAAAGAGAGTTGATTGCGTGAGCAGAGAGTCGGCAATAGCGATAAGTTCAGCCAGATTCTTTTGCGCCTGATTTATAAGCGAATCCGCTACCGCGATAATTTCCGAGAATGTTTTTTGCGCTTGATTCGTTACTGCGTCGGCTATCGCAAGGACTTCCGCAAATGTCCGAGATGCGCTTCTCGTCAAAGAATCAACGATTAATAACACTTCGTTGGCGGCTTTCTGGGCCTGCTTCGGCACTGCATCAGCAATAGACACCATCTCATTGAGAGCTTGAGTGAAATTCTGGCCCGCTCCCGTGATAAAGTCCGCCACGCTTTCCAAGTTTCCAAACGCCGAAACTTTGTCTGAATCTCCGCCCGATACGCCAGTCACCCACGATTGCCAGTGATAAGAACTGGAAGCGGCAAGCCCCGTAACATCATCGCCGCCCCGGATATAGATTTTGGGGTCTTTCTTTGTCCAAGTATTGCCGGCGATATCGTATTCCCATGTTTCGTTGAGAGTGTTGAATGATATTTCGGTACTATCACGTCCGCCGTAAATCAGCATCTTGCCATCGACAGTTGAGAAAGTTCCAGAGTGCGAACGCCTTGCCGCCGGCGGGCCGGTATCGGAAATCTCCGACCAAGCAGGCGTTGCGCCGAAAGTAAGTTTGAAAAGATTATCAAAATTAGCTGTACCGTTGTATCCGCCATAGAAATAGAAAGCGTCATCGGTGGCGCGATAGATTGCGGTCATGCCTCGGCGGGCAGACGGCGCGCCTGTTCCCGTAACGCCTGCCCACGCTTCTGATCCTGATGTAAGCGTCAGCTTGAACGTATCTCCAGCAAAAGAATTCACCCCGGTAGCGCCGTGAGAAATCAGCATCACATTCTCGCCGGTATCTATGGCATACGCTGGCTGTCTGCGGGCAGATGGCGCAGTCCCGGTGGGTGTAATCGCAGACCACGCGCCGTCAGCTCCTCCAGAAAATGAGAGGGCTTTTATATCGTTTAAGAAATTCGAGCCGTCATCGCCGCCAAAAACAATCATTCGGTCATTGGTTGCGTCGTATACTGCGGCATGTAACCATCGGGCGGCGGGTTTCGTGCCTGTAGGGTTTAGTTTGGTAAGCGTATAAACTCCAGTCGCCCCAGCGGCGCTGGCTTTTAATTCCCAAACATCATTAAAATATATGTTGTTTAGAGTATTGTTGCCGCCCAAGCCGCCAAAAATAATGTAGCGGTCTCGGTTAGTGTCATAGATGATCGTTGCGCCTTCTCGCTCTGATATCCCGAACATCGTATTGAGAATCGGTTGATACCATTCGCCATTGGCATGATCGTAAATCCAAAACTCATTCGTGTGCTCTCCCTCGGCAAGCGTATCTTCAACCAATCGGCCAAATCCGCCGAAAATAAGAGTTTCATTTCTGTCGGGGTTATAGGCATATCCAATCGCATCGCGGCCCCAGAGCCAGTTGTTGTGCAACGCTCCCCAAAATGGAGCGGAGCCGGCAGTAGCGAGATCAATGAAATACACATGCTTGTGTTGCGCCAAAGCCGAATCTTCGCCGCCGAATATGACCATTATCTTGTTGGCCGTATCAAAACAGGCGGCAGAAGAACGCGAGCCGGGAACTTTATCTCCCGCCGCTTGGCTTCTATCAGTCCACGCTTCGCTTCCTGATGTAGTGTTGAGCTCCCAAATCTCGGAAAGATAATTTGAAGAAGAGGTGCCGTTTCTTCCGCCCCAGACGATCATTCGTGGATTGTTTTCGTCATAGACGGCAACATGCATTTGGCGCACTCCCGGAGGAGTGCCGTCCGACACTTCGGCAAATGAAGCGCCAGCAACATCCCATCTCCAGAGATCGTTTAGTCGGTTTGTGCCATCATATCCGCCGAAAATAAGCAGGCGGTTATTCGCAGTATCAAAAACCATCGAAGCGTCTGCTCGACTGGGAGGATTGCCAACCGCATCTTCAGCTTTCAGTTGAGTCCACGATCCATTTGTCGTTGAGAGATCAAGTTCAAAAAGGTCATTGCGGTAATCGCCCGCGCCAACCAAGCCGCCCTGAACATACGCTTTTCTTGTGGACGCCTTGAAAGCGCCGGCCGCTTGGCTTCGTGCAGTAGGAGCAGTGCCAGTGGGAGAGAGCGTTGACCATGCCTCGCTGTATCTGGTCGTAACATCAAGCGCGTAAGTGTCGTTTTTATCAACACCGTCATATCCGCCGTGAATAATCATTCGATTGCCGGTGGCATCAAAAAAAGCGAGATGGGTGGTTCGAGCGGATGGCGGAGTTCCCGAAGGATTCAACTTTCTCCATTGAGGTGGAGAAGAACCAAATCGATCATCGGCAGACAATTCCCATACATCGTTATAGCGCGGACTCGTGCCATTCCAGCCGCCAAAAAGCAAGTATCGTTTATTGATGCTGTCATAAACGAGAGAATGAGAGCGTCTGATCTTGGGCGAAGAAGGGTCGTAGAGAATCTGACGAGCAGTTTGGTTCGCCACATTATCAAAAGAGGTGCCGACCGCTTCGACTTCTATCTTATGGGTTAGCTTATCTGTATTGTCGCGCGAAGCGATAAGCGAATCGAGATAAATATTATTTGAAACACCGTCGCCATTCGTAGTGCCTCCCTCGGCGATGATGGTTTTATGATCTGGTTTGTATTGGCGAAGGCTCTTAACAAAAGTGGCGCGACAAGTTCCCGCATTCTCGGTAATAGAGGTTACTGTTTCGCAGTCAGTTGTATTAGCTTCAATAGTTACGGATTGGTCAGCGCCATGTGTAGCCGTGTTTTGAAAAATATAATCAAGGCGAATACGATCATCGCAATTTCCAGCCGTCCAGTCCTTTGATGGAATTGTGAATGTCTTAATGCCAGTTGTACCGCACGATTGCGAAGCGGGCACGCTTGAACTTTCTTGCAATGAACCACTGCCAGAAAGGCGATGGGCCTGTACTGTAACGGTGACATTTGAGTTTGCAGTCGTAACTTTAACCTCAACCGTGATCGATCCAGTTTCCCAATCTGCGTTGTTTGGTTTATGCGGCTTGGTATATCCTGCACCGCGAAAAGTGGAAGAAGCAGGAATAGCAACTGTAATTGACCCGGCCGTCACTGCGTCAGCAGAAAGTTCCTTACCAAAAAGACCCATGCTGGGAAGATCTGAATCTTTGGATTTTAGAATGTAGGTTGCCATATTAAATATCCGCCTTTATTCCCTGAATATGGGTAATCGGTTTTTGCCAAAGCCAATCTTCGCCATAATCGTCAATGGCTTCTTTGGCGAGACGAACGATATTGTCCCAATCAGTCCACTTGCCATATTTCACCGCGCCCCTGACTTTCGTGATGTCATCAAAACTTTCAGTAATTTCACCCGTCTCATCCAACGCATAATAATCGTTGCCCTGCATCATCCGCCTGTAAGGACGCCTCAAGCCGTCATTTTCTTCAAAGTAAAATACGACCACTTGGATATCCTGGTCTGGTGCTTCTTTCCATGCGCCAAAAACATCCTTCGCCGCTTGAGCGGAATCAAAGGTTTTGTCGCTATACCAAATTTTGAACGCTCGCAGTTTTTGCATTCAGAGACAATACATCAACAATGAGAAAGCCCCATTTTCAGACTCTTTCATCGGGCATAACTCAGGTTCAGCCGACCTCAGGCTGGATGATTAGTCGATGTCGAACTTCCAAGTGACCTGCAGGGAGTCGCCGTTTGCGACATTGATCGCGCTGAAGGTCTGACGAGCAAGCAGAACGCCGGCCGCCGCGGCGTTTAACGCGCCGGATTCGGTAACAGCAAAGCTCGCCGTGAAGTTGAAGGTAAGCACGAGCTGGGCCGTATCGTTCGTCACATCTGTAGTGACTCGTGATGCGGTTGCCGCCGCTCGAGCGCCACCGCCAGTCGTGATCTCAGTTCCCAGCGTGGTGTCTCCAGCCGCCGGAGCGACAGTGCCGGTGCCGATAGCAATAAAGGTGAATGCCGCTTCACCGCCCGCTCCATTAATTCGGGAAGCAACGCCGGCCATACCTGCATTCACAACGAGGTTGTGAATGTTAAGCGTCAGACCCCAGAAACCAAAGAGCAAAGGAACGCGAGGAAGGCTGATGCCGAGTTCTTCCCTGAAGAATCGGGCAACGGCGTTCTCGTTCCAAAGCAGTTTTGCTTTGCCGTTTTTGTCCCGCAGAACATATTCTATATTCTGCTTGAGACGGAATGATCCTCTTTTTTCAAGATTAGTCATAATAGTAATTTGATTAATTTATTTGACCTCGAATTATTCAAGTCCGAAGGATTCTTTCAACCCCTCGACTTTCGTGTCGACCTCTTTTTCTCGCCGATCTCTTTCTGCGTTTATGGCGCGGAGTTCGTAATCGGCGATAACTCCTTCCGCGTCTTTTCTCACTGCTGATGCCAATTCGTCTTGCTCGAGCTCTGCGTCGTAGAGGTATTTTCTGGAATCAACGACTTCCTCGTCCTCGAGGAACTGCACCTCTACTTCGATGCCGTCGTTCGTTTTTTCGATTTTTGCGATTTTGTAATCCATAGGATTTATTGCGTCTTGAGACGCTCGATAATTTCCGCCCTGGTTAGGCCTTCATCGACCTCGATCTTTTTCTCTTTCGCAAGAGCAAGAAGTTCTGCTTTAGTCAGCGATGCAAGATCGCTTTCTTGCTTTGTCTGTGGTTCTTGCGGCTTTGCCGGCTCATCGGAAACTTTCCAGAAATCAACTCCGAATGTCTGGAGTTTTTCCAGCTTCTCGATGACTTCCTTGTCATCAGTTTGAAAACGGCTGTTTTCAAACTGGACATACTTTCCCTGCGTATCGCCAAGTCGGACGCCTTGCTCGTAAATCGGCCGCGAAGGCGTGAGTACGATCCGTAGAGTTTTAATGCGTGAATTAAATAGTGTCATGGGAATTTATGTGATTAATTTATTCTTTCGCCGTCGCCTCGACCGAAAAGGTAAAGCTCGGCGTTGTGCCTGCAATGGTGTAAACCACTTTCACATAGCGGTGATATTGGGTGAACACCTTGACCTCTCTTGCGACGCCTGTTTTCTGGGCAAATGCAGTGCCCAGATCAGACCACATTGATCCGTCGGGAGAATGCTGAAGTTTTACATCAAGCGTCGGAGATGTTCCGCTCGCCGCGGAAACATCCAAAGTCACAATAAGTTCTCTGGTGTTTCCGAGATCAAGAGAAGACCCTTCGCCTGATACCGTCCGCGCTCCCGAAGCGAGCAACTCCGAAGTAAGATTCGGATTTACTCTCCGCTGTTTGATGGCTTGATTGACCTCATCAAGAATGAGATTCAAAAGCTCTTTTTCGTTGTATTTCGGTTCTGGCATGGCTTTGACTTTTTAAGTGATCCTTCGTTGCGACCTCTCAACGCGTCACCCTAACCACTGACGCCGATAAACATCAGCATCAGATGGTCAGGGCAACGCCTGATATCCCGTTTAGACCACTCCTTTAAGCAGAGCGTTCTTCTCGGAATTCGTTCTCTGAAGACCAACTTCTGATTTGTACTGGTCAACTTGCTCGTCCGCGTCGTTTTCCTGAATGCTCGTCTCCAATGCCGTGTCTCGGTTAGCAAGCGGGCAGTGCTTGAGTGTTGAAAGGTCAAGCACGACGCCCATTCCTGCATACTGGTTGTCAAACATTGGATGCTTGACGACATTCAGCGTGCCGAAGGAGGAGATCCACCTCCGCACTTCAACGCCGAAGGTTTTCTCGCCGGGAACAACTTGGAGCTTGGCCGCCGAAAAACTTTCGAGGTATCCCAAGACAATGTTGCCGCAGAAGAAGTACTTCTCGGATGAGCCGAACTTGAAGGCGTAATCGCGCAGGAAGTTCCTGAATTCGGACTCGGTAAGTCCCGAGCTCGCTTCATCCTGGACATTTCCAGCGGTGTTGACCGCTTCCAAAATTCCACCAGTCAAACGAAGCGGCTTGTTGTCTGGGCCGACAACCTCTTTCTTCTCGCCAAACCAGTAAGAGCGCTCAATTTTCTTGGCGTGCTCGATTCCGTATTTGGCTCGCAAATACTTAAGGTCTTTAGCAACCTCGGCCGGATAGAGCTTCGAAGCGTCTTGAGTAAGGGTCACCCCGAACTTCGTTTTGAAGATTTGGGTGTAGTTCGTGACCTTCACGAGTTTAGTCGTGTTGGAGTCGCCGGACTTTGATCCTTCCTCGAACGCCGGACCGATAACGAGAAGCCAATCATTGTCGAGAATTGCCGCGGCCGCCGTCGCGCCAGCTCCGCGAGTCACCGTCAAGGTGTTCGTGGAATAGTTCACCGCCGTGACCCGCATGATTTCGCCCGTTCGGGTTACTTTCACGAGATCGTACTTGGTGAAGATTGCCGCGCCGGGGTTATCGACAACGAGGGCAGTATCGCCGGCAGTGTATCCAGCGCCATTGTTAATTTGCGACCAGACGCCGGAATACTGATCCTCGTATTCGGTGAATTCAGGATTGTAGACGGCTCTCTTTTGAAGAGCTTGCCCTCTGAATTTGCCGCCCCCATCGCCGATCTTTCCGACTTGCGTCAAGAAAGCGGTCAATGGAGATTCGTTCGGTTCAAGAATGTAGATTTTGTCATCTACATCGGGAATGCGTCGCGACTGCTCAATGTTGAGAGTCGTTCGCGTTCCCTGAATATGGGTAGGTTCAGCCATATGTGTTTAGTTTTTGCGGATTTTCCCGGTAAGAAGACCTCAATCTCCGCCGAGCTAATTCCGCACTATGTTTGGATTTACTGCATCACCCACAAGATCATCAAAAGGATTCTCTTGGGGGACTTTGCCTTTGGACTGCGGTGACCCGCCGCCAACGGCTGACGCCTCTTCGCGCTCAAGAGTGGCCGCTTCTTCTCTTTTCGCCGTCTCTTTAGCCGTATCCTCTTTTGCCTTTTTCACTTGGCTGTCCTTGGTCACATAGTTGTATGCGATATCCAAAGTTTTAGCGGTGAAAGGCAAACCTTCTTCTTCAAGCAAATCCAGAACCTTATGGCCAATTTCTGGCTTTTTGAATTCTGGGTGCTTCTCGATCCATGCGTCCCGTTCTCTCTTGATCTTGACCTTGTTCTCGCGCTCCTCGAGCTTGCGCTCGATTTTTGCGTCGAGATTCTCTTGAGAGCCCTCTTCTGGCTCTTCGTCCTCTTCCTCGCCCTTGGCTTGGCCGGCAATGGCCG
>Ga0209542_10019365_pt1 | contig 10906 bp, 10 predicted proteins | sample RifCSPhighO2_01_FD_184028 | JGI IMG/M metagenome (GOLD analysis project Ga0209542, IMG submission 184028) | Soil microbial communities from Rifle, Colorado - Rifle CSP2_plank highO2_0.1 (SPAdes) (version 2) | ecosystem: Environmental > Terrestrial > Deep subsurface > Rock core/Sediment ...
ACAGCTTGAAGAGACCTCCATAATGATAAAATCCGGATTGAACTCTCTAGACTTTTCTAAAACTTGATTAAGATTTAATTCTTCATTTGGAGCATCAATAACTTTAATTTCGAAATTGTTTTCAGCTAAAATTGTTGCTGCATATACTAATTGAACAACAGGGATGTGGATAAAATTGCTTTTCAAGCTACTAATTATCTTGCTCCTTATATCCCTTCCAAAATTTGTTTTCTGCCCCATCCCACCCATCAAGTCCCTATTTATATAATGATTTGTAGGTCCTGGCGGATTTAAGATTAATACCTTTTTCATTTTAATATTTCTTGCAATCCTTCCTTTATTGTTATTGGATTATGATTTAATTCTTTAATTGTTTTATCTATATTAAAGAGCCTTTCTGTGTTAATATTCTTCAATTGATTCCAAGTAACAATTGGATTCTTCAATAATTCATTTAATTTAACGAACGGAAACATCATAAATAGAGGAACGTGAAACTTTATTATCCTTTTCTTTAAGATATTTCCTATTTCATCAACAAAATTATCAATAGAGATTATTGTCCCGCCTCCTAACATAAATATTGCATTTTTATTATATCCTATTGAATTCACTATGTATGAAGCAACATCCTTTACAAAAATAGGTCGCATAAGGCCTTTTCCATTTCCTGGAATAAATATTATCGGCCAATGCTTACACCAGTTAATAAATTTGCCAAGATTTCTTCTATCATTCTGACCATATATAATCGTCGGTCTTAGAATTATATATTTATCTGTGGCTTTTACAAACTCTTCAGCTTTTCTCTTGCTTTCTGCATAAACTGATTTGTCAAATAATATGTTTTCGCTGCTTATAAAAATTAATTTTTTGTTTTTGCATAAATCAACTATATTTTTGGTTCCTTGAATATTTACTTCCATCAATTCTTTTTTATTTCCATTGAATTTTCCGGCGATGTGAATAACCATATCTGCACTTTTAATGTACTCTTCATATGAATTCTTATCGAGTAAATCCCCTTTAACAAATTTTATTCTTCTTTCTTTAGAATTCGTTGCCCTACGGCTGAGAACGATTAAATCATAACTCGTCTTTTTCACAATCTGACTCACCACCTTCTCTCCTAAAAAACCAGACCCACCAGTGATGAAGATTTTTTTTGACATGGGATATCGTACCGGGGATTGATTTATAAGTTTTATGAAGTATTAACCTTACATGAAAGAGACTATTAGAACAGGAGACTATGATTATAATAAACATAACTGTAATAATTATTTTAAGAGAAAAATTTTTCAACTTGAAACAGATCATGAAAGAGTTTATAATTTAATTAAAGACAATTCCATAGTATTGGACTTTGGATGTGGAGACTGTTCATTTTTTGATTATATGAAGAAAAAAAATAAAAATATTTCAATGATAGGATATGATATTGACCCAAAGTATATTAAGGTTGGAAAAAATAAGGGATATAAAGTATATAATTCATTTAACTTTGATGAAAAATTTGATTACATTGTTTCTAATCAAGTAGTCGAACACTTCGATATAGATCAGCTTAATTTGTTTTTTAAAAAATCAAAAGATTTATTGAAAGATGATGGTATATTAATAATATCTACCCTCAATCCTGATGAGCTTTATAATTTAAAAGTTATCTGGGATGATCCTACACATAAAAGACCCTATAGTATTATTTCATTAAAACAAGCTGCTAGCCAGTTTGGCTTCTCTCTTGATAAAGTAATCAAGCACCATATAAGGGTAAATCCTATGAGGATTCTATCCAATATAATCTTGGGATTTAGTATTTATTCTGGAATTACCTTATTGTTCAAAAAGAAGCAACGTAGTTAATTGCTTCAACAAATCCTTGTGACATCTTTTCATAAGTAAAGTCGTTTTCTATTATTTCTTTAGATTCTCTTCCCATCTTTTCTTTTAATTCTTTATCAGAAAGAATAATATTTAATGCATTATACAATTCTTCAACATTCTTCTGCTTAACCATATAACCATTAATCCCTTGCTTTATTAAATCCTGTGCAACCAGTTGCATCTGTTGAGATTACCGGCTTTCCATAAGACATTGCCTCGTTTAAAACTAATCCCCAGCAGTCAGCATCATAATCTTGAAACGTTGAGGGCAACACAAAGACATCTGATTTAAAGTAAAGATAACCTTTTTCATCATTGCTTATTCTTCTGTCGATAAAAAGATAATTTCTCATTTTTAATTCTGAGATTAAATTTTTAATCTCATGTTTGAAAGGACCGTTGCCTGCAATAATAAGAAAAACATCTTTTTTTTCATTCTCTAATTTTGAAAAAGCCTTTATCAAATAATCAAGCCCTTTGTATCTTACAATCCTGCTCAGATAGAGAACAACCTGCTTATTCCTTGGAATTTTTAAATCAAATTTTTTAATTGGATAATCTAAAGATGTGTAAGGTGTGATAAATATTTTATCTCCATTTGCTCCTAAACTCATCATATATCCTTTTGCTTTTGTTCCTACTACCATAATTGCATCCGATCTCCTTGCTATTAATTTTACAAATGGCTGCAATAATTTGCTTCTTGGAGCTCTTGGCCATTCAAAAGTTTCCACCCAGGGTATAAACTTCTTGTTTCTTATTTTAACAATAAAAAATGAAGCTATAGTCTCAAGGGTGTGCAAATCTGAAGACACAACGATATCATATTTTTTGAATAAAAGCTTGATAATTGCCGGAAAGGAAACGCCATATTTTCCAAAAATCTTGAAATAAGAAACTGTTTCATAATTGAAATGGATATTATTGAAATTATTTTTAATATTGTTTTTATTATCCCTAACAAAAAGCATCTTTAAATCTTTTTCTTTTGCTATTAAGTTCAGCCAGGGGATTATATAATCAATCATCCTATTCTTTATAAAGATTATTGTCGGAGCCATATAACGGAATTCCGCAATAAGGTTTAAAAGGCTTTTTTAATTTCAAATGACCATGAAAGCACTTATCCTTGCTGCTGGCCTTGGTAGCAGATTGAAAGATATAACAAAAGATATACCTAAATGCTTAGTGGAAGTTAATGGAAAATCTTTCTTAGAATATCAGCTTGAAGCATTAAGAAAAAATAACATAAAAGATATTGTGATTGTCATTGGATATAAAGGTGAAAAAGTAAAGAAATTTTTAGAGAATCCTAGATTTTCTGACTTGAATGTTAAACTTGTTGAAAATAGAGAATATGATTCTAGCAATAGTTCTTATTCATTTTGGATTGCAAAAGATGAAATAAGATCTGAACCTTATATACATATGAACTGTGATATTTTATTTTCTCCCGAGCTTATTAAAAGAATTATTAAGGATAAGCATGAAAATATAATTGTTATAGACAAGAAAGCCGACTTAAACAGAGTAACTGAGCATGCTGTTCTAGATGAAAATAACAGAATAATTAATATGCCAAAATTAGGACTTGCGAATGAAGCTCATGGAAAGGGCTGCGGTATTGCCAAGCTTTCTCCAGATACTGTTAAAGAAATTACAAGGATAGCATATCGAATGATTTCTCAAGGCAATAAGAATGAACATTTCTATGGGATTATTAGAAATATGCTGGATAAATATTATTTTTATGGGATAGATAGTGGAGATTTATTAATAAAGGAAGTGAACACCATTAATGATTTGGAAGAGTTAAAAGGATTAATAAATATATTACAGACTAAATAAATATTTAAAAAGAGTTCAGAATAGATTTAAAAGATGCTTAGGGTAGGAATTAACGGTTTTGGAAGGATAGGAAAAGCTGTTTTTAGAGTCAATAATAAAAAAAAAAGTTTTGAGGTCGCTGCCATTAATGATATTAATCCGGACAATGAAAATATTGCTTACCAGCTAAAATATGATTCAACTTATGGAAGACTGGAAGATCTAGTTGAAGCTGATGAGGATAGCATTCTTGTAAATGGCGAGCATGTGAAAGTATATCATGAAAGGGACATTGATAACGTTCCTTGGGAAAATCATGGAATTGATGTTGTTGTTGATTCTTCTGGCGTTCATAGTAATGTATTAAGATCTAGAGAATTAGCTAAGAAAGATATTAGAACCATCGTTACTCATTCTCCTTCTAAAAATGATATTGATAAAACAGTTATCGTTGGTGTAAACCATGAAACACTTACTCTGAAGGATTATATTATATCAAATAGTATATGTGATTCAAATGCATTTGCTCCTGTAATTAACGTGTTAAATAGGGAGTTTGGAGTAGAACATGGGTCATTACTAACATTGCATCCTTGGCTGTCATACCAAAATTTAGTTGATGGCACTTCTTCCTCATATGGGTATCCTGGACAAACATATTCTCATTATGTTCTTGGCAGGGCTAGTACAACATCATTGATACCAAAACCAACTACTTGCATAGATGCATCTTGTAAAGTATTAGATTTTTTAGACGGTAAATTTGAATCGTTTTCATATAGAGTGCCAACATCGATTGTTTCGAATGCAAATATTTCTGTAAAATTAGGGAGAAAAATAAGCAAAGAGCAATTAATAGAATTATTTAAAGAAGAGCAAGATAAACAACAATTTAAGATATTCTATAATAATTTCGAGCCCTTGGTTTCTATTGATTTTTCAGGATCTGAATATTCTGCAATCTTAGATCATAGATGGACAATTGTAAATGGACAGGGAAATTATGCACAAATAGTTTTGTGGTATGATAACGAATGGGGTTATAGTTCTAGAGTTGTAGATCTAGTTAGTTATTTGGGAAAATTTAAACAAGAAAATAAAATGTGATTAAGAATAACCTATTTGATTTAAAATAAGCTAATCTGCTTCTTTACTCTTTCTAATTCTATTGATTTTATTCTTTCGGCTATCTCTAAAAATTCTTCATGAGATCCATCAAATAGATTATGTTTTCTGACTAACTGATAAAACTCCTGCGACAATTGCGAGAAGTTATTATTTTCTTTTAATAAATCTGCAAAGAAATGAATCCCCAATGTGGAATAATGATAAACTTTAAAGAATTCTTTTAAAATTTCTTTTTCTTCTGATGCGATTCTTAATCTTAATCTGTAATAATCTTCTTGGGCAGGGGGGAAAAAATCCGTATAATAAATTTCTCCTCTTTCATTTATTACAAAATTTTTAATATGAGGGTCTAAATCCAATTTATTGTTTTGAGCCTGTTTTAGAATAGAAAATATTTTATTTATTTCTCCTTTATTTTTATTATACCATTCTGGCGGATTTGAAACATCTTGCTTTTGGAGGAGGTTATACCCTTCGAATTTTGAATCGAAAATGACTTCATTATTTTTAATTTGGTGTGAATAAAGTTCTGGAAAGGGAATCTCGGCTTCTTTTATTTTTTCTATATAAGATAAAATTAAACAATAAATTTCTTTTATTGGTCTTTCATTTTTTAATTCAATCTTCTTTCTTATATTCTCTCCACTTAATCCTATTTTAGTAGAGTTTGTACTAAAATCAGTGAAATTTTTCATCATCTTGGTATGCCCAAAAGGTTTTTATCTCTTTGTCTTTATTCTATTAAATAAATTATTCTTAATTGCCATTAACATTGATATATCTTCTTTTTCAAATGATTTTGTAAATATCAAAAGCAAAATATAAATTGTTATAAAAGCAGAAGATAAAAACATCAAGTAAAAGAGATTAATATTTATTGCCCATATTTTTATTATAATTCCAATAGATATGAATGAAATCATTGACGAAAATAATATTTTTATATAACTCATATCGAAAGGAAAAATCTTCACAATGAGTTTAGACTCTACAAGGACCAAGATTGATTCCATGATCAGCGAAAAGCTTGTGGCCATTGCAGCTCCATTTATCCCGTATAATGGAATGAGATAAAAGTTAAGCAAAATATTAAGCAATAAAATAACAATGGTGTTTAAGAAGATGATATTTGTCTTTTTAAATATCATCAACACTTTTGCTGATGTGCTAAATATATAGTTGATAAAGTAGCCTGTTGACAATATCAATAAGGCTGCTGATCCTGAAAGATAATCGCTTCCAAAAAGAGCATTTAAAATATTGATTGAAAATAAATAGAAGATTCCTAATAATACAATATTTGTAGAGAATATCCATTTCGTAATTCTTTTGTACAATGAAAAAAATATTTCCTTTTTATCTTGCGCATAAACATCTGTCAATACCGGAACATAAAGTGTTAATAAAATGGAAGGTACAAAAAATAATAATGATGCGATAGGCAAGGCAGCATTGTAAATACCAACTTCTGAAGACGTTTTAAAAGATCCCAGCATTAATGTATCGATCCACTGCATTAATGGAGAGATTAAAGTTGTAAACAAAAGCGGAAGTGAAAACTTTATCAATTCTTTTTTTATATAAATTGATTTTATTGTTGAGTTAAACAGTGGAAAAACTTTTTTCCCTAGAAAATAAAACGCCATAATGCCACTAAAGATTACAGCAAAAACATATGAAATAGCAAATCCAACTACTTTGAATCCAAGAATGATCAAAACAAACACGGAGATTATCTTCAGAAAATTCTCTACGATGTTTTTAGAATAGACTTCATATCTTACCTCTTGAAACGCATAGAATACACTTGAAGCAATTTCCTTAAAAGCGGCGAATGGAATAGCAAATGCCAATATTTGCAGAACTACTGCTAGATCTTCTTTGTGAAATATATACAATGAAATCTGCCTTGAAAAAATGAATAAAATAACTCCTACAATAAAGCTTAAAGGTAAGATTGTTTTGATTGAAAACAAGATTACTCCTTTTACCTTGCCATAATCTTCCCTGCTTTTGTAGAATGAGACATATCTCAAAATTCCTCCTTTAAGCCCTAAAAGACAGATAGTAGTTAACAAACTAAATACTGCAATCCCTATAGAAAACAAACCATACTCTTCTGTGCCAACCCTTGCGATAAGAATTCTATAAATGTATCCAAATAATTTTGATATTGCTAAACCTAAGAAAGCAATTCCTGCTCCTTTTACTATTTTCTTCAAATAATCTTCGGAAGAGTTCATTTTTCAATAATCGAAATAAGAAGACAGACTATTATTTACCCTCTGATTTATGAATTCGACATCCTCCTTCGACATATATTCGCTATATCCACCTACTTTTCCTTTTCTTACTTTAAAAGAATCTTCATTATCCAAGTTTCCTGCCCTTAGTTCTGGAGAGCTGACATTCTCCAAAGTGTTCTTTATTTCTATTTCTTTCATCTTTTCAAATCTGCTTTCTTCAATTGCCCAGTCAATTATTTCCTCTTCAACATTTAATCCTATAAAATCCAAGAATTTTTTTACTTCTGATTTTGTATCTTCTTTCATATCCTCATACTTCATCAACAAAAATTTTCCAGCAAGATCCCTATTATTTTCCCATAGATTCATGAATTTTATGAGCTTGTCAATTCCATATTTTGGATCTCTAATAAATTCAGAAATGATTTTATCATATGTGAGATTCCTGTTTTTCTTATGAAGATAATGAGAAGTTAATACATCCTTTGGCTCTCTAACTAAGAAAACTATTTTTTTATCCTTGTAAACTTTCTTGTTGAATCTAAGGTCATTAACCGAAGCATCTTTATTATCCTCATCATGGCAAAATATAATTCTTGGAATATTATTTTCATTGAGATTAATAAATTCCGAAGACAAATCACTATATCTAAAACTTTTCATTTCAACTGGGATGTTGTATTTTTTTTCAATTATTTTACCCAATAAATACCTGAGCCAAGTTCTTCCGGACTTTCTATAAGAAACTACATACACATCAACTTTACTCCTGTAATAATTTATTCTGAGCCTGTCAATACTTTTCTGATAAATTTTTACAACTGGTCTGACTATCTTAAGAAATGGTTCTGGTATAACATCTGAAAATTCTCCCATATAAACTAATTTAAGAGAACAATTTATAAGCCTTTTTTAATTGAAACCTAATGCCTCTTTTACGCATTCAACCATATAATCCATTTGTTCCTTTGTCATGTCTGGAAACATCGGCAAGGTCACAATCTCACGATGGATTTTTTCTGTTATTTTTAAATCTCCATGCTTGAATTTATTTTTATAAAAATCCTGTAAATGAACTGGTGGGGAAAAATGAACACTTGCCTCAATATCTTTTTTATTTAGAAAATCAACAAAATCATCTCTATCTACATTATTCGGTAATCTTATAACATATGTTTGATAGACATGGGTTGCTTTTTTATGAACATGTGGAATTGTAACTAATGATTTTAATTTTTCATTTAGATAATTCGCATTTCCTATTCTTTTTCTGTTTAATTTTTCAAGTTTTTTAAACTGCTCGACGCCAATTGCAGCATTTAAGTTACTCATTCTAAAATTATAACCAGCTAATATTGCAGAACGCTCCCATTTTTTTCCCTTATTTTTTACAACCCCATGAGATGAAAGCAGTTTAACTTTTTCAATAAATTTTTCGTCGTTGCTTGCAATCATCCCCCCTTCTCCTGTTGTTATGTTTTTTGTTGGGAAAAAAGAAAAACATCCTGTGTGAAAACTTCCTGCTTGTTTTCCATTGAAAGTACTCCCAATTGTTTCGGCAGAATCTTCAATTACAGTTAAATTATTCTTGTCAGCAATCTTCATTATTTTTTCCATATCGCAACATTGTCCTGCAAAGTGCACAGGCATTATTGCTTGTGTTTCTTTAGAAATAACCTGCTTAATTTTTTCTGGATCAAGATTATATGTTTTTTCATCTATATCAACAAAAACAGGTTTAGCTCCTGCCAGTACTATTGCATTAACCGAAGCTGGAAATGTAAAACTTGGAACAATGACTTCTTTTTTTGTATTATAAGCAATTAAAGATAAAAATAAAGCAGAAGCACAAGAGTTTACAGTTACAGCAGATTTTACTCCCAAATATTTAGCAAAAGCCTCTCCAAATTCCTTGTTTTTTGGACCGTGCGCCAACCAAGGCTGCTCTGCCATGATTATCTCATTAACGGCATTTACTTCTTCTTTTCCAAATGAAGCTCTACACAACGGGATTTTCATTTTTTACTGCTCCTTCCAAAATTTTATTTATTCTGCCAGCGATAACATTCATCGCATATTTTTTTTCAACCATTTCCCTGCCAATTTTTCCCATTTTCTTTTTTAGTTTTTTATCCTTGACAACTTTTAAAATCGCATTTTTCCAGCCTTCATAATCAAAAGGCTCAACTAGGATTTTAAAGTCTTCTGTCATTTCTCTTATAGCACCAATATTAGAAGCGATTAATGGCTTTCCTGAAGCTCCAACCTCGGCAGGAATTCCACTTCCAGGTTCTCTCCAAATTACCGGCAAAAGAACAACATCAGATATTGAATAAATCTTAGCAACATCTTCAAGCTGAACTCGCCCAACCAAAATAACATTATCATCAAGATTATTTTCTCTAATTATTTCTTTCATATCGTCCATCATTGGACCATCTCCGGCAATCAAAAAAGAAATATCTTTGTTTTCTTTTATAACCAGGGGTATTACTTTCAACATAACTGGAATTCCTTTAGTATAAGATAATGTCCCAACCAAGCTTACAATATATCTTTTGAATTTATATTTTTTCTTAAAATCCATTCCATTAATGTTTTGAAATTTTTTTATATCCCTGCCAGCTTCAACAACATTTACATTCTTTTTAATTTTGCACAATTCCAACTTTTCTTTTTCCATATAGCTGCTACAAATTTTTGCATTTGCATCCTCTAAAGTTTTCCAGCTTGATTTAATATAATGCCATTTGTGCATATCCCACAACCATCTTTTCTTCGGGAATTTTCTTAAAATTATTGAATAACTGCAAAGATCATAATTTACATTATCCGGGCTCATGCAGCTACTTCTTGGGCATGCATACCAAAAATCTCTAAAGTGGACTACGATCGGCTTATTTTCTTTTTTTGCAGCAATTACTGCAGGTATTGTTGTTAACCTATCCTGAGGATATACAACATCAACACCTTCTTCTTTTATAATTTTTCTGAGAAATTTGCCAAGATAAAACTCATGATAAGGGTAAAAAGGCACTTTGTCAAATAGCTTGAATAATCTTGTATCAAATCCTTCATATTTCTGAGTCGAAGCAATTATCACCTTATGCCCTAATTTTTCCAATTCTCTTGATAAGAAAGTTGTACTAACTTCTGCACCACCATATCCTAATGAATGGTAGATTGTAATAAGGATTTTCATAATGTCTTACTATTCAAGAAGTTTTAAAAGACTTTCTTACAAATTAAAAATACATCTTTGGTCTTGAATATAGGTGCTGAGCTTATTGTTTTATCGAATACGGTTTTTATTTCCATTAGCATACGAGACTCATAGAAAAAATCCTTCATTTTGATTATCTTTAGAACACTAAAAAATTTATTTGTTAATACGCAGTTTTGATAAAATTTTCTTGTTATTTTCAGTCCGGAATTTTCTAGAAGATTTTTAAGATTGTTAAAACTTATTTTATATTCTCCTTCTATAACCTGACCTTTTTCTAAAGGCTCTCTTAAAATAGATAATCCGTTTGGTTTTAGTTTTTTATTTATTTCATTAATTATTTTGTGCAAATCTTTAACATATTGAAGAAATCCAAATGAAAGAATAAGGTCAATAGAATTATCTTCTATATAATCTAAATTATTACATTCCCTCTTATGAAATATTCCAAAAGGCATATTTATTCTGGCTTTTTTCAACATTTCAGAAGAGATATCTATTCCTATATATCTTGAGCTTCTGTCTATAAAATACTTTGGAATAATTGAATCTCCGCAACCAAGGTCTAAAATTGTTTTATTTTTGAAATCAATTT
>Ga0209542_10019366_pt1 | contig 10906 bp, 8 predicted proteins | sample RifCSPhighO2_01_FD_184028 | JGI IMG/M metagenome (GOLD analysis project Ga0209542, IMG submission 184028) | Soil microbial communities from Rifle, Colorado - Rifle CSP2_plank highO2_0.1 (SPAdes) (version 2) | ecosystem: Environmental > Terrestrial > Deep subsurface > Rock core/Sediment ...
GCCGTATGAATGTATAGGCAAAATCAGTGGCGGGGATTAGCAGGACCAAGAGTGCTGTGGCCAGTTTAGCCCCGGACAAAATAGCCAAAACTGCAATCATAAATCCCAAAACTCCAGAGCCGGAAAATCCTGGGAAGATCTTTGCCGGATGCCAATTAAAAATCAATAATGCAAAGGAACTTGCGGCTGTAATAAATGATAATCTAACAACACTATCTTGTGATAAGTCTTGTAAGATATTTAATTTCAAAGAGAGTAATCCTAAAATAATAGCTGAGACTGTGACTATTCCAGGCATTTGCCCGTCAACTCCTTTTGACCAGTTAATCATATTCATCACCCAGACTATCCAAACCATAGCCAGGACAGAAGGTAAAAATTTAATAGTATCAAGATGAATAATTCCACCTAAGGGGTTGGTGATAAAATTGATGCCCACCCCAGACGACACCAGCACCGCTGCTGCAAGGAATTGGCTAATCAGTCGCAAGTACGGAGATAAATTTTGATATTTATCATCCAATATTCCAATAAACACCAAGATAATTAAACCTCCTAATATACCCAAAGTAGTAGTCTGAAGAGGTGTAAAAAATAATATGGTAAAAAAAAGCGCCAAAAAAACCGCCAAACCGCCTGCCCTCGGCACAGGTCGGTTTTGATCCATCAAATTAAACTTTTTGGCAAATTTAATGGTGGGGGGAATAGCCAGTATGGTAATCAAAAAAGAAATAGCGGCAGGTAAAGAAAAATCTATGATCATAGTTTTTATGGTAACTTCTCGTCACTTCGTTCCTCGAAGAATATTGTTCGAGCGATTAGCGAGAACATACCTTGATTAAATAAATATTAAAATTATTTTAAAAAATGTAATAACTAATACTAAACTGACCAAAAGGGATGAAAAAAGCAATATATTTTTAAAAAAACTTTGGGAGGAATGAAGCTGCCAGGAAATGATTAGATTAGAAAGTGTCACTAAAGAAATAGCGGCAGGAATTATTAATAACTGAAGACTCCCGGCAAGTTGTTTTTCTCCCCAGGGAAGGGAGTAAAAAAGCGGTAATTTAGGGGGCAAAAATCTTGCATAAATTGTGATAAATAAAGTAATAAGTAAAGCAAGTACTAATGGTATAAAAACAATCCAAAAGTTTCTTTTACGAGTCATATTTATGTTTTCCTATGTTTTTCCCAATAATCGTGTCTTATTGGTAACACGGAATTCTAATCTTTTACCAAACATTAAAGAAGTTTGAGCATCGATAGCCGGCAAAGATGAGATGGTAATCAGGATGATAGGTACCAAAAGCCATTGCATATATGACCATATTTTTGTTGGTATTGACCAATTTTCCGGTCTTTTTGGGGCTGTTTTCTCGTGTACGTAAATAGTGGCGAATAGTCCAAAAAATGCCGCAGTCAGTATCCAGGAAGAAATAATTGGTAAATTTACAGAGAGAACAGATGTTTTAAAACTTGGATTAACTAAAGGTATAATTAAACTGCCAAATGTGACAAATATAGCCAAAAACCCCCATTTTAAATCTCCCCATATTTTAAAGAGTACCTTGTCGGTTTTATCCCAAAAATCTATTTCTTTTGTGAAATATTGCTTGACCACAAAAGGGATATGCTCCACACCATATGCCCATCTTTTTATTTGGAAGTATTGGTTTTGAAAGGTTTTTAAAAGTGTAGTATCTTGTACAGCATCTCCGGAGATAGGTAAAAAATGAGGAATGACTTTATAATTACCATTAAAATGGAAGTAAGCTTTCCAATAAAAGCCGTTATCATCATTAACTTTATCCGGGATCCAAAGACCTATATCTAAAAGGGCGGAAAGAGAGATAGACATTGAGGAGTAGTTCATATATTTATCAGAACCTACCATTTCAGCCAACTGCCAAAAAGATGTGCCGGTGGCCATCAGTCTCATCGGGGTAGGAGTTTGCCAGTAATTATTATGGTATAAAAATACTCCGGTAAATGACCGTTTATCTCTTTCCTGGGTAGGTTGCGACAGGTACTTATATAAGGCTCCGGCCAAGAATTGTTGATGAATCATAAAATCTGCATCTAATGTGGTAACAAAGACACTCTCTGTCTTGATGTGTCTTTTTTTAAGCTCCCTCAGGGCATTTTTAATCATAAAATTTTTATTTGATCCTTGTCCGGCGACCTCTCCTGTTAAATTGTAAGGATGAATAGTGGTAAAAATACCGGCAACTTTGCCTTCGATTTTTTTTAAATGTTTCAGGGTTTGTCTAATTTTTTTAGGATCGTCTCGCTGTTCAAATCCGATTGCTAAAAAGATCTTATCTTTAGGGTAATCAGAAGTTGTGATAGCATTGAAGGTAGGAGTAAGGATATAGAGCGCTTCTTTATAAGTGGGGATTAGTATTAGGTGATAATATTTTTTAAAATCCTTTGGAAAACCAGTTTTTAAAAGGTTGAGCCAATTTTGTTTTTTGGCATACTCCATTTTTTTGTAACCTATTAAGATTAAAATACTAATCCTTAAAGCAGAAAGTAACCAGTAAACATCGGCAATCAAGATCAGGTAAGCCACAGCATATGGTAGGGTAAACGACAGCCAGATAGGGGAGGTTAAGGCCAACCAAGTTAAACTGCCGGGTAAAATCTCCAAAAATCTTTCAAAAGCAGTTTCATGCCTTAACACAAATTCTCTTTCAATCCTTTCAAAAAGAATAAAACGTTGAGATAAAAGATGATGTATTATCAGACCAAGTCCTGATCCTATCAGGAAGAAGGCTGCTAAAACATTTGTGCCTCCACTAAGAATTGCATTACCAAAGAAACCTATGACCAGTCCTACTATGGTCAATACCACCCCCCCCACACTATAACGTAACCCTTTGATTAAGCGTGCCAGGATTTCAGTCAGGTAAAAAAAGGACAGAAAACCAATAAAAAAAACCAGTAGAATACGCATAATTTATCCTTAAGTTTAACACAAACTGTCACCCACAGGTTAAAACACCTCCGAGGTGGGCTTTGACTCCTCGGAGGTGGAATGGAACAGAACTTGTGCTAAATACTAAATATTGTTTTAGCATTAGTTGTAGTCTGTGATGCTACTTCCTCAAAAGTTACCCCTTTTAAATCAGCAACAAGTTGGGCTATCTCTTTAATATTAGCCGGTTCATTCCTTTGGCCTCTTTTGGATTGAGGGGGTAAAAATGGGCAATCTGTTTCCAAAACAATTCGCTCTATTGGTAGAATTTTAACAGCCTCTCTCAGGTATTCATTTTTAGGGTAAGTAATTGTGGCTGCAAAAGAAACTAATAAATTAGTAGTTTGTAGGACGCGTTTGGTAGTAGGGGGTAAACCACTATAACAATGCAAAATTGCTCTCTGATTGCCAATCATTTTTAAAACTTCATCCCATGCTTCGCAATTTGTGGGATTATTAGACCTATCATCACGACAATGGACAATTAAAGGTAAATTGAGTTTTTTAGCTAAATCAATCTGAGCTTGAAAAAGCTGTCTTTGTAAATCCTTTTGTTTTTCATCCGCCTCTAAATAATCTAAACCACATTCTCCAACAGCAACCACCTTTGTTGGCGCAGAAAGATATATTTGCTCTAATCCTTCTATGTCCTTTTGTATGGATACACCTACATCTGAAAGTTTACCCTGAGAATATCGAAGGGCCTCATGCGGATGTATTCCAATGGTAGAATAAGTTGTAAAGTTGGAAATATTTCTTAATACTTCTGTAACTTGTTTAAGAGCTTTTTTTGATAATTCAACATCAACCCCAACATTAATAATAGTTGTAACTCCAGCATTTATAGAACGCTGAATGACTTCATCGAAATCTTCTTTAAAAGACTCCCAATATAGGTGAGCATGTGTATCTATTAACATTTAAATTCTGGGAAATAATGGTGGAGTAGCTTTAACCTGTCCAGAAAATTGCTTAAGAATCCTTTCTGCGGTTTCTGGCAAAAATGGTTGTAAGTTGTAACCAATGGCTTGAATCCTTTTAACATAATCTAACAAAACCTTCTTTAACGACTCACCGGAAAGTTGCCAAGGTTTTTCCAGAGCTATCTTTTTATCAGCATCAGCAATGAGTTGCCAGATCACAGATAAAGCCTCATTAAATTTAAACTCCCCCATAAACTTTTCCAAATCTGCACACCAGACAGTAGATCCTGGCGATGTTTCAATATTATTTTGTTCACAAAGTTTGGCAACTCGGGCTATTAAATTCCCTAAACCATTAGCCAAATTGGCATTATAACTTTGATGAATTCCTTCCATTGTTATATCGCTATCTTCGAAGGTATTTAGGTCATGGGCAATAAAAAAACGTACAGCATCTGTTCCATATTTGTTCACTAATTCAAAGGGATCTATCACATTACCTAAGCTTTTACTCATCTTTTGACCATTATTTGTAATAAACCCATGTATAATTATCTGTTTAGAATTTGGTAATCCTGCAGATATTAACATTGCTTGCCACATTGCTGATTGTTGTCTTAAATTATCTTTGCCAGCCATTTGTACGACTGGCCAAAAATCATTAAACTTTTTCTCATCATTAGGCCAACCAAGCGTGGAAATGTAGTTTACAAGCGCATCAAACCAAACATAGAAAACATGTTTTGGATCACTAGGAACATCAACTCCCCATGGTAATTTTTCTTTAATTCTAGAGATACTAAAATCTTGTAAGCCAGAGGAAACAAACTCCCTAATCTCTTTTAAGCGAAAATCGGGCAATACAAATTGAGGATTTTTTTCATACAGATCTAGAAGAGGTTTTTGATATTTGGAAAATTTAAAAAAGTAATTTTCTTCCTCGATAATCTCTATTTCTAAATTTGGATGGATTGGACATCTGTTATCTTGTAGCTCTGATTCAGTTTTTTCTAACTCACAACCAACACAATATTTAACTTTATAGCTCTTTTTATAGATGTCACCATTTTTAAGACATCTTCTCCAAAACTCTTGTGCAGCTTTTTTATGCTGCGGGCTACTAGTTCTTAAAAAATTTGTATAACTTAAGTTTAAAGCTTGTTTAAGTCTGTTAAACTTAGCCGCATATTCATCAACATAATCTTGAGGGTCTTTTCTTTGTTCTAATGCAGCTCTATAAATTTTTATACCATGTTCATCTGTACCGGTATTAAAAATAACTTCATCACCAATTAGCCCATGGTATCTGGCGATAATATCTGCTTGTACTATTTCCATAGCAAAGCCATAATGTGGTTCTGCATTAACATAGGGCAGAGTGCTAGTTATATAAAATTTATTCATTGATACGCTTTCGCATATGCGTCAGTTTAGGGATTTTTAAATAATTAGTCAACCTCTTCTTTTCCGAAGGAAAATATACTTTCTTCGAAAGACTGTCCCGCTTAGCGGGATAGTCCCACGGTTTATGTTTAGTTTTCCTAAAATAGCTAACAAGTAACCCCGTGGCAATCAAGATGAGAATACCTGTGACTAAATTAAGTGAATCTAAAGCTTGCAGAATTAATATAAAAATTATCCCTAAGGCAATAGAAGCAGATAAAAGAATATTTTTTAAAAAAATATTAAAAGTAAATACAAATGCCAAAAATAATGGTATGAAAAAGCTAAGTATTTGAGCAAAGCTTGCCTGAGTTAAACTTTGGGGATAAGGCACTTGTAATATCACGAAAGTAAAAATTCCCCCAAAAAAAATGGCTGGAATAATTTTGAGTATTAATTTCCTCATGCATCAATTGTAACTTAAGCTCCCACAACTTCAAAGGTAGAACCGGAAGCATTTTTGGCAACCTCAATCCTGACCGGAAACTCTTCTTTTAACTCTTCAATATGAGTAATAATGAGGATTTTTTCAAAATCATCTTTTATTGCATCAATTGTCTCAACTAGTCTGTCTCTGCCTGGAGCATCCTGTGAACCAAACCCTTCATCAATTACCAAAAACTGTAATTTAGCACCAGCCCTACGGGTTAACAGTTTTGAAATAGCCAGTCTTATAGCAAAATTGACTCGGAAAGCCTCACCACCAGAGTATAGGGAATATTCTCTTTCTCCCATTTCATCTGAGATGATAATATCCAAGGTTTCGACAATTCCTTTTTCTCCGGACTCCAATTTAGTTTTAGTTTGTCTTTGGGTTTGTAAAGCAATTCTCATTCGACCCTCAGTCAATCTATTTAGTAAACTATTTGCTTCATCCTCAATTTCGGGAATGGCTGCCTCAATTATCATAGCCTGAATACCTTTTTTGCCAAAAGCTAACCCTAACTCATCATAAATGTCCCTTTCTTTTTGTAGGTTAGATTTTTCTTTAATTTTTTGGTTGGCTAATTTTTCCATCTGCGCAGCTCTTGAGATAAGTTCAGTTGCTTGTCCCAGTAAGTTTCTGGCATCTTTTTCTTCAAGACGAAGACTACTAAGCTGTAATTCTTTTTGACTAACTTGATTTTCTAAATCTGTGAGATCCTTTTCTAAGTTTGGAATTTTTTTAACTTCATCTGCCAATTTTTCTATCTGTGATTTTTTATTGACAAATAACTGACGAAGTTCTTGAACAACTTTTTTCTCTGATTCTAGCGTTGCTTGAGCAGCAATTAGTTTTTCTCTTTTCTCCTGCAAATGAGAAAGCTCGTTTAATTTTTTTATACTTTCTTGTAATTTTGTATCATCAAGAGAAATACCGCCAATATCCTTCTGAAGTCTTGAGATTTGATTTTCCTCATCAGAAGTTTTTATATCAGCAATTTTTAATTTGAGAATTTTCTCTTCACCTAAATACTCTTTTTTAACTTTTTGTTTTTGGTCTCTATTGATGATTTGTCCACAAGTTGGACATTTGGCACTGTTATTTTCTAGCTCCCGAATATGGGATTTTATTTCGTTTAAATTTTTCTCAAGATTTTCTTTTTGTTGATTTTTCAAAGCCAGAGTTGATTTAATTGATGTTAGTTTATTTTCCAACTCTAATTTTTTTTGGAAAATTACTGCATACTCCTCCTTCTCTTTTTCCAATCTTTTCAATTCTTTTAATTTGTCATCAAAAATAGGTAACTGCAAAAGTTCTTCCTCCAAAGCTTTTATTCTATCTGCTCGGGATTTTCCTTGAGCTAAAATATTATTTAGTTCATCTTGTAAATCACTAAGCGTTTGTGTTAGTTTATTTTGTTGATCCCTAGTGGCATTTAAGAAGGCAACTTGGGTCTGTAGGGTTTTTAATTCCTTTTCCACACTAGCAATATTATCCTCAACCTGATTAATTTTTCTCTCTGCTAAAACCTTTTTTTCTTGTGATTGCTCTTTTTGGGAAAGTTCTGCCTCAATCTCCAAAAGTTGATATTCTAAAAGTTGTAATTTAGTTTGAGACTGCTTAGCTTTTTCTTTAGCTTTTTCTTCCAGCGAGTCGTAGTGAGATAGCCCTAAAATATCTGCCAAAATTCTTTTCCGCTCTGTTGGACCTTTGGTAGTAAATTCATCCGCGTGGCCTTGACGAAGATAAGATGAGTTGGTGAAAGTTTCAAAAGTTAGATGCAGATTTTGAATAATTTTTTCCTGAGTAGCCTTAATAGTGCCTTCTGTTAGATTATGTTGGTTAGACCAAAGTTCCAGTGCTGTAGAGCCGCCGCTTTTTTTAGCACGTCTCCTCTTAATAGTATATAGGTGGCTATCTAGCTTAAAAGAAAACTCTACCTGCATATCGTTGGCCCCGCTATGGATTAGAGCATCTGATGAGTCTCCTGCTCTGGATGTGCCCCAAATGCACCAGGTAATTGCATCTAAAAGTGAAGATTTGCCGGCTCCATTAAGCCCTGAAATGGCTGCCAGTTTAAAACGTGTGAAATCCAACTCAGGTGGATTTTCCCCGTATGAAGTGAAGTTAGATAGTGTAAGTTTTACTGGTATCATAAGGTTAATTAAGACTTTGATAAATAACTTTTTAAAGCTTCAACTATTTTTCTGGTAGATTCTACAGCGGTTTCTAAAACCTGATCCATTTCCAACCATTCAAGAGGATTTCCTTGGTCTAAAATAAAATTTGGTAACCGGCCTTCCCATCTATTAATAATAAAGGGAAGTAATAGTTGATTATTTAAACCTCTAATTTGAGGTGAGGGAAGAGGAATAAAATCTAAAGCAGTCACTCCCAGTTCTTCTTTGATCTCTCTTTTTAAAGCTTGCTCTAAGTCTTCATCGGTTTCTACCAGTCCGCCGGGTATGAGATATCTTGGTTCTAAGAAAGATTGTGAAGATCTTTTCTCGGTTAAGATTTTATCACCATCAGTAAATATAAAAATAACAACTCGCTCCGTGCTTCTTTCTTGCATACTCAAGACTCCCTCAAGTTTCGCACTTCCATATATCACCACCCCGCCTCTGGCGGGGTGCTTTAGTCTGTGTGCGAAACTTGTGACTCCAATATTTGGGATGCATATTGTTCCAGCTGTTTTTGTTTTTCCGCGGAATATTTTTTCAACTCAAAATATTTCTTTAAAGCCTCAATTGGTATCAAAGATTCTACCTCTTGGCTGCCATCAAATTTTATCCTTTCGATCCGTTCCACATTCTTTGAGATGCCGGCAATAAAGTTTGCCGAGAGAAGAGCTTTTTTAACTTTGTCCATTTGTATTTCTTTATCACACCCCTGGGGGATATTAATAATTACCTTGACAATTTTATCTGTAATGTCAAATTTTGAAGTAGCATCAATGATAGTTTGGGTAGGGTTTGGGTCATCTGCTTTTAGATCAATCGTGATAGTAAGAAATTTTCTGGCATTGGTGGGGATAAATTTAAAAGAGGAAATAAAATTGTCATTGCGAGGAAGGAGCGAAGAGACTGACGTGGCAATCTTTTTTGAATCAAGATTCCCACGCAAACTTCGTTCGCTCGGAATGACAGGAACAATATCAACCAAACAAATACCTTTTTCCTCTTTTTCTTCCCCAAAATCTATCCTCTGCGGAGAACCGGAGTAAACAATCAAAGGATCTTTACCTAAAACTTGATGTTTGTGAATATGACCTAAAGCAACATAATTTAGCCGTTTATCTTGTAGGAGTGGTAAGGGAATAGTGACATCATTTGCTATTGCCAAGCCCTTTTCAGATCCATAAGAGGCCCCTTCCACTTCAGCATGAGACAGGAAGATTGCAGGGCTGTCTTTGCTGATTTTGTCATATAAAAGACTTAATTTATCCCCTACTGTTTTGTAATCATTTTTATGCAGCCAAGGTAAAGTGATTACTTGTAAATTGCCGGATTTGGTGGGAATTTCCAAATATTCCGGAATTCTTGAGACCCAGACATTATCTATTTCCAAAGCAGAGTAGATATCCAAAGTATTGGCTTTGCCCTCTGCATTAGGGGTGTCATGGTTACCTATCACCAATATGACTGGAATATTTGCTTTAGCAAGTTTTTTAATTCTTTCACCAAAGCCTCTTTGTTGGGTTGGGTTTGGATCTCGGGTTTTATAAGCATCTCCGGCAAAAACAACAGCATCCACCCCCTCCTTAATTGCAGTTTCAACAATAAAATCAAAAGTTTGGAAAAAATCTAGGAGTCTGGTCGATAATCCTGTTTCAGGATCTAATTTAGCATAATTTTCCATGCCAATATGAATATCAGAAAAGTGCAGCAGACGCATACAGCGGGATTATATCATAGGCTAAAACACCTCCGAGGGTCCTGCACAAAGTGCGGACGGGTCTCCAGTGGAGACCCAGGGGGGCCTCGACTCCTCGGAGGTGAAGGAACTTGTGCAAGTTTTTAGTCATGGTAAAATGTGAGCTATGTTTGATAGAAGAATCGCCAACATAAGACAAAGATTTATCAAAGAAAATCTGGATGGATTGCTAATCTCTTCTGTCTCCAATATTACCTACCTGACAGGTTATGCCAATTTTTCTCAAGATGAGAGAGAGGCATACTTAATAATAGGGGGTGATTTTCAATACATTATTACTGATGGAAGATATACAGAGGCTATAAAAAGGGAAGTACCTCATTTCACTCTTTTTGAAAGAAGTCATCAAAATGAAACAGAGCAATTCTTTGGACAGTTAAAAAATCAAATAAAACTTTTAGGAATTGAAGAAGATAATTTAACTGTTTCAGAGTATAAATTAATTAAAAAACATTTTAAAACCAAACATTTTGAAGTTAATAAATTAAGAAGCATAAAAAATTCTGAAGAAATTAAAAAAATAGAAACAGCTTGTCGGATTGGAGATTTGGCCTTTGAGTATATCTTAAAAGAAATTAAAGATGAAGTTACTGAAAAGCAAATAGCACAACAATTAGAAAATTTTATCAGAGAGAAGGGAGCACAATTTTCCTTTCCTCCAATTGTGGCTTTTGGTAAAAACTCCTCTGTTCCGCATTATCAAACAGGAGAGACTGTCTTGGGTCCTGAATCAAGTTCAGGACGAGGAGGACAATTTGTCCTCCTCGATTTTGGAGTAAAGTTTGAAAATTACTGTTCTGATATGACGAGGACTGTTTTTTTTGGACAGCCATCCAAGAAACAGCAGAACATGTACGAAGTAGTTTTAGAAGCACAGAAAAAAGCAGTAGATTATGTAAAGTCCTCTGTTAAGGCAGCAGAGGTGGATAAAATAGCAAGAGACCATATTAGATCTACGGGCTATCCAACTATTCCTCATTCTTTGGGGCATGGGATTGGGCTAGAAGTGCATGAACATCCTTATCTTTCCCCAAAAAGCAAAGAGATTTTAAAAGAGGGCATGATTTTTTCAATAGAGCCAGGAATATATATACCGGATTTTGGGGGAGTAAGGATAGAGGATTTGTATGTTTTTGAAAAAAGAGGACTTCGGCAAATAACTACTTCCACAAAAAACTTAATTACGATATAATAAACAACCTC
>Ga0209542_10019368_pt1 | contig 10904 bp, 11 predicted proteins | sample RifCSPhighO2_01_FD_184028 | JGI IMG/M metagenome (GOLD analysis project Ga0209542, IMG submission 184028) | Soil microbial communities from Rifle, Colorado - Rifle CSP2_plank highO2_0.1 (SPAdes) (version 2) | ecosystem: Environmental > Terrestrial > Deep subsurface > Rock core/Sediment ...
CCGTGATCGTAGCGGCGAACGCATTGCTCTTGCGAAGATCCGTTCTAACCTAAAGAAAAAACATTCTCATATTCTCAAGAATATGAGAATGTTTGCGCAAGGATAACATTACAAAAACTTCCCGGGTGTGTTCAGGGTTAATTCAAGACGGCGTTTCTGCTTTATTTTTTCGTCACCTGTTGCCAGAGCCAGACGCAGAGGAGGATCCCTGCCGCAAGCCAGACGAGCCCGGTAAGGAGTCCGATAGACCCCATCCAAGCTCCGCCGTAGCCCACCATCTGGCCATAGTTGTAATAACCCATCATTAACTTTATTGTATCACAACTGCAGAAACCGCAAGACGTCAATGAATGGAGTCTTTTGGGTATTAATAAAAAACGGCGTGCCCCGCTTGGGACACGCCGTTGATTATGCCGGCGAGCTTCGCCGAGCTTTACTTCTTGGTAGGGCTTGTGAGGCTGATAACAAGTCCCTCGATGTCCTCGGGCACTCGTAGACCCACGCCGACTCCCAAGTACAGATGCGGCGAGGTGGCTACCCAGATGTGCCGTTCCAGGCACCGCTTGATGCGCCCGAGATTCTCCCGCTCAATTCGCAGGTCGGTTTCGGTTTCACTGACCTCCCTGATTGCGTTGGGCAGATCGTCAGGTTCGACCCCGCGCAGCCTCTCGAGGCGCTGGGTTATTGCGGCCATATTTCCCCAAACCTCCTTGGCTGCATTCTGCCAGTGGTTCAACTGTTGGTCGAATCTCCGCTGGGAAATCTCCCATCCCGCCTCGGTTGCGGGCGGCAGACCGCCCATGGCGTAGTAGAAATTGCGGATGGCACGGAGGCGTCGGTTTAGGCCTCTCCTATCTGTTGCAAGCAAGAACATACCAGCAAAAAACGTCCCACCAGAAAGAGAAACCATAAGTCCCGGCGCCCAACCATGTGATGATCCGCCCAGGGCGATCCCTAGGCAGTATGCCGCAAGGCTTGTTATGCCTATTACAGAGGAGAGCGCGGACAGCCGAATCGTCGTCCGATCTCCGCTTTCGAGAGTCTGCCACCACCGCTCGCGTATCTCGGCAGTGGCTTGCAGGCGCCAAGCGATGTAGCCGAACTTATCGGCGAGCCAACGGCAAAGTCTTGCAATCATAATGGCCCCCGTTAGGTTGACAGCCTTGTAAGATTTCCAAGAGCCAGACCGCTCTTGCAGTCTCTACCTTTATATAACTTTTAGGGGTCGAGTCAAAGGCGTTTTCTTGATTTTGACTTATACCGGGGCTGGAGTATGATTTTATCGCAGTGGATTAGTATGTTAGACAGATTGTTGGGATATTTCTCGAAAGACATTGGCATTGACTTAGGGACGGCGAATACCCTGGTGTATGTCCGCGGCAAGGGGATCGTGATTAACGAGCCCTCCGTTGTGGCGGTCAATCGGAAGACCGGCCAGATTCTTGCTATTGGGACGGAGGCGAAACGCATGGTGGGGCGCACCCCGGCGCACATTGTGGCCACGCGCCCGTTGGTGCAGGGCGTGATTTCGGATTTTGAGGTAACCGAGGAGATGCTGCGCCACTTTATCCAAAAGGTGCATAACGAAACTTTTTCGTTTTTCCCGCGGCCGCGGGTGGCGATCGGGATTCCGTCGGGCGTTACCGAGGTGGAGCGAAGAGCCGTCGAGGATGCGGCGCGAAACGCCGGCGCCAGGGAGGTCTATTTGGTTGAAGAACCGATGGCGGCGGCCATTGGGGTTCGCATGCCGGTGCAGGAGGCGGTGGGATCGGTAGTGGTGGATATCGGCGGAGGGACTACGGATATCGCGGTCATTTCACTTGGCGGGATCGTAACGTCAAAGAATCTTAGAATCGCAGGGGACAAGCTGAATGAGGATATTATCCGCTTTGCCCGCGAAGAATATAAGCTGGTGCTCGGTGAGCGCACCGCGGAGAACATAAAGATTGCAATCGGGTCGGCGATTGAACTTTCACAGCCCTTGGAGGCCACCATGCGCGGGCGCGACGTGATTTCGGGGCTCCCCAAAGAGGTGGTAGTGGACGACAGCGACATTCGGCGCGCCACGAAGCATTCGATCCAGGCGATTGTAAATGCCGTGAAAGCTGCAGTGGAGGAAACGCCGCCGGAACTGGTGGCCGACATCATGCATCACGGCATTATGCTCGTTGGTGGCGGGTCGCTTCTGCGCGGGCTGGATAAGCTGGTTGCCGGCGAGACGCGGATTCCGACGCGGATCGCCGAGGATCCGATGTCGGCGGTGGCGCGGGGAACGGGCGTGATACTCGAAGATCTCGATGCTCTGCGCAATGTCTTGGTCTCGACGCGCTACGAAAAAGTTCCGGCGCCGGCATAGGGTCATTAACAGAATTTCGTCTTTCTGGTTAGGATGCAGCAGGCGATGCATTCTATTTTTTAAATTAAATGACCTCAAAATTACTAATGCCGAAACGTCCTCCGCGAATAAGCATTTGGTGGTTAAGCGCGATTGTGTTTTTGGCTTTGGCAAGCATCCTGCTTTTCTATGATCCGGCGGAGGGTCGGGCGCGAATGGTCGTAAGCCGCGCGACCTCTTGGGCGGTCGGTCCGCTCTATGGGCTCGGCAAAAGCTGGAACCGATTAGGCGCGCGTCTTTATGAACGCGCGGCGGCTTTTCGTGAAAATAGCGAGCTTAAGGAAATTAACATGAGGCTCTTAATTGATAAAGCGGAGTTTTTGCTGATTCAAAAAGAAAATGAGACCCTGCGTCGGGCGCTTAAGCTGCAGGAAGAAACTAAACAAGCTCTATCCGATGCCGATATTATCGGCGCTTTCAATGAAGGCCGAGAGGAGTATCTGATTCTTAATCGCGGATCGGCCGCCGGGGTTAGCGAAGGTTCGGCCGTGCTTTCACCGGAGGGGGCGCTCGTCGGCGTGGTGCGCACTGTTTCCTCCGAGACCTCGACCGTTCGGCTGCTGGCAAGCGCTTCGGAACACTTAACGGTTTCCATTTTGCCCGCGAACGTAAACGCGTCGCTCCGCGGCGACAACAGCGGTGAATACGTCATTTCGCTTGTTCCGGCCGATGCCCCAATCTTAATCGGGGACGCAGTGGTAACGGCGGGTTTAAACGATAATATTCCGGCCGGTATCGCGGTGGGGGCGGTGGCGGCGGTGGGAGAGAGCGCCGCCGGTTCATTCAAAGAAATTCGCGTCAAGTCGCCCGTAGAGGTTTTATTTCTTGACAGAGTGCTGGTGCTTCTAGGCAATCATTGAATGTCTTTTATGATTTATCCTTTTCGACTTTTTATTTTTTTGATTTTGTCGGCGCTGGTTTTTCTTTCCGGCGCGTTTCCTTGGCCGTTTTTGGGGTTCGGGCTCGCGGTACTTTTGTATCTCATGTTTATTCTTGAGTCGCCGTTGCCGCGCGCTCTTTGGGTCGGCGGCGCGATTGGAGTTTTATTTGACGCCTACAGTGCCTTGCCTTTCGGAACGCACCTTGCAATTTTCGCGGGGCTGGCGTTTTTTGGTTTTGCCGCCAAATGGTTTCTTTCGCGCCGCTACTTTTGGGGCGATACGGTATTCATCGGCGGCGGGATTGTCCTGGGAATTTTGGCTTTAGCCGCCGCGTCATGGTTTGCCGCGGGCAGAGAGACAGCATCCTTAATTTATCTCTTGCCGCGAGTTTTCGCCGCGGCGGTGTTTCTGGCTTTAGTTTCCGCGGCGTTTTCTTGGTTGGGCTACCGGCGGCAAAATCCGCATGGTGAATTCTATGTGGTTTGATAAACGCCGTCTATTCTCCAAAAATTCGTTTCCGGGGCGCGAGGTGGAGCCCGAGGATATTTTGATGGATGCTTTGAATCCGGGAGATTTTGACGCGGATCAGATGGAGGGGCGGATTGAATCTGCGCTGGGGAAGTATCCCTTTATCATCGCGTTTGCCGCGGCGGCGATCGGCATTGCGGCCTTGGTTTTTCGCGCCGGATTCCTGCAGCTTGTTGAGGGCGGGGAATTCGCGGCTCGCGCCAGAGACAATCGTTTTTTTGCCATTTCTTTGCCGGCCCCGCGGGGTTTGGTTTATGACATCCATAATGAGCCGATCGTGAAAAACACGCCGAGTTTCGAAGTGGTGCTGAAACGGAGCGAACTGCCGGAGACGTCCGAGGCGCGCCAGGCGTTAGCCGAGGCTTTGACAGCGCTTTTAAAAATATCCGCGGAGGATTTGCGCGAGGCCGGTTTCGACCCGGAGCTTCCCGACAGCGAGTTGCCGGCGGAGATAGTCGTCGCCTCGGATATTCCGCGCGAGCAGGCGCTTCTGATCCAATCGCGGTCGAAAGATTTTCGCGGCGCCTTTGTGCGCATGCGCGAACTCCGCGAATATCCCGGAGAGGCGTTCGCCCACCTCGTTGGCTATGTCGGGCAAGTGGATAAATCAAAAATTGAAGAAGGAAAGGGATACGGTTTGGGGGATATCGTTGGGAAGAGCGGCGTTGAGCTTTTCTATGAGGAGGAACTTCGCGGCGCGCCCGGCGAGCAGCTGATTGAAGTCAACTCGAGCGGTATTGCATTAGGCGAGCTTCCCCAAAAGAAGCCGGAAATAGGCAAGAGTCTGGTTCTCAATATTGACGCGGGACTGCAGAGGGCGGCTTATGAGGCGCTGTTGCGCGAGCTTAAAGCTCACGGGAAGGTTGCGGGGAGCGCGGTGGCGATTGACCCGCGGGACGGCGCGGTGCGGGCGCTGGTATCACTGCCCAGCTTTGACCCCAACCGTTTTCGCGAGCGCCTGTCGCAATCGGCCTACGAGCGTTTTTTTCTTTCGCCGGCCAAGCCGCTTTTTAACCGCGCTATCGGCGGCGTCTACCCTTCGGGGTCGGTAATCAAGCCCATGGTGGCGGTAGCGGCGCTGGAGGAAAATGTCATCGATCCGTCGCGAAAGATTTACGACTCGGGGTCGATCTCCGTCCCCAATCCCTATCGCCCCGGCGAGGAAACTGTGTTTTTGGATTGGAAGGAGCATGGTTGGGTGGATATGCGCTCTGCTCTCCAATGGTCGGCCAATGTTTATTTTTATATTGTCGGCGGCGGGTACAAGGATATCAAAGGGTTGGGGATTGCGAGACTCGGAGAATACATGAAAAAATTCGGTTTCGGGGCGGAGCTCGGTATTGACTTGGCCGGGGAGGCGGCGGGGCTTGTGCCTGGACCGGATACGATTGCCAAAACCCGGCCCAGGGATCCGATTTGGCGCATCGGTGACACCTACCAGACCTCCATCGGACAAGGTGCGTTTCAGGCCACACCGCTCCAAATTGCGATGATGACAGCAGCCGTTGCGAACGGCGGGACGCTCTGGAAACCGCGTGTGGCCAGCGCGATTTTGGACGACAACGGGAATGTGATTAGAAAAATCGAGCCCCAAGCCATCCGGACTAGTTTAGCGGGGGGAGAATCAATCAATGTCGCGCGGGAGGGCATGCGGCTTGTCGCCACCGAAGGCACGGCTCGGGGCTATTTTTCCGATTTTGTGGCGGAGGTGGCGGGTAAAACCGGAACGGCCCAGACCGGGTTTCAGAAAAATACGCACGGCTGGTTCACGGCGTTCGCACCCTATAAAAATCCGGAGCTGGTAGTTGTGGTAGTGGCGGAGGACGTCGAATACAATACAGCCATTGCTACGCCGGTAACGCGCGATATCCTTTATTGGTACTTTACCGAGGGGAAGCAGAGGCGGCTCGCCGCCAAACTGGAAGAAGCGGCTCTGCCGTAGATGGGTCCTCTTGCTCTGCCCTGTGGATAGAGAGTTTGACGCAAGAGCGTCTCAAGCTATACTGTGTAACACGTAATTTTTTTTCATGAACATATATGTCCCAATATCTTTCGTCGGAGGGTCTAGAGAAATTGAAACAGGAGCTGAATGAACTGAAAACTGCAACTCGCAAATCAATCGCCGAACGTATCGAAGCGGCCAAGGCTCTTGGCGACCTTTCCGAGAACGCGGAGTACCAAGAGGCTAAGGACGCGCAGTCGCAAAATGAGGCGCGGATCGCGGAGCTGGAAGATATCATCCGTGACGCGGTGCTGATTTCGGGAAATTACCGCACGGATATCGTGGATATCGGGTCAACGGTGGAAGTCGACGGCAATGGCGCGGGACGCTTGTCCTATAAAATTGTCGGTTCCGAAGAAGCCGACCCCGCCAAAGGCAAGATTTCCAATGAGTCGCCGCTCGGCAAGGCTTTTCTCGGCAAAAAGATCGGCGACAGCGTTAGCGTTCGCACGCCCGGCGGCACGCAGGAATTCGTCATTCGCGCCATAAGCTAGCGGAGTATCGCAAGCCGCACTATTTTGACCCCTTAGGCGCGATCTTCTAGAATAGATTTGCCCCGTTACAAGGAAGCCACGGGCGTGAGTTCGTGGACGAGTTGTATAATAGTATCAAACAACATGGATAAGATACCATAAGCGTAAGCTTGTAGTCATCTTGTAACGGGGTTTACAATGCCGCTGGAAGACATTCGCGCTGGGCGCATCAAGAAACTGGAGCGTCTCAAGGCCTTGAGCCGCGAAGCATATCCCGCTTCGGTAAAGCGGACTTTTTTGATTGGTGACGTTGTCGCGGGCTTTTCGGCTTTAGCCGACAATAAAAAAGAAATATCGGTTGTGGGGCGCCTGATGGCGTGGCGCGAGCACGGGGGAGCTACTTTCGGCGACATACGCGACGGTTCCGGAACTATACAACTTTATTTTTCTAAAGATGATCTTCGGGGTACGTATGATGAAGCTGTTGAATTGGTGGACATCGGCGATTTTCTTGAAATCACCGGGGTCGCTTACGTTACCAAGCACGGCGAGCCGACTATCAAAGTTTCGGAATGGCGGATAATTTCAAAATCTTTGAGGCCTCTTCCGGAGAAATGGCACGGGCTTCAGGATGAAGAGGAAAAGTTTAGAAAGCGGTATCTCGATATTCTTTTTGACGAAAAGACGCGCGACCTTATTTTCAAGCGGGCGACGTTTTGGAATGCTGTCAGAAAGTTTCATCTTGAACGCGGTTTTGTGGAAGTTGAAACTCCGGTGCTTGAAATTACGACCGGAGGCGCCGATGCTGAGCCATTTAAAACTCATCATAACGCTCTTGATCTCGATTTGTATCTTCGTATTTCGGCGGGAGAGTTATGGCAAAAACGGCTTTTGGTCGCGGGGCTCGAGAAAACTTTTGAGATCGGGCGCATTTTCCGCAACGAAGGTATGTCCGCCGAGCACTTGCAGGACTATACGCAATGCGAAGCATATTGGGCCTACAGCGATTACAAAGATATGTATAAGTTCCTCTGCGAATGTTATCAATACGCGGCAGAGGCCACATTCGGCACGCAGAAATTTCATATAAAGGATTTTGATATTGACCTTGCCGGTGAATGGCCGCTGATCGACTACGCCGAGGAAATTAAAAAACAAACCGGAATTGATATTTGGCAAGCCCAATCATCCGATATTTTGGATAAGTTGCGCGAGTTAAAGGCGGATATTGATCCCCGCGCAAATATGGGACGTCTTATCGACGCGCTCTGGAAGCATTGCCGCAAACATATCGGGGGTCCGGCGATTCTTATCAATGAGCCGAAGATTATTTCTCCGCTCGCAAAAGTGTCTCGAGAAAATCCAAAAGTTACGGAACGGTTCCATTTTATAATCGCCGGTTCGGAACTGGGGCAAGGTTATAGCGAGCTCAATGATCCGATTGATCAGGCTGAGCGTTTTGCAATGCAGCAGAAACTGCGGGACGCCGGCGATAAAGAAGCGCAGATGGCGGACTCTGAATTTGTTGAAGCGCTTGAATACGGCATGCCGCCGGCCTCCGGCCATGGCTTCAGCGAGCGCGTGTTCTCGTTCTTAATGGATCGGCACGTTCGAGAAACCCAAATTTTTCCATTGATGCGCCCGAGCACTGCTGCTCAAAATCAAAATTCAAAAATCAAAATGCAAAATGATAATTTAAAATTTAAAATTTTATAATCCATCGCGGAGTCGAGTTCGGCTCGGTGGAGCGATACCTTAATTTTTAATTTTGATTTTTACATTTTAATTTTATATGGTTGATATCGAACTCATTCGCAAAAATCAGGAACTGGTCAAAGAGGCCCTAAAAAAACGCGCCGCGGATGTTGATATTGATCATGTGCGCGCAGTGGATACTAAACGCTTGGCGGCGCTGCGCGAATTGGAAGATATGCGCGCCCTGCATAACATTGCCTCGGATGAGATTCCCCAAAAATCAGGCGCCGAACGCGATGAGGCGATAACTAAATCCAAAGAATTAAAAGATAAAATCGGCCACAAGGAATTTGAATTGAAAACTCTGGAAGACGAGGTAAATGAATTATTGAAACATATTCCCAATTTGCCCTTGGTCGAAGTCCCAGCGGGAGTTTCCGAAAAAGACAACGTGGTGCTTCGCGAGGTTGGAGATAAACCGGATTTTGACTTTGAACCGCAGGATCATGCGGCGCTGGGGGCCGATCTTGGCATCATTGATTTTGAAAGCGGGTCCAAAGTTGCCGGGGCGGGGTTTTATTATCTGAAAAACGAGGGGGTGCTTTTAGAATTGGCTCTGGCGCATTACGCGCTTGATTTATTGAGACGGCGCGGTTTTTCGGTCTGGCTCACGCCGGATCTTGCGAGGGAACGGTTTTATGTAGGTACAGGTTATCTGCCGCGCGGGCCGGAGGCCCAGATTTATGAAATCAAAGAAAGCGACCTAGGGCTTATTGCCACCGCCGAGGTAACGCTGGCCGCCATTCATGCGGATGAGATTTTAACCGAGGAGGATCTTCCAATGCGCTATGCCGGTTACTCGCATTGTTTCAGGCAAGAGGCGGGGAGTTACGGCAAATATTCCAAGGGGCTTTACCGCGTGCATCAGTTTACCAAAGTCGAGATGTTTGCGTTTGTGAGACCCGAAGACTCCGCCGCCATGCATGAGGAGCTTCTGGGGATCGAGGAGACGCTTTGGCGGGGACTAAAAATTCCCTACCGCGTGGTGGAGATGTGCGCGGGGGACTTGGGGGCACAGGCGGCGCGGAAGTTCGATCTCGAAGCTTGGATGCCGGGGCGTGCGGATTGGGGAGAGGTAACCTCGACTTCAAACACTACCGACTATCAGGCGAGAAACTTGAGTATCCGCTATCGCAAAAAAGACGGCGGGAATGAATTTGTCCATACTTTGAACGGTACAGCTGTTGCGACTTCGCGGGCAATTATCGCGATTCTGGAAAACTATCAGGATAAAGACGGCAGTGTGCAGATTCCCGAAGTCTTGCGGCCCTACATGGGAGGAATTGAAAAAATTTCTCCGACTGCAAATGTCTAAATTGCACCCGAAGAATTTTGTGCGCACTTGGATAGAGATCGACCGGCGGTCTCTATTTTTCAATCTCTCTAAATTTCAAAAACTCACGGGCCCGGCTTCGATTATGGCGATTGTAAAGTCGAACGCTTACGGGCATGGACTAGCGCTCGTAGCGAAACTACTCGTAAATCAAAAATCAAATATCAAAAATCAAAAACTCTGGTTCGGCGTCGATTCAATCACCGAAGCCCTGCGACTGCGGCGCGAGGGGATAAAAAATCCGACTTTGGTTTTGGGCTACACCTTGCCGGCGCGCCTAGCCGAGGCCGTCAAAAACAATATCACGGTTACTGTTTCGCATTTTGAGGGGCTGGAAAATCTGGCGCGGGCCAAAAAACGTCCACAGTTCCATATAAAAATAGACACCGGCATGCACCGGCAAGGATTTTATGAGGATGACTTGCCGCGGTTGATTCGGGAGCTGCAGAATAAGCGCCTTATGCCCGATGGCGTTTATTCGCATTTGGCCTCGGCCGAGAATAGGCAATTTTCAAATAAGCAGATCACGGCGTTTAGCCGCGCAATCAAAACCTTGCGTTCAGCCGGAATTGCGCCAAAGTTCGTGCACATTGCCGCTACAGGAGGGATAATTAGATATCGCTTGCCGTTCACAAACCCCGTTAGAACGAGTGCCTCGTATTTGGCCAATGGAAGCATTACGTCCCCATCAACTGTTTCTAGTCTTACCGACGACGGGAGTTGGTGGCGTTCTGACGGGGTAAACATCGCGCGTCTTGGGTTGGGACTTTACGGCTATCTGCCGGATCGTCGCAGGGGCGTTGTGCGGCCGGTTTTAACTTGGAAAACGATTGTTGGTGAAGTGAAAAAAGTGAAGAAAGGCGAGCGCATCGGTTACGACATAACCGAGCGGCTTTCCCGCGATTCGACAATCGCTGTCTTACCGGTTGGCTATTGGCATGGGTTTGACCGCAGGCTTTCAAAAATCGGCGAGGTTTTGATCCATAGAAAGCGCTGCCGCGTTTTGGGCAGAGTTTCGATGGATATGACGGCCATAGACATCACAGATGTCGATGGAAAATCCAAATTACAAAATCCAAATGTCAAAGTTGGTGACGAAGTTGTTATTATTGGAAAGCAGGGGAGAGAGTTTATCGGAGCGGATGAGATGGCAAAAAAGATCGGGACGATTTCGTATGAGATTCTCACGCGAATCAATCCGCTGATTTTCAGAACCGCGATCTAATTTATGGAGGTTCAACCTCCATAAATTAAGCAGGATAACATCTAAAACAAAAAAGAGGCCCTGCCGCGAGGAGCGCGACAGGGCCGGTGAGTCCGGTGCCAGTGGGGGTGGCCGAGGGCGCAGAGTTTTTTAGGGAGGTGGCCGCTTGGCGCTCCCGTATACTCCGGCCGATGTCGGCCTGTCCCGGGCGCCGCATTGTGCGGCGCCGTCTTGGTCCCCGCGCGTACGCGGGGCTGGCGGGACTGGATGGAGGAGGCGGGTTTGAGACAGGTACTTCAAACCTTTGAAGCCCGCCCCCTCGAGGAATGATCT
>Ga0209542_10019369_pt1 | contig 10904 bp, 10 predicted proteins | sample RifCSPhighO2_01_FD_184028 | JGI IMG/M metagenome (GOLD analysis project Ga0209542, IMG submission 184028) | Soil microbial communities from Rifle, Colorado - Rifle CSP2_plank highO2_0.1 (SPAdes) (version 2) | ecosystem: Environmental > Terrestrial > Deep subsurface > Rock core/Sediment ...
CCTCGAACTAATCCTCCGGCAGGCCAGGGCGCTTTGGGCGTATCTTTAACTGAAGTCGGTTTGCCTAAAATGCCGTTTTTCAAAAGTTTGTGGACTGGTCTCGTTTCTTCTTTTACCATGGTGGGCGCGATTTTCGTTTCTTTGGCAGGACTCGTTGCCGGTATTTTCGCTGGCGCTCCGGCTCTGGAAAATTTCGTGGGACCAGTCGGTATTTTCGGAATTGCCAACCAAGCCGCTGCTTTCGGGTTTGCTTATCTTCTCCAGCTTATCGGGCTAATCTCATTAAACCTAGTGGTTTTAAATGTCTTGCCAGTGCCTGCCTTAGACGGCGGCCGGCTGTTTTTCCTCTTGCTTGAAAAAATTAAAGGTTCGCCGCTCTCACAAAACAAAGAAATGTGGGCCAATGCCGTGGGCTTTGTGCTTTTGCTTCTTCTAATGGTTGTGATTACGGTTAGGGATATTGCGAAGTTGTTTTGATTTTTTACTTGACATTAATTAAGTGGTTAATATAGACTTCCTATAGTTTTCCTCATCGTGAGGAATGGCACCTTGAAAACCGAATAGGAGGACCTATGCGGCAAACCAGATTTTTTGCGCTGACATTTTTTTGTTCGCTTTTTGTTTTGGATGCGTGCAGTAAGGGTGGCGGCAGTTCTGCTCCGCCTCCGCCCCCGCCGCCCCCACCCCCTCCGCCGACTCCGAGAGTTGACTCGGTACAAGTAGGTATTCCAGTTTGTTCTTCGGATGGTTCGGGTAGCGTAAACGGAAGCATTTTCTCCGGGAATTCTGGATCTGTTGACGTGCGGACCACCTGTACCAACAACTCCCTTGCTTATATGGGGGTTTGGCTGCAGGTGAACGCGGCTGGCGCCACGATATCTCATTACGATTGGACTATTAAGCAGTGGCAAAACAGCGTTCCTCACGGCACGCTGGCAAATTGGGACACAGTAATTAATATTGATCCGATTGCGGGGATCTACAAAGTTAGAAGTTCCGCGAACAAAGTGAGATATACGTCAACTACTGACGCTCAGCTTCGAGCGCTCACGAATACATTTTCGCAAACCGTAGAAGTTTCCGCTGTGACATCAGCTGGCAAATTCGCGAACGCGTATTTCACAGTAAATTTACTGCCCGTAAGCAGCGGAGGGCCCGCGCCTGTCCGAATTGCGTCTAACGGTTTCCAGCCTGATTTTTCCCCCAATGGTCAAAAAGTGGTATTTGTCAGACTTACGGATAACACTTCAACCGCCACCTCTGAAGTTTGGATAGCCAATATTGACGGGACAGGCGTTTCCCGCCTTACCAGCCGTACTGGTTACAGCGACTTTTCGCCTCGCTGGCATCCTAATGGAGGATCAGTGCTTTTTATTCGAGGCGCCGGGAGTCACAACTACAGCAAAGCAGGTGAAATTTGGGAAACAGATATTGGCGGCACTATCATTAGGAGTTGGACCGCACCAATCGTTAAAAACCTTTGTTTCTATGCGCTATCTGGAATGCCCTTTCTTGTTATTGAGTTGGATACCGGTGGGATTTGGCTTTCGAATTTGCCATGGCCAGCGCAAAGCGGTTTTGCGCTAAGAAGGTCAGTGGGAAGCTACCCGCGCGGCCAATTCAATCCTCTTTCTAGTACGCCTGATATAGTAATTTTTGACAGAACACAATTAGGGACGCGAGGCTTGCTGGTTTTCAACCCCGTGAATTTGAGAGAAACGGCCATTGATAACGGCGGGAGATTTCCGTGGCCCTGCCTTTCTCCTAGGGCGACTAAGATAGTCGCCGGCGCGGATGGAGGCCAACCGAACGGTTTGTATCTTATGGATTTAAACGGCAGCAATTTGCGCGCAATTACTGTACCTCCGATTAGCAACTCAGACCACCAGCCCGCTTGGGTGGGAGAGGTCGTTGTATTTGTTAGAACGGTTTTCGGAAACTTGGGCCGTGGCGACATCTACAAGATTACTGGCGTAAGGGATTAGCCAGTCATTCAATCCCGCGAGCATGCTCGCGGCTTTTTTTAGCAAGAATGTAAGGCCGGATTATTCGGATTCATTGTTTGCTTGACACAGATTTATGTTGGTATAGAATAGAATTATGGTTCTCCTCGCTGTGATGTGAGGAGAAGGCACCTTTACAACCACTACACAGGAGGTTTCATGCGACACCTTTCTTTTATTTTGGCCGTTTTGTTGTCGGCATGTACTGTGGGACCATCAAGATGGAATTCATCTAATTCAATTTCATCTACACCAGAAGATGCATTAGTTATTTTAGATGATCATCCCATTGGCAAGACCCCGATGAATATCAGTCTAAATAATGCTGTTCAGAATAGAGACGTAAACCACACCTTAATTTTTAAGAAAGAAGGATATAAAGACGCCTTTTATACACTTTCTTCAATTCATGATGGTGATGCTGAAATTGGAGATTTTCTTTTTTTTACTCCGTTTTGGCTGATTTTTAAATTAACTGATTCGGATCACTATTATTATATTGCTGCTGAGAGAAAAGGTTTTCAGGGGATAATTCCTATAAATATCAGTGTGGTTCTCGAATCTTTTGATTAAGGACCCAAAACCGAGCATTAGCATTTTCTTAGCCGCGAGATTTCGCGGCTTTTTTATTGCTGAAAAAATTGCTACAATATTAGCGCATGAGACAATCCCAACTTTTCACCAAAACCTCCAAAACTTCTCCTGAAGGCGAGGAAACTAAAAACGCCGAGCTTTTGATTAAAGCAGGGTTTATCGACAAAACTTCAGCCGGCGTTTATTCACTTTTGCCGCTTGGGTTAAGGGTCTTGAATAGAATAAACGAGATTATCCGTGAAGAGATGAACGCGATTAGAGGAGAAGAAATGCTGATGCCAGCTTTAATTGACAAGAAGTATTGGGAAAAATCCAAACGCTGGGAAACCGAAGTGGTTTATAGAACCGGCAAAAAGCCGGTGGGCGATGCGCATGATTTTGAGTACGGTTTGGGCTGGACACACGAAGAAGTGATTGCCGCGATCGCGGTTAATTTTATTCATTCTTACAAAGACCTGCCCAAAGCAGTTTACCAGATTCAAAACAAATTCCGGGCCGAAGTTCGAGCCCAAGGCGGGCTTCTCCGCGGCCGAGAATTTTTAATGAAAGATCTTTACAGTTTTCATGAAAGCGAAGTAGACTTAAATAGATATTACAAGACCGTTATCAGCGCTTATAAAAAAATCTTTAAGCGTTTGTCTTTGAAGACTTTGGTTGTTGAGGCTTCGGGCGGCGATTTTACCAAAGAATACACTCACGAATTTCAGGTTTTAAATCCAGTTGGCGAGGACACTGTGGTTTATTGCGAAAAATGCGATTTTGCCCAGAATAAGGAAGTTTTCGTTGGCACGCGGCATACGGGTTGCCGCGGCGTTCTAAAAACCGATCGAGCTATTGAGGTTGGTAATGTCTTTAAGCTCGGCACCAGATTTTCCGAGAGCTTTGGCTTAAATTTTTCCGACGCCGAAGGCGTAAAAAAGCCGGTGGTTATGGGTTCTTACGGCATCGGCCCCACGCGGATTATGGGAACTTTGGTTGAAGAATATAATGACATGCGCGGTATTATTTGGCCGGAACAAGTCGCGCCGTTTAAAGTACATCTTTTAAATCTCAAAGTTTCCGGAGAAAAAGTTTATTCCAATTTACAAAAAGCAGGCATTGAAGTACTATATGATGATCGAGAAAACGCGAGCGCGGGCGAAAAATTCGCAGACGCTGATTTGATAGGAATCCCGTATCGGATTGTGGTAAGTGAGAAAACTCTTCCGAAGATTGAATTGAAAAAGCGCGAATCCGAAAAAATGCGATTAGTTGAAGTCGAGGATTTATTAAAGTTATTAAATAAATAAGTTATGTTCCGTTTTTCTTTAATCAGCAAAAATATCGGTATTGATCTCGGTACCACTAATTCTTTGGTTTACTTGGATAAGCGCGGTATTGTGGTGAACGAGCCGACGGTTGTCGCGGTCAATAACAAGACCAATAAAATTCTCGCGGTTGGCGAAGACGCGAAACGCATGATTGGCAGAACACCGTCCCACATCAGCGTTATCCGTCCGCTCATAAACGGCGTGATCTCCGATTTTGAAATGAGCCAAGAGATACTGCGCCATTTTTTGAAAAAAATGAGCAATAAGGGTTCATTCGTCAATTACCGCAAAGCGGTTGTAGGGGTGCCGAGCAATTTGACTGAAGTCGAGCGCAAATCAGTGGAAGACGCGATTATCGGCGCGGGAGTTTTCGAACCATACTTGATTAATGAGCCGCTTGCCGCTGCTATCGGCGCCAGATTGCCGGTTGATGAGCCAACGGCCAATATGATAGTGGATATCGGTGGCGGCACGACAGAGATTGCCATTATTTCCATGGCTGGTACGGTAACGTCTAAAAGCCTTAAAATTGCCGGCGACAAGTTAAATGACGATATCACGAGATTCATACGTGACGAATTCAAACTTGCTATAGGCGAGCCCACAGCTGAAGCCGTTAAAGTCGGAATTGGCTCTGCGATTCCTATTGATCAGAAATTGGAAATGAAAATCCACGGCCGCGACATGGTTTCCGGCCTGCCCAAAGAGATAGCTATTAAAGACACTCAGGTGCGGGCGGCGATAGCGAAATCATTGCGAGCAATGATTGATGCCATTAGAGAGGTTTTGGAAACTTCTCCTCCGGAATTAGCCGGCGATATCCTTAAAAGAGGTATTAATCTTTGCGGCGGCGGCAGCCTTTTGCGTGGCATTGATCAGCTGATATCGAGAGATCTTTCGGTTGCCACGTCAATTATAGAAGATCCGCTTACTGCCGTGGTGCGCGGCACTGGCGTGGTAGTTGAAAATTTGGTAAAATATTATCAGATGCTGGATAATCCTTTGAAGCCTAAAGAAGTTAAGTTGTAATGTGAAAGCTAGAATAGTTTTCATAGTTTTGGCAGTTGCGGTTTTGGTCTTTTTGGCGGACCAAACCCTTGTTGCCGTGAAGAGTTATTCAAGCCACAACTTCGCGCTTTTACTTGAGCCGGCTTTCGCGTTTTTCAGCTCTTTTGTAAAAAGCACCGAAGAAAGCCCTGAAATTTTGGATTTGCGCCGTGAGAATGAATTGCTTAAAGCTCAAATACTGGCTTTAGAAAATTTCCCTCGCTTGGAGCAAAATGGCGGCAGCGTTCGGCTAACCGCCAAGATTTATTCCACTTATCCTTTTAACAACCGCGGATTGGTTTCCATTAATGCCGGCGCCTCAAGCGGCGTTGTTCAAGGCATGGCAGTAACCATCCAAGATTATTTTCTTCTCGGTTATGTGGCCGAAGCCAAAGATCGTTACAGTCTAGTAAGAACTGTTTTTGATTCTGGTTGGGAGTTGCCAGTGAAAATCGGCGATGACGCCGTGGACGCCCTTTTTGTCGGCGGGCGCGAGCCGAAGCTTACTTTAATAACCGAAGATAAGGAAATTGAGGCCGGACAAGTTGTCTATTCAGCGAGCAAAGATTTTCCTTACGGCCTTAAAATTGGAGAGATTAAAGAAGTTTTCGATGGCCAGAATTTCGCTTTCAAAGAAGCTTCTTTGAACACAGCCTATCCTTTTTCGGTTCTTTCAGACGCGGCGGTTGTCATAAGATGAAGGAGAAGCTGTCGTGGCAAATGATCGGCGCGGCTTTTATTCTTGTGGCCGCGGCCGGCTTGATTCAAAACACCGACACTCTAAACGCTTTTGGGATTAAGCCGAATTTGGCTCTGGCCGTTCTTGTCGCGTTGGCTTTTTTCATCACAACCCTTTTTGTTTATTCGGCTTTAGTTTTGACGGCAGTCGCATTTTTGCGGTTTGAAGGAGGTTTTGAGCTTTCGACGCTGGTTTTCGCGATTGTCGCCTTTCTCGTATTCTGGCTCTGCGAAAAACTTCCCGGCAAGAATTTTATCAACAATATTTTATCGATTGGCTTGGCGACTCTTGTATTCTATCTGGCCGCGGATCCGGCTTTTTTCATAAACGACACGATTTCCGTGATTAAAGAAGGCGTTTATAATATCATAATCGGTAGCGCGGTTTTTGCTTTAGCAAGCGCATTCGTTTATGGCAAAAAAAGAGCTCAATTTTGAAGAAACGGTTTTGGACGACGTTGTTTACAGCGAGGCTGATTATCTTGAGGTGCCGACTTCGCGCAACGCTTTTTTTCTTGTCGCCGTGGCCGCCGCCCTCGCGGTTTTAGCCGTCGGCGCAAGGGTTTATTTCCTTAATTTCGGAAACGGGCGTTTTTTCGCAGAACGGGCGCGCGCCAACGTCAGCCGCGAAATCAGCCTGCCGGCGCGCCGGGCCTTGATCACTGACCGGTTTGGCGAGCCTATGGTTAATAACCGCAATTCTTTCAGCGTGTTCATGGACGCGCGCGCCGTCTTTTCTTCAAAAGAGGATTTTTCTGGATTAATAATCAGGCTCGCGGAGATTCTTAAAATCGAGCCCATTGTTATTTCAACTTTATTGGAGCAAGTCGATTTCGAGAAAACTAATTGGGTGCCGGTCGCGCGCAACTTGACTTCTGCCGAAGTCATAGAGATTAAAGGTTTGAACAGCGAAGCCCTTGAAGTTGTTGATGATTATGAACGCGAATATCCCGAAGGCGAAGCCTTTGCCCATCTTCTTGGTTACACCGGCCTTGGCGCCGGTAACTCGGTCATAGGCAAGACCGGCTTGGAGCTTGAATACGATGAAGTGATTCGCGGACGCGACGGCAAGTTCGTCTTTTACGAAGACGCCCTTGGAAGAATATTGGACGAAAGAATCGTCAACGAACCAATTTCAGCTTCCCTTTTGGAAACAACTGTTGACGGAGAATTCCAGAAGTATTTTTATCGGCGACTTAAAAACGGCCTTGCTGAATTGGGCCGCGACGTTGGGGTTGGCGTTGCTTTAAATCCGAAAAGCGGCGAGATTCTCGCCTTGGTCAGTCTGCCCAGTTTTGATGCCAATGTTTTTGCCGATCGAAGCCGCAGCGGAGAGCGGGAAGCTTTTCTCAAATCCCAGACCAAACCCCTTTTTAACAGAGTCGTTTCCGGGCTTTACAGTCCAGGTTCGACTATTAAGCCGCTCGTAGCCTTGGCTGCTAGACGGGAGGGTTTGATTGCTCCGGAAGATGAAATTTTTTCCGCCGGCTTTCTTGAGATACCCAATCCTTATTTTCCGGAAAAACCGAGCATTTTTTTGGATTGGCGCGCCCATGGTTGGGTTACGCTCGTTGACGCGCTCGCTCGTTCAAGCAATATCTATTTTTATCTTGTCGGCGGCGGACTGCCGAAAAGTTTACCGCTCTACGAGCTTGCGCGAGGTAGTTTCCAAGGCGCGGGTTTAGGTATAGATAAGTTTAATGAGTATTGGAAGAAATTCGGATTTGGATCGAAAACAGGAGTTGATATTCCATTTGAGAGCGCTGGTTTTCTGCCGAATCAGGAAGAAAAAAAGGAGAGGACCGGCGAAAACTGGCTCTTAGGAGACACCTATAACGTTTCCATTGGCCAGGGAGATTTGCTGGTAACACCTCTTCAGCTCGTTAATTTTATGGCCACGATAGGGAATGGAGGCATTCTTTATAAGCCGTTTATTAAAAAAGGCGCAAGCTCGGAGATTTTGGCAGATTATTCTTCTTGGCGCGAAGAGATCAAAGATGTTCAGATCGGAATTCGCGATGCCGTTCTAAAGCCTTACGGATCAGCGCATCTTTTAAATGATCTGCCGATTAAAGTAGCTGGGAAAACCGGTACGCCGCAAATTCAGAATCGGACTAAGATTAACGCGTTTTTTGCCGGCTATGCGCCAGCCGATGATCCGGAAATCGCCATTTTGGTTCTAATCGAAAACGCCCGTGATGGCAGCTTGAACGCCTTGCCAATCGCCAAAGACGTTTTCCGCTGGTATTATGAAAACAGGATAAAATCTGATACCAATATACGAATTGATGGGAATGAAATTGATAACATAGGAATATCGGATTAGTATTTTATTCGTATCATTAGCATGCATTAAAATATTGGCATCGCATTTATGGAATTATCTCAACTTAGGCAGGATTTGGTTTCCGGGGACTGGATTTTAATCGCGCCCGGAAGAAAAGACCGGCCTCATCAGTTTAAAAATAAGGAAAAACGCAAAAAGGCTCCGGTTAATGGTTGCCCGTTTGAAAATCCCCAGATGATGAATCACGCCGAGCCGATCCTCCAGTTTAATAATGAAAAAGGCTGGACACTTCAGATTATAGAAAATAAATTTCCGGCTTTTACTCACCGAGACGTTTGTTCAACGATTGCCAATGTCGGGCCGTATTCAGTAACCGATGGCGTTGGGCACCATGACTTGGCGATTACCAAAGATCATAATAAGAATTTCTCGGCCCTAGCTGAAAATTCCGCTTTTGATGTTTTTAAAGCATTTCAAGATCGGTATCTGATGCTGATTCATGATCAGTGTTTGGCTTATGTTTCAATTTTTCACAATTGGGGCCCAAAAGCCGGAGCTTCAATTTACCATCCTCATTATCAGATGATTGCAGTGCCAGTGGTGCCTCCTGACGTTGAACATTCATTCAGAGGATCAAAAAATTATTTTGAAAAGCACAAACGCTGCGTGCACTGTGATATGATCGCCTGGGAGCGTCAGAAAAAAACGCGCGTAGTTTTTGAAAATAAAGAAGCTGTTGCGGTTGCGCCGTTTGTTTCGAGAAACGCTTTTGAGGTCAGGATTTTTTCGAAGAAACACTTGCCTTATTTTGAAAATACCGGCGAGATTGAACTCGCTGGAGTTGTTGCGGCGCTTAAGCAATCGCTCGAGCTTATTAAAAAATCATTAGGCGATCCTGATTATAATTTTTTCATACATACCAGTCCGATTAAAAATAAAAATCATTACGGACATTACCATTGGCATATTGAAGTTTTGCCGAAATTGAACATTTGGGCCGGTTTTGAGCTTGGCACTGGCATTGAAATCAATCCGGTGGATCCGGACGAAGCAGCCGCGCTTTTGCGCGGGAAAAAATGAAGCAGGAAATCATAACCATAATTTTAGCCATGACGCCCACCGTTGAAGCACATGGCGCGATTGCCTTAGCTATTGGCGCTTTTAAATTTTCTCCTCTTAAAGCGTTTCTTCTGTCAGTCTTAGGCACTTCACTGATCATCGCTCCTTTGCTGATTTTTTGGCACAAGCTGGTTGATTTTTTCATGACCCGTTCGTATCACCTCAATCGTTTTTTTACCTGGTTGTTTCGGTACACGCGCGAGCGGCATACGCATCACTTCCGTACTTTTGGCGAGTCGGAAACCATTGCGCCTTCGCGGCTCGCGTTTTGGAAGGCAGTGGGTCTCTATGTTTTTGTGGCTATCCCCGGACCATTAACTGGCATCTGGGCTGGAACAGTGGCCGCTTTTGTTTTTGGCATCCCGATTTTTTATTCTGTTTTGGCGCTTTTTCTTGGAGCGCTCACAGTCGCCGGCATAGATGTTTTGGTTTTGTCTGGATTTTTTTCATTAATTCGCTGATAATTTTTCTATGCCCAAACTAATTATTGCTAACTGGAAAATGAATCCGGTAACTATTAAAGAAGCCATAACTTTGGCTAAAGCTATTGATAGCAATGGTTTGGTTATTGCTCCGCCTTTCCCATTTTTAGTGGAGGTCGGGCACGCTATTAAAAAAGCCGCGCTAGGGAGCCAGGATTTGTTTTGGGAAGACGTAGGCGCTTTTACCGGCGAGGTTTCTGCGTCACAGCTTAAAAATCTGGGCGTTACTTATGCAATTGTCGGCCATTCGGAACGGCGGCGTTATCTCGGAGAAACTGACGATATGGTTGCGAAAAAAGTCGCGGCGGCTTTGCGAAACGGCTTAATTCCAATTCTCTGTGTAGGCGAAACGAAAGAAGAACGCGATAGCGGCGAAACTAAAGAAGTAGTTGAACATCAATTAAAGAAAGGCTTATTAATATTAAACCAACAACCAGCAACCAAAAACCAGAACCTAATTGTTGCGTACGAGCCTATCTGGGCTATTGGCACCGGCAATCCTGATACGCCGAAGAACATGATTGAAATGGCGGCTTATATAAAATCTCAAATCTCAAATCTCAAATCTCAAATCATATACGGAGGATCGGTGAGCGGTGAAAACGCGGAATCATTTTTGAAACACAAGGAAGTTGACGGCGCTTTAGTCGGCAGCGCCAGTCTTAAAAAAGACGAAATTAAAAAAATTATTAAGATAGCAATGCGATGCTAATATACTAATTCATGCTAATTATACGAATGTAATTGGTATCATTCGAATAATACTAATTATTTGCATCATTAGTATGCATTCGTATATTGGCATCGCGTAGCGTAAGCGTATGAATCTATCATCTAAAAATCTTTTTTGGTCGCTCGTGAATTTAGTTTTGATCGTGGCTTTTGTCTTTGGTCTTAAGGGTCTGGTTTTTCGCGAGTTTACTAAGATTGAGCGCACCATCGCGGTTTCCGGAGAAGGGAAAATCACCGCTATTCCTGACATCGCGAGAATTTCTTTCTCAATGACAACTGAAGGCAAAAATCCTGAAACGATTCAAGCCGAGAACACTAAAAAAATGAATGCGGCAATAGCGTTCTTAAAAGAGCAGGGAATCGCGGAAAAAGACATTAAAACCTCTAATTACAATTTGTATCCGAAATACGACTACACTCGTCCGCCAGTTATTTTTTATCCTGACGGCAATAGGCAAGAGATTATTGGTTATACTTTGACCCAGAGCGTTGCAGTGAAAGTCAGAGATCTGGAAAAAGTAGGCAAGATTTTTTCCGGAATTACGGCGCAGGGGATTAACCAGATTGATTCGTTGAGCTTTGACATTGATGA
>Ga0209542_10019370_pt1 | contig 10903 bp, 10 predicted proteins | sample RifCSPhighO2_01_FD_184028 | JGI IMG/M metagenome (GOLD analysis project Ga0209542, IMG submission 184028) | Soil microbial communities from Rifle, Colorado - Rifle CSP2_plank highO2_0.1 (SPAdes) (version 2) | ecosystem: Environmental > Terrestrial > Deep subsurface > Rock core/Sediment ...
GTTCTATCACTTTTCTTTTCCCATAAAATAGCAGGGCCATTATACCGCTTTGAAAAAAGCCTTGAGGCTATTGGTTCAGGAGATTTAACCCATGTTGTAAGACTGCGGTCAGGCGACCAGATTCAGGAACTTGTTAAAACAATCAATGACTCAGTCCATTCAATAAATTACAGGATAAAAAGCGCACATGATGTGCTTGCGAGGTTCAGGACAATAGAGGAAAGATTTAAAACAGTCCTTGAAAATGACTTTCAGCAAAAAGAACTTAAGGAACTTACGGAAAAATTACGAAGTGAACTGACTGAGCTGCAGAAGATTCTCTCAATGGTTAAAACAGAAGGTTAGGTCAGAACCGTGGCAGCGCATAAAAACACAATAATAATTGCCTTGCTAATGCTCGCAGCCGGTGTAATCGGTTTTCGCGTATGGTCGGGATGGGACAGCTACCACAATTTTGAAGGGCAGTGCATGACCTGTCATTTAACAAAGCCGGCAGAGGGGGACGAGAGGCACCTGTTTACAAAAGATATAAGCGCTCTCTGCATCTCCTGTCATAAGGATGCTGTAAGGTTGTCCCATCCTGTGGATATGAAGCCGAGCATGGATATACCAGCAGACTTCTTGCTGGACAGAAAAGGAAACCTAACATGCAATAGCTGTCATACAACCCACCAGGACGGTAATGGCAAATATCATCTTAGAATAGCATCTATAGGGGAACCGTTCTGTATCGCCTGTCATCAGTCATTATCTGAAGGGGCCGGGTTGCACCGTTCAACCATAGGTTCTGCACATATGGCAGGCAGTGTCCAAAACCGCTATTGGCCAGGAAGTCTTGGCGGGGATCTTGACGAGGTTTCAATACGCTGTCTTATATGCCATGATGCGGTTTTTGCCAATGAGAGTCTTATAGGGACCGCAGTGCAGGCAGGGGAATATGACCATGGTGGAAATATAGGGTTGAGTCATCCTGTAGGTGTATCATACAGAGAGGCTACTGTTAAATACCAGGGTGCATATAGAAAGATTGAGAAACTACCGCAGGAGATAAGGTTGTTTGATGGGTTTGTTGGCTGCGGAAGCTGCCACAACCCTTATGGCAGGAGACATTTTGAACTTGTAATGAGCAATGAAAGAAGCGCCCTTTGTCTTACATGCCACATGAAATGAAAACAAGATGCAAGATACGATGGGATGTGGGATATGAGATATGGGATGTGGGATGAAAACCAATCGCACATCACACATCGCACATCGCTTTTTCCTCATATATTATCTGCTACTGGTCTTTTCTATTGCCACCTACCACAGAAACCACATCTGGGTAGAGGAGATTAAGATATGGGAAGATGTAGTAAAAAAAAATCCCAACAAGGCAAGACCGCACTTTAATCTTGCCAGCAGTTATAAGGGGACAGGGCAGATACAAGAAGCTATCCGAGAATATAAAACCGCAGTAAAGATAAGGCCGTGGTTTGTTGAGGCCCATAATAATCTTGGAGACATCTATTATAATATTGGGCAGGTGGATGACGCTATTTTTGAGTATAAAACTGCAATTAGAATAAAGCCGGATTTTGAAAAAGCACACAATAACCTTGGAAATGCATATTATATGCAAGGACGCATTAAAGAGGCGATGCAGGAGTATGAAACTTCATTGAGGTTAAAACCAGATTTTGAGGGGTCGTATATTAATATCGGCGTTGCATACAAGGATCAGGGACGCCTAAACGAAGCCATAGATGCTTTTAATAAGGCATTGAAGCTGAAACCAGATTTGGCACAGGCATACTACGGCCTTGGCAATGTTTATTATCTGCAGGGGCGGCCGGAGAAAGCCATACAGGCATACAGTGATGCATTAATATTAAACAATAAACTGGCAGGCGCACATAACAATCTGGGACTTGTTTATGAAAGTCTGGGTCAGATAGATGAGGCCATTCGGGAATATAAAGAGGCATTGCATCTTGAACCGGAATTTATAGATGCACATAACAATTTGCTTCGTATTACCAAGGGGCGGTGAAAAGAGAATAAGATGCAAGAGGCAAGAGGCAAGAGGCAAGAGGCGAGAAGTTAGATGCAAGAAGCAAGAAGTAAGAGGCAAGATACAAGAAGCAAGAAGAACTTTTCTCTTTCATCTAACTTCTGGCTTCTAACCTCTTGCTTCTGGTTTCTGGCTTCTAACCTCTTGCTTCTTTCTCTTTCTATTGCCGCTTATCAGAGGAATCAGATATGGCAGGATGATTTAAGGCTCTGGAAAGATGTTGTAGAAAAGTCTCTAAATAAGGCCAGGGGATATAATAATGTCGGGGTGAGTTACAGTTTGCAGGGCAGAATTGATGAGGCAACCACAATGTATAAAAGTGCGTTAAGGCTGAAACCTGACTACCTTGATGCCTACAACAACCTCGGGAACAATTATTCCAGATTGGGAGATATTAATGCAGCAATTGCTGAATATAAAACTGTGCTTAGATTAAAACCAGATGATGCAGTTGCCCGCTACAACATGGGCAATGCCTATGAAAGGAAAGGCCTTTTAAATGAAGCCATATCCGAGTATAGGTCTGCAATAAAGCTGAAGCCAGATTATTTGCAGGCGCGCAGTAATCTTGGTAATGTCTATTTTGTACAAGGGCAGATAGAAAATGCCATCCGTGAGTTCAGAGAATCGCTGCGGCGGATACCTGATACCGCAGAGACCCATAACAATCTGGGGGTTGCATACGGCGCACAGGGTAAGTTTGCGGAGGCAATAATGGAGTTTCAAACTGCATTAAAGCTGAAACCTGGTTTTGAAAAGGCCAGGGAGAATCTTGAGACAGTTTATAAGAAAAAGGCAGGAGACAAGGAATAAGAAACAAGATGCAAGAGGCGAGATGCAAGAAACAAGAGGCAAGATGCAAGAGGCAAGGTTTTTCTAACTTCTAATTTCTTGCCTCTTGTATCTTGCTTCTAACTTGAGGAGGAGATATGGACTATAGAAGGCGCAACTATTTTGTCAAGAAAGGGCTACAGTCCAGATTCATCTTTGGATTTTCAGTAACAGTTGTTTTGGGATTCCTTACAAGCTGGGCCTTTGTATATTATACGGTTGACAAAAGGCTGTCAGAAGCGTTATATAGAAGCCATATAAAGATTGAAACAACAGGCGAGATTATAAGCGATATACTTTTAAAGATAAACCTGATTGCCGTACCCCTCCTTATCCTTTCTGCCATCGCAGTAGGGGTATTCATTGTAAGAAATGTAACAGGCCCTCTTAGGGATTTCAAAGAGGCGCTGGAAGATTTTGGCAGGGCAGAGTTAATACCCAAAACCTTTAAAGATATTCCTGCTGAACTTTCAATGTCATATAACACAATGATTAATAATTTTTCAAAGGTTTTCAAGTCTGCAAGAGGGAAAGCAGATGAACTTGAGAGAAGGGTGCAAGAGTTAGAGCGTATTTCTTCCGGTAAAACCATATCCAGGCAGGAAGTGGAAGGTATATATAAATCTATTCTGGAAAACAGCAAATCGATTGAAAAAGAAATATCATTTTTCAAAGTATAAATATAAATAAAATCCAAATGTCAAAATCCAAATGTCAAATTAAGCTCAAATGTCAAAATCCAAATAACAAGGCTCAAAACTGCTTCTCTTTGTCATTTGGATTTTGGACTTTGTTTGATATTTGGGCTTTGGACTTTATTTGTCATTTGGGCTTTGGATTTTTAATAATATCCTGCTATCTGCTGTCAGCCGGAACGGCTTCTGCGGACTGGCCTATGTTTATGAAGGATACAGTCCACTCTTCGTATAGCAGCGATACCCTGTCACTGCCTTTAAAACTTAAATGGCGATTCAAAACAGATGGACCAATATACTCATCGCCTGTGGTATATGGGAAGATGGCATTTCTGGGCTCATATGACTCCTACATGTATGCGCTTGATGCTGAATCAGGGATGCTGATATGGAAAATTAAGACAGATGGGCCAATACTCTCAACGCCTGCTGTTTCTGATGGTGTCATATACTTCGGTTCAAAGGACGGCTGGATATATGCGGTTAGCATAAAAGAAGGCAAACTGCTCTGGAAATACGAAACAAGGGGCAAGGTTCTGACATCCCCTTTAGTAGCAGAAGATGTGGTTTTTATAGGGGCAAATGACTATTACTTCTATGCCCTCAGCGCAAAGGATGGCAGGCTTATCTGGAGGAGTAAACTGCTTGACTATAAGTATGGGGGGCTTTATTCTTCACCTATTTATAAGGGGGGAATTATATATATAACAGCAAAGAGCGGTATTGTAAATGCCTTTGATGCCAAAAGCGGGGCAAAGGTATGGGCATACAGGACAGCTACATCCGCCTATTCTTCTCCATCTATTCATAAGGGAAACTTCCATATTGCAACTTACAGCCGCATCCTTTTAGCCCTTGATGCAGAAAAGGGGACATTAATCTGGCAGGCAGAACTTGGCGAATGGCCTTATTCTTCCCCTGTAGCAATAAAAGATAGTGTCTATATAGCTCTGAAAAATGGGAGCGTAAAATCTTTTAACATCAAAGACGGTAAACCCGAAAAGGAATACAAGTTTCCGGATGAGCTTAATTCTACAATGGCTGTATCAAAGAATAATATTGCGGTTATCGGTTGCGATGACGGGGGTTTGTATGCCCTGAATCTTGAAAAAAATGAGGTTAGCCTGCAGTATATGACCAACGGGGGCATACACTCTTCTCCTGCAATAGCCAACGGGATTGTTTATGTGGGGTCTAAGGATGGATTTGCCTATGCATTTGGACAGTAAGTTAAGAGTTAAGAAGCAAGAGGTAAGGGGAAAGATGCAAGAGGAAAGATGCAAGAGGAAAGATGCAAGAGGAAAGGTTTTTCTAACTTCTGGCTTCTTGCTTCTCGCTTCTTGCTTCCTGCTTCTTGTTTCCTGCTTCTTATTTCTTGCTTATGCCCAGAATATTGACCCCAAGGAAAGGGTACCGACCGGCCTCAATCCCCATGACCAGATAGATGATGAAGGATACATCCTGTGGAATAAATGTTTAATCTGCCACCCGGAGATACCCGGTATAAAAGAGGCCAAATCAATTGCGGATGTGAAGCTCAGGTTTGAAGATGATATTAAACAGGGCTGTTTCAGATGCCATCCTGAGAGGATGCATCCTGGAGGAGAGTGGGTTGGCGCAACAATGCATGGCAAGCCCGGGGCGCCTGACCACTGGATAAAGCCGCCTGAGGCAATAGCAAAAACTATTGAGAAGTCAGTAAAGGCATTTGATACAATTATGCCTTTTGAGCCAAAGACAGGCAAGATATTCTGCGCCACATGCCACAATCCCCATGAGAGAGGCCTGCTTATAGGCAAGGCTGACAAAGGGGCTGACTATGAATGGAGATTACGTTCAGGCGGCGGGCCTATATGCCTGTATTGCCATGGGAAGTAGATGGAGTGCAAGAGCCAAGAAGCAAGATATGAGATATAGGGCGTGAGATATGGGATGTGGGATATTAGATTTCAATAAATTCTAATTTCTAAATCCTAATTCCTAATAAAATGGAAATTTAGTCATTGGACATTTTATTGGAAATTAGACATTAGGATTTAGAAATTGTGTAAAGGAGTGGCATATTAGATGATTTATCGCACATCGCACATCGCACATCGCACATCACTTCTTGTCTTTTGTCTCTTGCTTCTAACTTCTTGCCTCTGGTTTTTGGCAGGCTGTTCCACAACCCCTTCCATGCAGGGGCAGGAGGCGCTTTCCAGCCCCCTTCTGTGGCCGCCCCCTCCTGAACCAGCCAGAATCATATATGAAGGCGCTATAGAGAGACCTGACGATATGGGGGTAAAAAAAGGGATATTTCGCAGGGCTGTAGAGTTGCTGTTGGGCAAGACAGCAGACAGGATTGTAAAGCCGTATGGCATAGCTATTGACAGCAACGAAAGGCTTATTGTTGTAGACACAGCTTTCAGGAGACTCCATATCTTTGACAGAAATACAGGCGAGTATACCTGGATTGACGAATTCAAGAAAGGTGAACTCATCTCTCCTATCGGAGTTGCTGTTGACAGCCAGGATAATATATATGTTTCAGAGTCAGAGTTAAATAAGGTTCTTGTATTCAGCAAGAAGGGGAAGTTTTTATTTGAGATAAATGATAGCCTGCACAGGCCTACAGGTATTGCTATAAATAATAAAGACGGGTTTTTGTATGTGGTAAACACAGGCGGTCATAATGTAAGCGTATATGACCTGACAGGCAAATATTCTTATACATTTGGCCAGAGGGGCAGGGAAAAAGGGAGGTTTAACTACCCTACTGATATCCATATTGACAAGCAAGGTTTTGTATATATAACCGACTCAATGAATTTCAGAATCCAGATATTTGACAAAAACGGAAAGTTTCTTTCTACCTTTGGCCAGCATGGAGATGGGTCAGGCAGTTTTTCCAGGCCAAAAGGGGTGTCTGTGGACAGCGATGGACATATATATGTTGTAGATGCGCTTTTTGATGCTGTGCAGATTTTTGACTTGGAGGGGCGTTTCCTGCTTGGCTTTGGTTCTTCAGGACAGGGGAAGGGCAGCTTCTGGCTCCCATCCGGAATATTTGTGGATAGTAAAGACAGGATATATGTAGCGGATTCCTTCAATAGACGGATCCAAATATTCAAATATTTAAAAGAGGAGAATAAACCCTCTAAAGAGACAAAATAAAAATCCAACCCCCGATAGATTCAGTCGGGGGTTAAACTTTATTTGTCATTTGGATTTTATTAAAATACGAATGATGAAAAATAAAAGATATAAAAACACTATTATCCGTCTATGCGTATTGACTCTTGTAATTTTCCTCGTTTCCACTGCCTCTCTGGATTCTGCAACAGTTATAAATCCCGATGTGCCTGGTGTTACAGGCACAAAACACAACCTTTCAATATACGGGCCTGGGTCGGTAGTGGCAACTTCAACAACAGAGATATGCGTATTTTGCCATACGCCGCACTTTGCGCAGCCAAGCACACCACTATGGAATAAGCAAGACCCGGGGAACACATATACTATTTACAGCACCGGGACAATTACGAGTAATACCCTTGGACAGCCAACAGGTTCCTCCAGGCTCTGCCTTTCCTGCCATGACGGCACCATAGCCATTGGCAGTCTTTTGAACGCCCCTGGGGCTGTGCTTGCCCAGACCCTAAATATGCTGGGGGTAGAACCCGGCACCGGCGCTTTGATATCCACCTCTGCGGCCAATGTAGGAACTGATTTAAACAATGACCACCCAATATCTTTCTCATACTCATCATCTTATCCTGCAAACAGTGAAATTAAGGACCCAGGCATAAACGATGCAAATATAGCACCGGCTGTTCTGGATAAGGGTGGAAATGTCCAGTGCACAAGCTGTCATGATGCCCACAGCCGCATATATCCGAAATTTCTCAGGGCGGCTCTTAATCCGTCTTCCGGCGAGTATGGCGCCCAACTCTGCAATCTCTGCCATGTAAAACAATACTGGAATGACACAGATGCGCCTGTGCACAGGGAAGAAAACACATTTACATGGACCGGTACTGTCGGCACAGACCCAAACCCATGGGAACCAAATGACTTTGGAGTTGCCAATGACTATACTGATGATGACCTTAAAATGCACGGATGCTTAAGCTGCCACCTATCCCATGGTGGAACTACAGGAAAACATCTTCTTAAAGGAAGAAATGCTGAAGATATAAATAAACCGATGGTTGCCGAGGAATGGACCTGCCTGAACTGTCATGATGGAAAGATGAAGGATACAAAAGGGACCAACACCATCGATATCAAGAATATTAATGCGGTATTAAATTCTACATATACGCATGATAGTAAAGGTAGCTATAATACGCACATACCAAAAAGGTTTACAGTTGGTACGCCTCAGGTGAGAGAAGAGCCATTAGATCTGAACAGCAACAGGCATGCGGAATGTGCGGACTGCCATAATCCGCATGGTGCTAAAAAAGGAAACCATACTGCAGGCGGGGCAAACGGCAACAGGATTGGGAATAATCTGATTGGAACATGGGGGGTCCAGCCAACATGGGCGGCAGCAGGAAACCCGGCATATAGTTATACCACAGTCCAGCTAAGTGATCCGGCATATTCACTCTCATATGAGGCATATTTATGCATTAAATGCCACTCTGCATATGTATATGATATTTTACCGCCGCTTCTTTCAGAAAAATTCCCAAACGGTGACCCTGGTTATGAGTCAGACCCGACAGCTGATTTCAATGTCAATAATTATGCATTTCATCCTGTATTTGAATCTTTCGGGAAAAACCAGCCGCCAGCAGCCTCAAATCCCAACTGGCCCGGCAATGGGCTTGGTTTGACCAACACCTTCAGATGCGCTGCCCTGGGTGACTGCACTGCAGGGGTAACCCATATAAGCGCTATAACCTGCTCAGATTGCCATGGCAACAGCGATTCTGCCCTTAACGCTGCCAAAGGCCCCCATGGTTCTAACAATAAATATATCCTCAGGGGGAATGAGACAGCACAGGGGTCTATAAAGAATTTCTGCTACAACTGTCACAGACGGGATGTGTATGGAGATGAAGACTATTTAGGGCCAAATGCTAATTATGCACGCGTACTACATCCTGTGGACGGCTTAGGGGCAAGCTCACCATTTTACCAAAATCCGCTGACAAGCGGTCAGAACACTGGAAATGCCTCCAATAAATTCGGTATTCTGTGTCTTACATGCCATGGAGGAGGCACAAAGACGCAAAACATCAATACTGTAATAGACGGCATACACGGCAGCAATACAGCCGCAGGTCCTCTCATAGGGTCAGACCCCCTTGGCTATAGAATGATGAACGGCGCATGTGTGGAATCATACACGCGTCCTGTCACAACATCATCAACAGGACAGTTGAACTTTAGAACAGTTGATACATCTACTGATAAGGTCTGTGCATATAACTTTTCTAATTTTTCTATTTCTGGCAATGTAAACTATAACTGCAACACCATTGGTGATTGCAGCAATTAATATCTTATTTCTCAAATTTTGCGCAAGCCCAAATGTCAAATATTTTGGTCTTTGAACTTTGAGCTTTATTTGTCATTTGGGTTTTGAAATTTGAGCTTGTTTGTGTGCTGTCAGGACTTGTCTCCTGACGGCAATCATTCAGTGGCAGGAGGAAACTCCTGTTACCACTGGAAGGCAGGCTTTGAAATTTGTCATTTCCGACTTGTTCGGGTTAGGAATTGGGAATGAAGATTCTTTTTTTCACTTTACTTTTTCTGTTGAATAATAGCTATGGACAGGCAGAAGTTCCTGCGCCTGTAAATCCCCATAACTATGATAAGAAGGACTACTGTTCATCATGCCATATAGCTGCGGAGATACCCAAACTTAACCACGATGTTATAACAACATGTGTAAAATGTCATCCTAGCAGCATAAGCAATCACCCTGTTAGCCGCCACCCTATTTCAGTCAATGCATCCTATAAGGTCAATATCCCTGAATGGATGCCGCTATCAAAGGAAGGCAAGCTTGTTTGCTATACATGTCATGATTACCACAACAGGAGCGGTCTAAAACGCATGCTGCGTGTAGATTATGAAATATTGTGTACTTCCTGTCATGCGATTAAGTAAGGAGGGTTATCTTGCATAGAAAAGTTTTCTACTTGACTGTTTTATTATTGATATTATTTATAACAGGCATACTAGTTTATCAAAAGGCATATGCGCAGCAGGCAAAGGAGTTTTTACCTACATTTAAGGGTATTAAATCACCCGCAAGTTATGGCAGTGTAATATTAAACAAATATACAGGTGAGGGACAGGTCATGAAGTCTGTGGTATTCCCGCATTGGTGGCATAGAACCCAGTTTACCTGCAAGGTCTGTCACAATGATATCGGCTTTCCAATGAAGGCAGGTGCAACGGATATCAGGATGGGTGATATCTTTGAGGGAAAATTCTGCGGCAAGTGTCATAATGGCAATGTTGCATTTCCTGCAACAGAGTGTGACCGATGCCATTCTCTTGGGATAGAGGTTAAGGCAAATAGAAATATCGGGGATATAGCCAAAGATTTTCCAAAAGCTGATTTCGGTAATAAAATAGACTGGGTAAAGGCCTTAAGGAGCGGCAAGATAAAACCAAAAGGGTCTCTTGAGGGAAGTGAAGATATGTGGATATTTGACAAGGATATTGATTTGCCGGTAACAAAATTCTTTCCACACCCTCCGGATGTTGTTTATCCCCATAAGGCCCATACCGAGTGGCTGTCCTGCGGCAGCTGTCATCCAAATGTATTCAATATGAAGGCTAACAGGGACCCGGATATGAGTATGAGAAAGATTATAGCAGGCCAATACTGCGGAATATGCCATGGCAAGGTGGCATTTCCTTTGGAAGACTGTTTCAGATGCCATTCCAAAACACCTGTGGCTGCGCCTTCTTCGTATACACAGCCTCCGATAACAATAATCCCTGCGCCTGCGACCCAAAAATAGATGGAATAACCGCAGGGTGCATATATTGTCAGACTGGCAATATATATTCCAAATACTGATATGATATTTAGGAATTAAACTGCCACAGCCCGCCGTATGCCCCGTCTTGTGGACGGGGATGAAGGCGGACGCATGGAAATTGAGATTTATCTTCCTATGCAGTCAATAAGCCCCGCCCTGTTGGCGGGGCTTATTGACTTTTGCACGGCATTTTTCCACAAACCCCTCTGCAAATTTTGGGTTGCTTGCAAAGTGGAGATGGATATAGCTGGCAAGGGTGTTTTTGTATAAATAGCCTTCAATCTTCGGGATGTGGGATGTGGGATGTGGGATGTGGTAAACTCTTTTCA
>Ga0209542_10019371_pt1 | contig 10903 bp, 10 predicted proteins | sample RifCSPhighO2_01_FD_184028 | JGI IMG/M metagenome (GOLD analysis project Ga0209542, IMG submission 184028) | Soil microbial communities from Rifle, Colorado - Rifle CSP2_plank highO2_0.1 (SPAdes) (version 2) | ecosystem: Environmental > Terrestrial > Deep subsurface > Rock core/Sediment ...
TGTCGATACCTTTATTAAAGTTGTTTTTCTTAGGGCTGCTCATGGCTTTTACCGTCTATAATACGCTAACGAAAAAGAGAGAGCTTTTCGCCCCCCGGAAGCCCGACGAAGTAACGCTCTATACCTGCGGCCCCACTGTCTACAACTATGCGCATATCGGCAATTTACGTGCGTATGTCTTTGAAGATGTTCTGAAACGCGTGCTGCTGCTCAATAACTACACGGTAAAGCACGTCATGAACATCACCGATGTGGGGCATTTGACCTCGGATGCGGATGAAGGAGAAGACAAGATGACCAAAGGGCTTCTCCGGGAAAAGCTGCCTCTCACCTTGGAAGGCATGAAGATGCTGGCCGAGAAGTACACGAATGCGTTCAATGCCGACCTGAAGAAGCTGAACATTCTTCCTCCGGAACAGCAGCCCAAAGCCAGCGAGCATATCGCAGAAGATCTCAAATTTATTAGCGATCTAGAAAAGAAAGGCTTTACCTATCAGACTTCTGACGGCCTTTACTTTGACACCAGCAAAGTGAAAGATTACGGGAAACTGGCTCCTCCTTACCAGGAAGCCGAAGAGCACGCCCGCATCAAGAAAGGAGAAAAGAAGCATCCCCGCGATTTTGCGTTATGGAAATTCAACAAAGATCTTGGCTGGAATGCGCCGTTTGGCAAAGGTTTCCCGGGCTGGCACATCGAATGCTCCGTCATGGCTTCAAAATATTTAGGGAAACAATTCGACATCCACTGTGGCGGCAAAGAGCACATTCCCGTGCACCACACCAACGAAATTGCCCAGTCTGAAGCTGCCTGGGGCAAGAAGCCCTGGGTGAAGTACTGGCTGCATCACGAATGGCTGGAGCTCGGCGGAGAAAAAATGGCCAAGTCCGGAGAGAATTTCATTACGCTGAGTACGCTTGAACAAAAAGGCTTCCATCCGCTGGACTTCCGCTATCTGTGCCTTGGAACGCATTACCGCAAGCCGCTGATGTTCAGCTATGAAGCACTCGAAGGAGCAAAGCAGGCACGGAAGCGCTTGGTAGAACGGTATTTGCAGCTCAAAAAATCAACGAAAGGGCACAAGAAAGTGCGGTTGGAGTACTGGGAAAGATTTACTGCAGACGTGACTGATGACCTCAATACGCCAAAAGCCTTGGCGACGATGTGGGATATGCTCCATGATGACGACGTAAAAGAATACGAAAAATATTCCTTCCTCTTACGGTTTGATGCCGTGTTGGGGCTGCGCCTCAAAGAAGAAAAGCCGCAGGTGGAGAAAATTCCTGCGGCAGTGATGGCTTTGGCAAAAGAACGTTTAGAAGCACGGCAGCAGAAAGACTGGAAGAACGCGGATCTATTGCGGGGGGAGATACGGAAGTTAGGATATATTGTCGGCGATACGAAAGAAGGGTTTGAAGTGACGAAAGGGTGAACTACTCCCTCTTTCTCACTCGTACCACCCGATAAAAATGCGCAGGCTCATAGATGCTCGACCAAAGCATGCCCACGGAGAAAGCAAAAAGTAATTCTTCCAGGGGGATGCCCAGAGCCAAAATCCCGGAGAGGCTTAGCTCCCAGGTTCCCGGCTCTGCTCTCTTCCGGATATGTTTATTTGAACTGGCCTATTTTGGGAAGAAGTTCGAGGCTTGGAGCGACCACTTCCATACGGGCCCGACAATTATCTTCTTTCTGCCCATCTTAATTTCTTCTTCCTGACTATTGGTCAAGAGCAATCCTTCTTTGAGCTTGAATTTCTTCATGACTTCAGTTAATCCGGCTATTTCTCGGTCACGATTTTCTTTATTCAAAGTATAACATACTTGAATTGCACTAGTAATCCTTGTTTTTTCTTTAATGAGAAAATCGCATCCTTTTTCTCCCCGGAAATAATAAACTTCGGGGTTCTTTCTTTTTAATTCAATAAAAACTAGATTTTCTAACAATTTTCCTTTATCTTCAGAGAACCTAAATCCTGCTTTAGTGATAAAGCCGTTATCCACACAATACACCTTACGGGGGCTTTGAACCTGCTTACGGAGAGAATAATCAAATCTATTCATAAAAAAGAAAAAGAAAGCTTTTTCAAAAGTGTCTAGGATAGATTTTGTTGTCAGTAAATTAGTTATTCCGGTGGTTTCTGAAACCGCCCTAAGGCTTAATTCTTTGGAGGTATTAGCTAACAAAATGTTAGAAATCTCTTTGATGGGCTTCTCTAAGCGGTAATTGAATCTCTTAATAATGTCCCGATAAATTATATTTTCATACAGTTCCCCCAGAATTCTTTCATCATCAATTACCGCTTTTGGTATACCTCCCGATTCTAGGTAATGGGAAAATGCGGCTCTTATTTTGGACTGAACTTTTAGGTCTACGTTGGCATTATCTGAGGAAATCGTCTTGGCTTTTAAAAATTCTCTAAAGCTAAAAGGATATAAGCTTACATTTATACTCCTCCCCGTTAAAACCGTGGAAATTTCTTTGCTTAACAGCTTGGAATTAGAGCCGGTAATAATAACTGGATGTTTTTCTTTAATGCGGTCAATCCATTTTTCCCAATTGCTAACTTCCTGAATTTCATCAATTAAAAGATAGCAATTTCTTTGGTAGTTCTGCTCTTCCAGAAAGTCCAGAATTTTTTGAAAATCGTCTGGAGTAAAGCTAATTAGCCTTTCATCGTTGAAATTAACATAAAGAAACTCTTTTTCTTCTAATTTAAGCTCTTGGGTAAGAATCTTAAGAAGCGTGGATTTACCTGATCTTCTGACTCCGGTGATCACTATGGGGAGTTTTAGGGGAAGAAAAGAGATAATCTGGGTGGTGAGTTCTCGGGGGATAATCTTCAATCTTTCATCTTTGAAATCTTTCTGCTGTTCAAACAACACGTAATAGATTTGATCCCGGTCCATTGTTTGGTTATTAAAGCGGGCCCATATTTAAACCTTTTGTAGTGATACAAAAAGTGTAACAATTTTTGTTAAAAGTGATACAATAATTGTTACATAACGCTGTGGGGTACCCTATACAACTAACGAACCTTTTTCACCCTTACCACCCGATAAAAATGTGCATGCTCATAGATGCTCGACCAGAGCAGGCCAACAGAGAAAGCAAAAAGTAATTCTTCCAGGGGGATGCCCAGCAACAAAATTCCGGAAAGGGCTGGCAAGTTCCACACTGCTTCTACAAAAGCAGGAAAGAATAGGGTGAAGACTACAAAGAACAGGAAGTAAAGGCCCAGAAAGAGGACGCCGCCCAGCAGCATTTTCTTCAATAAGTCCGGCCGGCAGAGCATTGCAAACAGGCTTCCTGCGAAGAGCGAGATGAGCACCACGTAGATGGGATTCAAAAGAGTGCCTAAAAAGAGAATTAAAAAAATGAGAAATGGGGAGACCAGAGCCAGCCGATGAAGCTGCATACGCACTTTCTTATAGCGAAGAAAGGCCCTATGCCGTACCGGAAAAAATGCCTCGTAGAGAACGGCAGCTAAACCTCCGATAGCAAAGCTAAAGATGAAACTTTCCAGATCAAATCCGGTTTTTGCCGCCAAATCAAACAGCGACGGCGGACTCCAGTACTCCGGAACGAAAAAAGGTTCCGTAAAGCCGAGGAGCATCGTCCACAAACTGACATGCAGCATTTCTTTTCTGACAGGAGGACGAAGCAGAAAGACCAAGAGCCAAATGAGAAGGAGGCCTAAAGAGCCCAGAAGCCAGGGGTTGAAGATCGAGATATAAAAAATCACCCTGTTCAGAAAGCGTTCTTTCTATTTATCATTTTTGTTCGCCGGGCGTCATTGAAAAGTGTTGGAGCTTGGTGCACAAAGGGACGAAGTCCCTTTGGCACAGAAGGGCTTTGCTTTTCTTGTGCTCCAGAACGTTAGCGAGAACTTTTCAATAACGCCGTTCGAGACGGCTGCCCAAGAAAGCCGGTTGCTGAAAAGAGGAGTGAGAAGCAGCAAACAGAAATAATTGAGTGAAAAAAGCCAAGACGGGCTGGCCTGAGATGCAGTGAATCCTTCAAGCGTTCTTCAAATCTTTATGCATCCATCACAGATTTGAGTGAGGAGCGGGATGAGCTTGTTGGACCTTTCTTCTTCAACGGAGAGGAGGACCATGAACAGCCCTAAATTTTTACTTTTGGTTACGATGTAATGTATGAAGCGCTCGACAATCTCCTGGCTGTTGTACACCAGAAAGGTGCTCAGGGAATCAAAGAAAATGAACTGAGCTGCTTTGTTTTTGGAAATTTCGGTGATAGCCAAAGAAAGTTCAGTGAGGGACTTGCTGCTTTGAAGGGCGATGCAGTTGCCGATATCCTGAGAGTTCTTTTCTCCCGTGCCATCGATGAAGAATAGCTTTTTCGTGTTTATTTTTTCCTCTTTCAGCTCCCTCGACAAGATGCCGCAAGGCTTATTCAAGCTTGCATAAATGCCGGATAATCCTAATTCTTCCGTGAGGTAGCTCACAATGGTCTTATTGACCAGCAAATAATCCCCCGGTTGAGAGATGACCGTGTATGCCCCTTGGGCAATCTTCATTTTCTTCAGCTCAGCGAGCACTTTATCTTTTGCGGCTACGCTGCTCATTTCTTTCCCCTGAAATGCTCATAAGAGATTATTTCGGACAGCTCTTTTCTTGCCCGCGGTTTCTGGAAAGCGCCCTGGCGCGAGTGGCCAAGCCCCAGGATAAGCGGGACGGTATCCTCACCACTAACCCGTAAGATTTTTTTGGCTTCCGCCTGCAATGGAGTGAGGAAGCAGGAATCTACCCCCAAATCTTGGGCTTCGAAAGCCATGCTGAGCGCGGCCATCCCCAGGCACATGAAAGCATCATTCACCTTCGAATCAACTGGAAAACAGGAAAAATTCGGAGTAGGGCAGCATCTTTGCAGCAAGACCAGAGCAATCAGCAGCGGGGGGTCGGTATGGAAATCACCATAATTAGCGCACATCATTAATTCTTTGATTCTTTTATGGTTTTTAACGACAATGAAATGCCACGGCTGGAGGTTGCTGCAGCTGGGGGCCCAGCGGCCCGCTTCCAGAATCTTGAGAACATCTTTTTCTGTTACCAACTCCTTGTTAAATTCGTACGTACTGACCCTGGCTTTTGCCAGAGCCAGGAATGAAGAAAACTTCTCTGCTGCGTTTTTTGGTTTCATCGGAGTACCCTCCTTTTTAAAATAGTATGATGATTAGATATTCGCCAAAAATATAAACCTTCCGCAGAAATGGGCTGTGGAGAAAAATGGAAAGTAGCAGCCTGAGAACGGGGGCACTTCCAGAGGCTAAACAATTATCGCTAATAGAAATGATTATATATCGGTTCATTTTACTAAAAAGCCACTATGGGAGAAGGGATCATCAATGCCTGGTGGCTGGTTGGCTTCATCATTCTCAGCGTGATTACGCTCATCTCGATTGTTATCGCCCTGACAAAGTTCAGTGAAAAGAATTTCCGTTCGGCGATGGGGAAGTTTCTCATTGCCAACAGCTTTATGGCGATAGGGGTTATTGTCCATACTGCAGCCATATTGGAGTTTGGCACCGACACGGCACAAATAATGGAATTTTTGATAGGCCACCTGCTGCTCCTCACCGGGTTTATAATGCTAATCGTGACCATAAAAAACATTAAAAGAATCTCTGAGGAGATCGGGTTTGTATAACATGGCAGAAGCCGCCCACATCTTGATTGTACAAAGCACCGCTGTTTTAGCGTTGCTCTTAGGAATAGTTAGCTTGTGGTTTGCAGGGCAATCTTACCTCCATTTTTCGCCCGGAAGCGTTAAGAAAGCAGTGGGCTTAATCACACTTACCCTGCTGATTACCGTCCCAGCACTACTATTTATGGTCATATATCATGTCTGGGACATCGAGATAACACAAGACTTATGGCACGTCTTCATAGGGTTAAGCCTTATCGCCGGGGCCGTGGCATCTGTGTACTTGGTGCGGGTAAGCACCATGTTTAAACTTAAATAAAAATGTGGAAGGGAATAGATGGCCCGAAATGTCTTTTCTTTGAATCGGAATCATATCTTTTCATGAAGCACAAAGAAGAAGTCTTTGACTTCATTACTACTCTTATTCGTGATTATGATTCAGAGGGAGTAGTTGTTTTTAAATTTATCAAAATGAGTATCGATGAGGGGACAGAACTCCAGTTAAAATATTGTTTTGATATGATTCTAAATTGGTCACTTTAAAAAAAAGTGTGCGGCTCTGTCCTAAATGGGGATTAAGGCGGATACATGATTCTACTTTTCCTCCACTCCACCGAACACTTCCTGCTCGGGGAAGACCGTTATCCCGGCATCAGAAATCTGCATGGCCACAATTTTCTTTTGATGCTTTTCGCCCCGCATTTTAAGCACTTCAATGGCATTCTCGCGGACATTCCCCCGTTTAATAGCATACAGCACAATCACTCCATCAGCGAGGAACTCTTCCACTCCTTTTGTAGAGAAGATCTTGGGGATCTGCTCTGTTTCGGTAATGAGCAGGGAAGTGGCTTTGATCTGTTCAAAGAAGCGGAATAGCTGCTCTATGTAAACACGATAGGAATCTTCTTTCTCCGTAAATGCGGAAGCAATTGCCGTTAAAGAATCAAGCACCAGCACACTCGGAATGAAATGCTCCGGAAAAATAATCGGCTCAACGTCAATCAACAGCTCGCCTTTGGCTTTCAGCAAGAGGGCATCAACTTGCCGGGTAATGTCAAAAGGATTAAAGCGCTTAATGATCAGGTTCCCTTTTTTGATCAATTCCCAAGGGTGCCAGCCAAAGTCTTCCATATGATGGATGAGGCGCTCTTCCGATTCCTCAAAGCTCATGTACAGGCATTTTTCGCCTTCGAGAGCGTGCTGATACACGGTCTGCAGGCAGAAAATTGTTTTTCCGCTCCCCGCTCCCCCGGCGACAAGGACTGAATTGCCTTTGGGGATGCCGTGTTCAAATAAGGCATCAAATCCGGGAATTCCAGTCTTCAGAAACTCATCGGCCTTTTGCGTTTCTTTATGATTGGCATTTTCCAGGACATGGGCGGCCGGAGCCCGCTGCTTGAGCAGCTCGGCTTCATGCTTTTTTAGGTCCCCTTGGCGAAACTCATTCTCAATCTGCTCTTTAATGGCTTTCGGGTCAAAATCCGGCTTAGGGGGAGGCGCAGCTTTTATTTCCGCTTTCATCTTTGCGGGAGTTGTTTTTGCTGGCGCTTCCAGGAGCAGGCGTTCCATGGCGGTGAGAAGCGCTTGGGGTGGCGCTTTGGAAAAGTGTTCTTCTTTTAGCTCGGTCAGGATGATGTTTTCTTTCGTTTTTTCCTGTGATTCTGGCCTAGGAGCAATGCTCACGCTGGGCTGTTCATTCCAGTAATAGAGCCGGGCCATATTGACTTGGCGTACCCGAACTTTCTTTTCCCCTTCCAGGCGGTGCAGCCGTGCGAGGATGGTATGCCTAGCCAAGCCAGTCTTGTCAATAATGTCTTGAATGCTTAAGCCATCTTTATACGAATTGAGAAGGTCTTCTATCGCAATCCTCTTTTTGTCTTTTGGAAATTCCATCTTTTATCTAAAAAATACTTTTTTCTATTTAAATCTAGTGTATCATTAATAAGTGAACTATATGTTCATGCTGACTAAGTGTTATTAGTATGTATGATAAACACAGAGTATATTTGTCTGTTAGTTACTGCATAGTTAGATATATATCTATAATATTGAGCTTAAACCATACGTATTTTGCAAGAATTCTTCCCCTGCCAAGGGGGTGAACTCCGCCTACCACCCAACCCCCCCGGACAAAAGGCCAGTCACGCCCGCAAATAAGCCTGGAGTTCGATCACTCTTTTTGCTTCTTTAAGGCGATACCAGAGCAGAAAAGTTGTCACAGAAGAAATCAGGGCAGCTAGGCTTGCCAAAGCCATCATGTTCAGCAGTGCTACATGGAAATCGAGAACTAATTGCGGGGAGAGTAGCATGCCAACGGAAAGCGGAATGCTAGAAAGGGAAAGCGCTGTTCCTATTACTATCTCTAACGGGATGTTATGCATCTCTAGCTTAAGCGTGATGAATAGCAGCTCAAAAATCAGCCCGGCGATAAAGAGCACCAGAAGCTGCGTCCAGCCCGCCACCCCTACGAGAGCTAGGGGAAAAGCCAAAACTCCCAAGAAACTAAAAGTAAGAAGAGCAACACCGAACTTGTTCAGAAGGTAAACGGCTAGGTTCAAGGCCCCGACCGCCATCCCTATGAATACTATGAATGAAACGGTGGGGGACAAGATGGCATCCAGCGGATAGAGCAGTAAGGCGAGGAGAGCAGCAATAAAGAGCGTAACACCCATTTCTTTCAGCGTAAGCGGTTGAATGACCTCGCGGGCAATAATCATCGCTTAACCTCCAAGATGGCTCTTTTCTGTTCTTTTACCATTTTCTTCCCCAGCTGGGCTTCTAGGACCGGAATAGTGTGCTTCAGTTCGGCAAGGCGCTCTTCATATTGTCTCACCTGGTGTTTATACGTGCTGGTAGAGATTTTTTTCTCAATAAAACAAGACTGCTGTAACTGTTTAATCAATCCTTGCGTTTTTTCTAATTCTGCTTTCAACCCGGCTACTTTTTGTTGTCGTTTCTGTTTGATTATTTGATTTATAATCGGCGGAGAGATAAGGCCGAAGAGGATAATAGCCAGAAGCATCTGCCACCAATATTTGCGGACGAAATTTTTACTTAAGGCGGCAATATTTTTCTGCCGTTCTTTCTCTGCTTTCGCTTTTTCTAGAGAGATGTCTGCTTGCTGCAGCAGTTCCTGTGCATCTCCTAACTGGTCTTGGGAGAAAGCATGTATCGCCAGTTCAAGGAGCGCTTGCCCTTCACTACTATCAACATTCTGCTCTTGAAATTCCTGTTCTTTTCGCTGAGTTAACTGAACTTTGTCAAGGAATTCTATTTTCTTCTTGTTGATAAAACTAATAAGTTCGGCCATTTTCAATACTTCCGTGTAATTGCCGAGACTATATTGGAGATTTGCTTCAGCGAGTATATCTTTGACAAGAATAAGGTTGAAATTTCGTTGTTCCATCTCGGCAATAATTATCCGAGCTTTTTGAATCTCTTGCCCTGCCGCTTGCTCCGAGACATTTCCGGGCGATGTAAACTCAAATCCTTCCGGCGCCACATCGACAATGCTGAAAAATCCCGTGATGGTGGCCTGCGGACCGATACCGACCAATGCTGCAACTGCCAGAAGTAGCAGTATTCCGCCCAGGAGATATGTTTTCCATCTCATGTGAAGACACCCGGGAACTTTTTCCGCAATTCTGCTTCGGTCATCCTTTCGGCTTTATTCCCTCTCTTTGAAAAGTTCGTTATTTTACTATTTTCTTTAGGTTTTGTACCGTTAACTGTGTTCTGCTCGGTAACGGCACTCTTTTTTTCAGGAATTTTTATTACCACCCACTTCCCAGCGTAAGGGCCAGACTTCGGAGTTTCTTGCTTCGGTTTAGGGATGGTTCGCTCTCTAGCATTTTTTCTCAGTTTACATTTTCTGAACCGTTCTCTGCAGCGTTCTCTTATCCGGCTCATCAGCGTAAAAAGTCTCCATCTTTTCAAGCAGGCTTGCCGGCCGAACTTCTCCTGCAGGACAGCCTCTTCCTGTTCAATTTCGGCGAGCCTCGCTTTGTGCTTTTCTACCAGGTCTACAAACTTTCCTTGGCTGATTTTCCCTTTCACCAGATACTCGACCTGATCCTGCCGGAGAAGTTCCTGCATTCCTTGTTTCTCCTGCTGGACACTTTTCAATCCCTGCTCTGTTTTGAGGAGAGCGACTTTCTTGTTTCGTAGTTTTACCCGTATCTGCCGTATCTTCGTCAATCTCTGTTCATACTGCTCGGTGTAGTGTTTATACTGGGTTTCGGAGAGGGATTTATCAATGAGATATTTCTTCTGCGCCTCTTCCAGAAGTTCCAGGAGAGTGCTTTCTTCTTTATCCAGATTCTTTACTCTTTGCTCAACTATCTTAATGAAGGATGCTTTATAGATGAAATAGGACAAGATAGACAGGGCGAATCCCCCCAAAGCCAAAGCCCACCACCAGCTTATGATAAATTGAAGAAGGTTCACTCTGCCTTTTGTTTCCAGGACGTGGATTAATTGGGCATTTTTTGCTCTCTCTAAAGCAGTCGTGTAATCGCCCCGGCCAAAAGCGAGTAAGGCTAACTGCAAGGCTTCATTGGTTTGGGGCGTGGTGAGCCATTTTTGCTGCGACCGCTCTATAGCTTCCCGTACCTGTTGGATAATTTTATAGGCTGCAAAGGCTTGGGCATGAAGCGCTTCAATGTGTGCTGCCATCTCAGCAACATGATTATAGTCTCCCTCTTGAAACGCTTGTTCGGCCTGGGCCAGGAGAGATTGTGCTGCTTCCGTATTAAATTCAGCGGCGACCATATCTTGCAGGTATTCCCGGGCGCGATCTAACCGAGCCCCTGCATCCTCCCCCCCAATCTCTTGGATTCTGAATAATAGGGTTCGCAATTCTGTTATGGCTTTCTCCGTGAAACCTGCTGCCGTCACATTCGTAGGGACGAGTAGGGCATCAATTTTTAATTCCAACTCATAATCTTTCTGGACTAAGTAAGGAGGAGCATAAATGTCTAAAGAATAATTTAAAGTATCCCCATATGCCAATGTGCTGCGGGAGAAGTCTTTCACTCCATACGCTTTGATAGTTGCTTCCTGGCCAATAATTTCCACGAGCTCTAAAGCCAGATCACCAATGTGGTCCTGGTCAAGATCGAGGTAGCGTAATTGCGTCGTTTTCAAATCGATGGTTTGTGGTTCGGAGGCAATCGTGATGGTTACTTTCCCCACCTGTATTTCTTCAACAGCAAGTGTATGTGTTCCAATGCTGGGGAGGGA
>Ga0209542_10019372_pt1 | contig 10903 bp, 12 predicted proteins | sample RifCSPhighO2_01_FD_184028 | JGI IMG/M metagenome (GOLD analysis project Ga0209542, IMG submission 184028) | Soil microbial communities from Rifle, Colorado - Rifle CSP2_plank highO2_0.1 (SPAdes) (version 2) | ecosystem: Environmental > Terrestrial > Deep subsurface > Rock core/Sediment ...
AAACAAGGGCAGTTTGATTTAACACTCCCGACTCTTTCATTTCGTTATAGAGATCATTTCCTTCACGAGTTCTTTCTCCCACACCCGCAAAAACTGAATATCCCTGGTGCACAGTAGCTACGTTTCGAATTAATTCCTGAAGCAAAACTGTCTTCCCCACTCCCGCCCCTCCGAAAAGACCAATTTTTCCTCCCTTAATGAATGGAGAAATTAAATCAATAACTTTGATACCAGTTTCAAATATTTTTACTTCTGTAGATTGTTCGGTAAATTCTGGTGGCTTGCGGTGAATCGGCTTGCGAGGAGTGTTGGTCGGTAAAGCTGGCAATCCGTCGATTGGTTCTCCAAGCAGATTAAACATTCGGCCCAAAATGGATGGACCTACTGGAACACTTATTGGTTTACCTGTACTTAAAACTTCCGAGCCTCGAACAAACCCTTCTGTCGGGCCCATAGCAATTGCTCTTACTCGCTGATTTCCCAAATGTTGGGCGACCTCGAGAACAAGTTTGCCGGTGTTATCCGGTCGCACAATTTCAAGAGCCGTATAAATTGAGGGCACACTGCCTTCAAATTCAACGTCGATGACTGGACCCGTAATCGCAACTATCTTTCCTTTATCTGATTGTGACATATTTTTTTGTTATTAAATTTAGATTTTAATTATTTTGAAAGCGCTTCAGTACCCGCTGTAATTTCTATGAGTTCCTTGGTGATTTGAGCTTGGCGGTTTTTATTGTATGTAATTCGAAGCCGATTGGCTATATCGATCGCATTTTGTGAAGCATTCTTCATCGCGATCATCCTCGAAGAGTGCTCGGAAGCATTAGCTTCAAGAATTGCCGTGTGAACCTCAATATCAATTAAAAACGGCAGTAAATCATGCAAAACTTCATTCACGTTAGGCTCGAGGAGATATTTAGATCCAGATTTTTTTTCCTCAGCAAATGAATTTCTAATATGTGAATGTTTTCCTTCGCGAGGAATTATGTTTGAGATTACGTCCCGAATAGCCTCGAGTGTGAAAGGAATTAATTTTCGAATTATTACGTCCTGCTTCAAAGCTGAAATAAAATTGGTGTAAATAATTGAAACCTCATCGTAGGCACCATCATTATAGAGATTGTAAATTAAATTTGAAATTGGAAGAGTTTCTTCTGCTTCGGTAAAATCCCCCGCCTTTAAAAATTCGGCGATTAAATTAATATTTCTTCTTGTAAAATAATCTTTGCCCTTTTTCCCAATCGCAATAACGTCCACAGGGACTTTTGCTTCATCGATAAATTTCTGAGCTTTTCGAAGAACGTTGGTGTTAAAAGCGCCAGCAAGTCCCTTATCGGAAGTTACCACCATGAGGCAGATTTTCTTTATTTCTCTTTTATTTAAAAATGGATTCTCGTGAAGCTCTCCGAGATCAATTTTTGAAAGAGCATTTTGCAGAATATCTAAAGCGGCAAAAGAGAATGGGCGGGATCGCAAAGCTACGAGTTCACTTTTCCTCATTTTGACAGCCGAAACAGCCTCCATCGCCTTGGTTATTTGGCCGATGTTTTTGGTCGAACGAATGCGGTTTTTTAGTTGTCTCGAACTAGCCATATATTTGTAAATTGTTGGAACTTTATAGAATTTATTAATTCGGATGCAATTCGAGGCGCAAGCGAGAACTGTACCGAGCCGTATGTACTAATACGGTGAGGGAGGCTCGGAGTGAAGCAACAAAAAAGTGCGCCGAATTAACAAATTCTATTTAAAATATTTCTTGAAATCGACAATAATCGCCTTAATCTTTTCATCAATCTTCGGTGTAATCTCAGCAGTCTCTCGAAGTTCTTTCAAAACCTCCGCATATCTTTCACTCATGAATTCTAGAAGTTTCTTTTCAAACAGAGAAACTGAGGCCAAAGGTACATCATCGATATAACCATTTACTCCGGCATATAGAGAAATAACCTGCTTTTCAAAAGGCATGCTTTCGTACTGTGGTTGCTTCAATAATTCAACCAATCTTTGTCCACGATTAATCTTTTTTTGAGTTGCTTGATCGAGTTCCTGGCCAAATTGGGCAAAAGCGGCAAGCTCTCTAAATTGAGCGAGTTCAAGTCGCAGTGTTCCAGCAACTTTTTTCATGGCTTTTGTCTGAGCTGATGAACCGACACGAGACACTGAAAGTCCGACGTTAATAGCCGGTCTTATTCCCTGATAGAAAAGTTCTGGTTCAAGATAAATTTGTCCGTCAGTAATCGAAATAACGTTTGTTGGCACGTACGCGGAGATGTCTCCAAGCTGAGTTTCGATAATTGGGAGCGCAGTAAGAGATCCTCCTCCAAATTCTTTGCTGAGTCTCGCCGCTCTTTCAAGGAGCCTTGAGTGAAGATAGAAAATATCTCCAGGATAAGCTTCGCGACCAGGGGGACGTCGCAGAAGGAGCGAAACTTGTCTGTATGCCCAGGCATGCTTCGAAAGATCATCGTAAATTACGAGAGCGTCCTTTCCCTTATCCATAAAATATTCACCGATAGCGCATCCAGCGTACGGAGCTAAATATTGAAGCGAAGCAGGAGAGGCGGCGCCGGCTACAACCACAACGGTATAATCCATCGCTCCAGATTTTTTCAATTGCTCAACGATGTGGGCAACTTTTGATTCTTTTTGACCAATCGCAACGTAAATACAAATTGGAGTACCATTTCGAACATCATTTTTCTGATTGATGATTGTGTCGATAACAATTGCAGTTTTTCCGGTCTGACGATCTCCAATAATAAGCTCACGCTGACCTCGGCCGATTGGAATTACTGCATCAATTGCTTTAATACCAGTTTGAAGTGGCACCTTTACCGACTCCCTGGTGATAACTCCCGGAGCAACTTTTTCGAGAGGATAGTGCTCAACTTTATTTTTATCAAATGCTTTTCCTCCATCAATTGGTTCGCCGAGCGGATTGATTACTCTGCCTAAAAGTTCTGACCCAACTGGAATCGAAAGAATGCGGCCGGTCCCTTTAACTCTCTGTCCTTCGGTGACTTTAGTTGAATCCCCGAGAATAATCGCGCCAATCGTGTCTTCTTCGAGATTTAAAGCGAGACCTGTTACTTTCTCGCCTTCGTTTGCATTTTCAAATTCCAAAATCTCAGAAGACTTGACTCCGGAAAGCCCACGGATGATTGCGACTCCATCCCCCACACGCAAAACCTCGCCAACATTGCTAACAGATGGAGTACCCTTAATGCCAGAAATTTCTTTTTTTAATTGTTCTAAAATATTGTGTTTATCCATAAAAATAATTTGTTTTAAGCAATCGCCTCTTGGATTTGTCTAAGTCTACCCTTCACAGAATTATCAATAAGCAAATCCCCTATTTTTATCTGTACTCCACCCAAAAGGATTGGATCAACTTTTGAAATAACCTTGACTGTTTTGCCTCCAATTTTAGCTGGTAAAGACGTGGGTTTGTCGGTCGCAGTGGTTATTTCTACTTTTACCACATTCATCACTTCATCTAAATATTTTTCAAAATAAAACAAAATATCATTCAAATGTTTCGTATCACCATTTTTGGAAAGTGTTTCTCTAAATTTTCCAAAGATAGTGCTTAAGTTTTTTGGAGTTTCATCTTTTACAAGTTCCACCAAAACCTGGGCATATTGTTTTGAAGTGTATTTCATTTTTTTAACTTTTTTCTCTAAGCTTCGCCAGATCCCGCAGAGCGAGACAAAATCAATTCTGTCGCTTTTTTTGAAAGTTTAGCTTGAGCGCCCGCATCAATAAAATCTCCCATTGATTTCTCGAGAGCAGAAACAACAATCGCCCCAATTTCCTTTTTAACTTCTTCTTTTATCTGTATTTTCTGATTTTCTAGATCTTTTTGAGTTCGAGAGAGAATTTTTTCAGACTCAATTCGCGCTTCATTCATCATTTTCTCTTTTAAAGCAATGCTGAGTTTCTCTGTATCCTTAATTAGTTTTTGAGAACTTTCTCTGGCTTGATCCAAAGTCTTTTCTTTCAATTTTTCAATTTCTTCTATTCTCTCTTTGAGTGAATCACTGACTTTCTTATCTTGTTCTAATTTCTCTTTGCGAGAATCAAGCATTTTCATTACTGGCCCGTATAAAAAATACTTCAACGCAAAAAGTAGAATGCCAAAATTTATTATTTGAGCAATTAGAACTTTCCAGTTGATACCAAGATTTGTGAATAATTCAGCCATTGATTGAAAGTCTGACTAAACGAATTTGATGATAAGTGCCACAACCAAAGCGTAGATGGCGATTGCCTCGGTAAATGCAATTGCCAAAATCATAGCTGCTTGTATTTTTGGCGCTGCTTCTGGGTTTCTTCCAATTGCTTCCATTGCTCTACCCGCGAGCATTCCTATTCCAATACCTGGACCTAATGCTCCAATTCCTATTGCTATAGCTGCTGCAATACTTTCCATAAGTTTATAAATTCCACATTTGGCCACTTGTGATTTCTGCACCACAGAAATCATGTCGGAAGATTTTTTATCACGAAGTGATATAAAATTTCTGACCCGTCAAATCTGAAATTTCTAATTTTTAGTTAAAATAATAAATAAAGGGGCGAAAAGCCCGGTAACAAATATATTAACTGTTTTTTCAAAAAATACCAAGCGAAATAATTAAAGAAGGTAAACTTGCATTTCTATACAAAATAAGTAATATGTGATCTAGAAATCGTTCATCGTTCTTAAACCAAAAAACACGGAGGCAAACATGGACGTTTATGGACATTACAAGCCATATCTGGAAGAAAGCGTAGCAATCGAAGATCTGGTTGGTATAAACGTAGTAAGAATTTGTGGCGATCTCGGTTTTGCCCACAAGCCACAATTTCTTGTTACAAGGACACAATCCACAACAGAGGGTGGAGGATATTGGCCAGGTGAAGTCACCTTTTCAGCAGCTGGCGTGAAGTGCACCAGCAACAGCATCTTTATTGTGCCCCATTCGGTTCTTCTAGATATTACTTCGAAGGTGGCAACATTGGATGATCTTCGACGGTTTGTGTGGCCAATAATCTTCAGACTTGTGAGACGATATGTCCAGGATCAGTGTGTTTCATCGGAAGATCAATTGCTAAACTTGAGCCTTATGGAACCGGTCTCGAGAACACACCCCACGATACACCGATCACTTGTGAAGGGTGTATCCGATTGGTTCACCAAGGCAAACCTGGACGAAAGGGGAATGAAAGAAGCAGCCGATGCAGAAATCGTAAACCTTCTCGCAAGAGGCCTGCAATATCATAATCTGAGTCAAACCGGTGAGTTCGACTATAAAGAACTCAAGAGTATCCTTGGCGCCACCCGTCAAACGTTCGATCCAACTTGGCTCGATCTGGTTCCACGCGCTCCTTGATTGGTCAGGCATCATTCCTTCACTCCGCCCAGAGTCTAGTACTCATCGGGCGGTTTTTTTATTTCCTTTTTTTACTTTTATAACTTTCAACTTTACACTTTGAACTTTAATGACTTTCTTCGTGTGCCGTCGTAGCTGCTCCAAGAAACATTATTGTAAGAACTGTGAAAATTAATGCCTGGATAAAACCGACAAAAATTTCAAGACCCAAAAATGGAATTGGAGCGATATAAGGCACAAGGAATGCAATAATGACGAGAAGTACTTCCCCCGCAAAAACGTTTCCAAAAAGTCGGAAGGAGAAAGATATGATTTTTGCAATTTCGCTTACAAATTCGAGAAGACCAACAAAAAATTTTATTGGGCTTTTGAAACTAAAGAACTTGCCAATATGATCTCGAACTCCAATTGTTACAAGGCCAACAATGTGGCTCATGGTCACAATAATGAGAGCGAGCGCGAGAGTCATATTGAGGTCAGAGTTAACCGAACGAAGAAGCGGCACAAATGATTCTTGTGGTTCTTCTGTCTCTTCTTCCGTGATCTCTGGCAGAATTTCACCTTCAGTTTCTAAGTGAATTGGTGCTTCTTCAACGTGCGTAAATCCAATACTTCCAACTCCAGGCAAGATTCCAATCCAATTGGCGCAAAGAATAAAAATAAAAATCGTGGCCGCAACGGGGAAAAACTTTCGTACAACTTCCTTGCTTCCGGCGATGGTTTCTAGAAAATCCGCCAATTTTGTAATAATAACTTCCGTGATGCTCTGTAATTTACCAGGAATTTCTTTTATATTTCGAGAAATGATTATTGAAATAATTATCAAAAAAACCATCACAACCCACGAAGTAAGAAGTGTGTTTGTAACTGGTATTCCGATAATGGTGAAGAGAATTTCTGGGGCAATTGAGACGTGAACCATAAAAAATTTAAAATTTATTGAAGATTTTTTTAATTTTTCTATTGATGAGAACGGTTGTGATTATTATCGAAAAAAGTAGTCCTAAAATCAAACCCCATGGAGAGATCTGCCAGTACCTATCGGCCAGTCTCCCCAAAAACGCAAAAACAACAAGCGGTACAGCAATCGTAAAACCCAAATCAAAAGCAAAAGATACTAGGTTTAGGTTCGGAGTTGGCTTTTTGTCTTCTTTCTTTATCTCAATCATCAACCAAAAGAATAGATAAAAACAGCCTTTAAGTCAAAGAGAAGCACGGCATCAATCCTAGTCTACAGGTGTCTACCATGAACGATAGACCAAATGCGAACGAGCGACACGAGAGAATTAAGGATTAAGAACAAGGAGTTAAGAATAAAATTATGTAAGTCTACTTTAAACTTTCCACCTTATAACTTTACACTTTACACTTTAAACTTGCGGTATCGCCATCGCTACATTTTCAAGAATTATTTTTACCGATGCGGAGCGATTGTTGAGATAATTTCTGCTTTTAGAAATAATTTCAAATGCACCAATTTGTTCTTGGGTTACATCTTTCAACTTAATTTTTGTTCGAAGTGATACTTCGAGGTGGTTTAAAAATTTCTTTGCTTCTCCCTTGTCTTTATCTTCTATAATTTGCGCCAAAAGTCGAATTCGTGCAGGAATACTCAAACTTAAAAAATAGTCCATTTCAAAGGGAGCTCCCGCACTTTTTTCCTGCTTCTCACTTCCGGCCATTCTTTTGATGGGCATGAAGCGGGACATGAGGGTGGGAAGAATATTTTCGCTTGACGGAAGAATAAAAAAGAAAAAAGAATTTGGCTGTGGATCCTCCAGAATTTTTAAAAGAGCGTTCTGGGCTTCATTGGTTATAAATTTGGTCCGCACGGCAAAAACCTTGATACCACTTTGACCTATAGCTTTTATAAGATGCCGGTCTCTTATTTCCCTGCTCTCATCAATACCAAAAGTGTCCGTATCTTTTTGCCAATAATCTGGATTATTACCGACTTTAAAATCCAAATTGGTTTTTAAAAAATCAGCTAAAATCCAAAGAGCATTTTCATCTTCCGATAAAAACAAAAACGCATGATGTTTTTTAATTTCAATATCCTTTTCCATTTTTTTCTTCTAAGCCTTTATAAACATTTCCAGCTCTTGTGTAAGCCTGATCTTCATATTTATTATTTCTATAACCTTTCCTCATTCGTTCAACACTATATAAAATTGGGTGAATTAGAGGCTCTCTCTCAAATTGCTCTACATGAATAAGTTCATGTTCCAAATCTTTGTCTTCCAGATTCGGCCCAAGCAAAACTACATGTCCAAATGCTGTGGCCCTAGCTTTTTTCATGTACCCAAACATCCACCAAAAACTTTTTACATTAAAAACAAAAGCGTATGGCTCTCTGACAAATCTAACCCGAGTCGGAACTGAAACTAGAGCGCCAATCAAACCAATTATCGTGTACGGAATATTTAAAATAAACCCGATCATAAAAATTAATTGAATGACTACAACCTAAATGAGTTGATAATTGGGATGCAGGTCAAGGCACGAGCGAGAAGCGTACCGAGCCGTATGTACTTATACGGTGAGGGAGGCTCGGAGCGAAGCAACGCAGAGATGCGCCCAATTTTCAACTCATTTCTTAGCGATGATGGATTTCTTATAAACATCCAAATGCTCAAGCGCAATCCCCGTCCCTCTAGCCACACAATAAATCGGATTATCAGCTAAAATCGCCTTCACTCCTGTCCTTCTATAAATAAGCTCTGGCAAATTTCGGAGTTGCGAAGTACCGCCGGTCATAATAATCCCACGGTCAATAATATCAGAGGCTAATTCTGGAGGGGTATCTTGAAAAACATCTTTTATCGCTTTAACAATTTCTTTAAGTTCTTGATGAATCGCTTTTACGATCTCATTGGTTTTTACATCGAGTGATCTTGGAAGCCCAGTTACAAAATCTCTTCCTTTTATGGTGAGAGTTAATTCTTCATCAAGTGGAATAGCCGAACCAATTTTTATTTTTATATCCTCGGCAGTTCTATCTCCTATCGCCAAATTAAAATTTTTCTTCACATAGTCGGCAATCGAAATATCAATTTTATTCCCCGCACACTTCACTGAAATCGCCGCGACAATTCCTCCCAAAGAAATTACCGCAACGTCAGTTGTGCCCCCTCCGATATCAACAATCATGTGCCCCACCGATTCATAAATAGGAATTCCCGCGCCGATAGCAGCTAAGATTGGTTCTTTAACAATGTAAGCATTTTTAGCCCCCGCCTTAAGGGATGCTTCAATCACCGCCCTTCTTTCGGTCGAAGTGACTCCAGCCGGCACCGAAACCAAAACTTCGGGTTTGGTAATATTCCATTTACCCAGCGCCTTTTTTATGTAATAGCGGAGCATGGCTTCAGTCACTCGGTAATCCGCAATAACACCGTCTCGCATCGGACGATATGCAATAACATTTTCTGGAGTTTTACCTATCATTTTTTTTGCCTCAAGACCGATCGCCAAAATTTTATTATCCTCTTCAGAAACCGCCACAACCGAAGGCTCATTCAAAACAACGCCTTTGCCAGGGACATACACAAGAACACTGGTCGTGCCCAAATCAATTCCTAATTTTTTGGAGAAAATACCCATAGATAGACGTATGATACGCCTTTTTTATGATATCCACAAATATAATTTTTGAGTTTTGAATAACATAGCATATATGCTATACTAGTTTTTTATCATTTTAAAAAATCCCCTACTTAGAACTTTCAGATTTGAGACAAGTTGTTTGATAAAACTGAGCACTGTAGCGAGACGTATTTAATAATACGGCGAGTGAAGAGCGGAAGTTTTAGCAAAGAAATTGGCCAAATGTGGAAGTTATAACTACATGACAATAAATTCTTCGAACATCGGTAAACTAATTCAAGAACTTCGTGAAGCTCAAAATATTACCCAGGAACAATTTGCACAGAAACTTGGCACAACTCAGAGCGCTGTCGCTCGCATTGAAAGCGGCGAACAAAATCTCTCAACTGAAATGATTTCTAAAATCAGCCGTGCATTGAATAAAGAAATCGTAAGTCTGGGAACTGGCGCTTTGAATATTCAGATCGAAGGAGGAAGTAAACTATCCGGCGAGGTCACTACCAAAACTTCCAAAAACGGAGCGATGGGACTTCTTTCCGCTTCTCTACTAAACAAAAATAAAACTACTTTAAAAAACGTTCCGAAAATCGAGGAAGTTTTTAGAATGATTGAAGTTTTCCAAAGCATCGGCGTTTCTGTGAAATGGAGTGGTAATGACTTGGAAATAAAACCGCCAAAAGAAATTTCTCTCGAAAATATCGACAAAACCGCAGCAGAAAGAACAAGAAGCATCATCATGCTAATCGGCCCGCTTGTGCATTACCTTAAAAAATTCAAGCTTCCACAAGCCGGTGGATGCAAACTTGGTTCCCGCACCGTCAAACCTCATTTTTTTGCCTTGGAAAAACTTGGTGTAAATATTGTTACCAAATCAACATTCTACGAAGTTAGTGCGGCGGAACTTCATCCAAACGAAATTATTCTTTACGAATCCGGCGACACTGTGACAGAAAATACAATTATTGCAGCCGCCCGTATTCCAGGCAAAACAACAATCAAATTCGCTTCAGCCAACTACATGGGACAAGAAGTTTGTTTTTTCCTGCAAAAACTCGGCGTAGAAATTGAAGGCATTGGTACTACCACTCTAATTGTTCACGGAAAAGAAGACATTGATATGCCGGTCACTTACTATTTGAGCGAAGATCCAATTGAATCAATGTTTTTCCTCGCCGTAGCCGCTACCACCAATTCGAGCATCACAATCAAACGCTGTCCGATCGATTTTCTTGAGCTCGAACTTTTGAAACTCGAAAAAATGGGTTTCAAATATAAAATTCTAAAAAATTACAAAGCCTTAAACGAAAAAACCAATTTAGTTGATATAAAAACCAGCGCCTCCAAGCTCGTAGCGCTCGAAGAAAAAATAGAATCCCGTCCATATCCCGGCCTCAATATAGATAACCTTCCTTTCTTTGCCGTCATCGCAACTCAAGCCAAAGGCACAACTTTTATCCACGATTGGGTTTATGAAAAAAGAGCGATTCATTATAAAGAGCTAGATAAGTTGGGTGCAGAAACCCTGCTTGCCGACCCACACCGAATTTATATTACTGGCCCAACAAAGCTTAAAGCTGCAGAAGTGATTTGCCCTCCCGCTCTTCGTCCGGCGGTAATTATTCTTATTGGAATGCTCGCCGCTGAAGGCACATCTGTCCTCCGAAATATCTACAGCATCAATCGCGGGTATGAGGATTTGATAAAAAGATTGAATGATCTTGGGGCTCGTATAAAAATCCTTCGCGATTTTTAATATAAAAAAGAGCCCCTGCAGAAACATTCCTGCAAGGGACTCCGACTGATCAGCGATACACGCGATTCCTCTCCAACGCCCAATTCATTTTAGGCGCTGCCGCTTTCAAGAAATCCTCCACCTTGATCACGAAGTCATAGTGACCCAGATTTCTGTCGCGATGGCC
>Ga0209542_10019373_pt1 | contig 10902 bp, 15 predicted proteins | sample RifCSPhighO2_01_FD_184028 | JGI IMG/M metagenome (GOLD analysis project Ga0209542, IMG submission 184028) | Soil microbial communities from Rifle, Colorado - Rifle CSP2_plank highO2_0.1 (SPAdes) (version 2) | ecosystem: Environmental > Terrestrial > Deep subsurface > Rock core/Sediment ...
AGGAGGAAAAGAAAACTGGCAATGAGAAAATAGATAGCGGATTTCATTTTCAGTTGGGTAATGTTGAAGAGTCAATATCACACATGTCATTTGTTGAATCACCATAACTGCCGAGCTTGTTTTCATAAAAATCATGGTGGAATTTTTTTCGTGCATCAGTATTGAATTGTTTATTCTCAACAAAATTAATAAATCCGTCTATTTTTTCTATATCGGAATAAACCCGCGAAGATTCTGGGCTTTTTCTTGGTACAAGCGTATCAGCAACACAAGTGTCAGCACGGCCTTGTTCTGTTGCCACCTCTGTCACTGTTCCCTCACTCACTATCGTCTGCACCACCTCCATCTGCGACGCGAGCGCGTATTGCAACAGCACTGCTCGGGTTTTGGCGGAGTCGGGGTATTCTTTGAATATCGCAAGCTCCACATCATCGCGGATGTTGTTGTGATTGGCGTCTATGCCTGCTATGGTCTTGTCCGCATCATCGCCCGGAGGCGGCGGCAGGTTTTTGCCCATCACATCATTGAGCGTCAGCTTGGTCGCGTGGATACGCGCCACCTGCTCGCGCGTCTTTTCCTCGTTCCACAAATAAAACATCCGATATACCACTAAAGCGGCAAAAGCAACGGCAATGCTGATCGCGCTCCATTTCAATATTTTGAGAAAAAGAGACATGGAGTAATGAGTTTAAGTAGACATTTTACTCCGCATTTTTTATCAACCGCGTCAGATCACCTCCCAGCTTTCATTGACTGTGCACTCAATTTGTTCGATGGCGAAATTGTATCTTTTTCGGTCTTGATCGATTGAAATATCTTGACTGTCGCCGGTATAAAATTCTGCGATGTGCATTGCACCTTCTTTCGTTTTGGCGCGAACCGTAACCAAATATGATTTTGTTAGGGCAACTTGATATTTTTTCATACTTTAAATTTTTGGAAACCCAAATTTCATGTTATTGAATCCACCGACCAAAACGCTTGGGAGCATTTCCATATATTGAAACCTTACCATTGAATTTTTTGGTCATTGGTATTTTCCCAAATAAAATCTCCATCACTTTTGGCTTTATCATGTTAAACCGTATTTCTCGATAATGAATCTCACTGTCATTTCTCATTTCAAGTTCACCAAGATTTATTCCGTTATATCTGAGCAAAACTTTTTGCTCCGAAATTTCTCCTGTGCGACGACCTGTTGAATTACATACCTCCAGATTTTCACTAAGGACATTGATCACATCTTGATTAAGAAAAACATGAAAAATGCCGTCATGCTTGACCGTCAAATAATTCACTTCGCCACCATTGAAAAGCGATTTATTGAGAAAGGCGCGTAAGCGCGGCTTCTCACTCAACTTTTCTGATAGCGCACGCATATGAATTCTCAACTTCTCTTTTGCGGAAATTTTGTCCGCTTGGTACTTCGCAAAAGTCGGAGGAAATGCTTTTATACATTCCGCCAGCAACGCTCCGACGCCATTCATTACGCGAAATGCGTCGTCCGATTCAAAACGCCCCAATCCATATAAAAATACTTGCCATTTTTTCTGACCGCTTTTTACAGAGTGAGCATCACCAGATGGATCGATGACATCCTTTTTCGCGTGCGGATTATTTTGATAGTCGTTTGGTAAGCCGATAGCCAATGCAAACTCTAAAGCGTCGTCATGCCCTTGTTGACGAACTTGTCTCGCGCCAGCACTTGAAAGCGCGCGTTTCTTCCTTTTTATTTCGGGAGTTTCCATATAAGTAATTCGTGAGATTTTTTCACATGGCTTCCGTTATTATCCCTCTTTCTATTCTCTCCAATTCTAGTATCACCTTGACTGAAAGTGTATTGCCAAGACGGGGTTATCATATCAAAATTTTTATACCATTCCCTAATCGTAGAGCAATCATTGTATGACAAGACAAAACCACCTTTATGCTCCATTAATAAGTCGCGCAACAATTCATGCTTAAAGCCGTTGTGGTGTATGGGGAAATTTCTATGAGGATAAAGACCAACAAAAGTTTTGCTGTCGCCATCTAGGTAATATGGCGGGTCGCAATAGAGAAAATCGTTTTTGTGTTTTGGCATGATCTCTTCAAAAGATGCACATTCAACCTGCATGGTGGTGGCTTGAAAGCTTCGGACTTTTTCAAGCATGGCTTGATACCGCTCTTTTTGAAGATAGACACTGGACGGCCAGCCAAGAAAGTGTGGACCATAAGATGTATTGTGGTTGAAATAGTAATAAGCGGCTAAATCGAATCTGTTTAATTTTTCCTCCTTTTTCCAGTGTTTCTTTAGACGATCCTTCGTTTTCTTGAATTCCTCTCTGGTCGGCTCAAAATTCAATAGTCGCTCATATAATACTTTCGGATTTTTGAGTTGTACGCTCCAATAATTGATAAGTATATCGAATATGTCATAACCGATGACCGGTAGTTCTAATTCTTTTGCTATCGCGACCTCTACGGATCCAGCCCCAAGAAATGGCGAGACGACCCTTTTTACAGTATCTGGTATGAGTTTTACAACAAAACCAACAGCAAGGCTTTTCCCTCCTGCATATCGGATTGGCGCGCCCATGTATCGTTTATACTCTATTTTCCCGCTCGGACTCGCTAATCTCTTAAGGAAGGTTTTCTTGCGTTCGGCCAGCGTATTGGGGAGTAATCCGGCAAAATCAAGATGTGATAGATTTCTTTTCTCGGCGACTGTTGTTTGCATATTTTTCAATAAAGTAGAGATTAACAGATTCCCGATTGCCCCTTCTTCTTAATTATACTTTGTCTTGCCCGGCACATCAATGGGTCAAATAGGGGCGGTTCAGGCCATTGCTTTTGTCCCAGGTACCTTTGTTGACGCTCACTTGCCGCCCGGCGTGCACGGTAAATCCGCCATTGGAAAGGAGGTAAGGAGGATCGGCGAAAACCATATCCACGGAGTTTTCTGGGGTCTCTGCCAAAATATCCAGGCAGTTTGCCTGATAGAGTTTGAATCTCGGTTTTTCGTAGTAGGGCGCGCGCATAGGTTGTTCAATTATAGAGAAGCAGTACTACTCTCACAAGCAAAGATTATCCTCTAATGACACCGGATGTCGCCGTCAGCGTTTCTTCGGGGGTGTCCCCTCCGTAGGGGTCTTCCCTGTATTCTTTCTTTATCTGCTCCACTTCCTTTTGTGTTTGGTATTCGGGGCTTTTTTGATAGCGGATGTAATCAATGGCAAACAGGATACCCATGCCTATGGCGACAATAGTAAGAGCCCCTCTAAAGAATTTCACGATGTTTTTTGTCATGTCTCAATCCTAATGTTCTCCCCCGAGCAGTACAATCAAGTTATCCACATCAATGACAGCGGAAGTCGCCGTTGGGCGAATTGCCTGCGTCTTCCGAAAAAATCAGATAGGTATTTTCATGCGCGATACGCGGATGATTCGGCAGGTATTTCTCCAACCACCCCGACCATGGATAATGCGTGAATACGTCTTCATCAACAAAATAAACATCCGTCTCTAGCAGACGATCACCTATAAATGAGGATGTGGCCACTACGGCATATGCCTGACGCAATACTTCTTTGGAAAGAGGGCTGGAACGAAACTCTCCTACAAAGTAGTCGCAGTGATTGGAGTTACCGAAAAGCCCGAATTCCGCCATTTCCGAGCGCAACTGGGACGGTGTGGGATGGACTGGATGCATACTCGACCTGAAGTGCCTCTGCATAGCCCATAGCCGATAGTTATGGATGGGCATCTTCCATGTTATGGAAAGCATAAATAAAATAAGGAGACAGAAGACAATAAGCCCAAAGCCCGCGAATACTCTCATGGTGATGTCGGATGCCCGCGACACGATCACCGGAGCCACTGTTTGGCCAGTTTATAGAATTCATCGGCGATCTGCAGTCCCCTATCGTTGGATTCGGGTTGAGTCCGGGGAGGTCGATGGGGCAGATGATAAAGGGTCGCGATGATCTCGGGTCTTTGATTCAGATCAACAAACTTTTTCCATTCGTCAATAAGATCGCGCATCCTCGCGGCAGCGAAGAAAATGCTATGCTCCGGCTTTTTCAGATACGGATACAGCTCCTGCCGGGTGATCTTTTGAATATTTTTGGGAGACAACCTGCTGTCTCTTGGATTGGGATTATAATAACCTTTCTTTATAAGACCAAGGGCAGTGTCTATCTTTACCTGTGCGATGCCGACCGATGTATTTGCCCCAAGAAAATGGCCTCCTAACGGATCGGTTACTATCTGCCAAGGCGCAAACCTCGCGATTTCATCAATAACAATCGCGCCGAGAAGATGCGGGTCTACATCAAATCTTTCTGCTGCGGCAAAAATCAAATCCCGATGCGGCTGAAGCTTTTTCCTTGCTCTCTCCATGGTAATGAGAGCATGGTCACCGATAACGATATAAGTACCTCCGTCCTCTTCCAGCGCATGCTTATAGAGTGGCCAATAAGTACCGAATGCCTGCGTGGAAAAAGCATGATGCAGATCGTCCGGCGCAGAAAAGATCCGGTATGAAGAAACGGAAATGCTATCCAATTGCTCTTTCTTGGGAAGACCGCGTTTTGTCCGCAGATACACCCCCGTATCGTGGTGGACTGGATAGATGTTTTCTAGCTTACCTTGTTTTGCCAAATCAACGGCTTCCGGCAAGGAGTACGCCCGCAAAGTATCCGTGACGAAGACGAGATTCTTCCCGCGGGAATCGGTGGCGACGAGAATGATTTTCATACCGACATGGTATCACCTGTCCGCGTTTTATAACAACGATGGGTTATCCCTATGTATCTGATGCGGCAGTACCTGCACTCCAGACATCACTCCGGCGCACTTCCCTCCAGCGTGATTTTCAGCTGTAAAGCCGACGTCATCCGTATCTTTTCTGACACACGCATATTTTTTGACATACTGCAGGTACTGGGCGATATTAGAACCTTGCTTCTGCAAGGACAGTCATCTCTTTCGTGCAGTTTTGCATAGACGTTCTACCTAATTTTTATCATATCACTCGTGCGGGGAAAAGAAAAAGCCGGCGGTTGTGATGCCGTCGGCAACGATTTGGTATTCTCTATACTTCCGCAAGAAATGTCTCGTATTCGCCGTGAATACTGTTTTGTCTCTCCGCTGAAGCGCGGATCGCACGCCATTCCTGCTCAAACTTCAACTGCTCGCTTCGCAGATAATCTCGCAGCAAGGTAAACGCCAGAGATTGGCCTATACCCCATATGACTGCCGGCCATATCCAGCCACGAACTTGGCTCGGAGAGACAGTAAGCACATAGAAGAGGAAACCGACGACAATGGAGGTTAAAAAGGCATAGGCGACCTGTGCGGCTCCGGTGAGATGTCCTCCGGTAGCGCCTCTCCGATTGAACCGATGCTATGTTAGCCGGATGTCAGGATCACGGGACTCCCAAAACACCGCTATATAACCGCCGATGCGAAATGCTTGGCTGAAACTGTTGATGTAGATAAGGCACGACAGTCCGAGCACCGCGTACAGAAAAAACGCGAATGCGGCCGGACCAACATATGGGGTCTCTGATTTCCCCATATACCACGCAAGAGCGCCGACGACAAACGCGCTCGTCACATAGAGAATAAATCTGCTATGCGTGAGTAGCTCACGCAGTTCGTCACGCAAGGTGATATACTCTTCCGCTCTGTTGTAATCCGCCTGCCGCATCGCCTACTCTCCTCAATCAAGATCGCCTCGCATGGCTTGATGCAGTTTTCTTAACAATTGCCCAAGCCCTGCACCAAAAAGATACGCGAGCCATGTATGTTCCGGGTCGTCCGGCACGAAGACGAGGTAACAGATCATCACAATCAAACTCGCCACCATCATTATCGGCAGGCCATACAGCAACAGACGATCTTTCGTTTCAAAACTAATCCACTCCCGTTTGGACGTCTTCATCCGACACCTCTCTAGCTGAAGATTTCCTATAATAGATTCTCAAACAACCACTTTATAATATAAAATGAGTAGATAAAAATGTCAACTGCCGGGCTTGGATTCGAACCAAGGTGACGACTTTCAGAGAGTCGCATCCTACCACTAGATGACCCGGCAATGATGCTTTTTCCTGCTTTTCGGGATATGCGAAAAGCGCCTTTCGGCGCTTTTCAGTGTACCCTATGTTTTGAAAATATTCCAGTTTATGCGCTATACGTTCAAGTACCTGCGGATGGCGATGAAGCTGGAGATGACGCCGAGTGCCACGCCCGTGCCGAGCATGATGAGGGAAAATTGCACGAGGTTGGACAGGAAATAGGTGAAGAGATTAAATTCGGGCACCAGAAACGCGAGCTTGGGGGACGCGAGCCACGCGATTGGGAAAAACACGAGCAACACTACGGCTGTTGCGGCTACGCCGTACAAAACGCCGCTGATGAGAAAGGGTCCGCGGATAAACCAGGAGGATGCGCCGACGAGACGCATGATGCCGATTTCCTCGCGCACGGTGTAGATCGCCAGACGAATGGTATTGAACGCGACGAGTACGGCGATGAAGGCAAGGATGATGGTGAGGATGGCCCCGCTCCCCCGCACCGTACCCATGACGGACGAAAGACGTTCAATCACCGCCTGATTTTCAAAATAGTTTATTTTTTCCACGACCGGATATTTCTTGCCTGCCAGAAAATCGCTGATCGCGGCATAGTGTCCGGGATCAATGGCCGCGATGTTGATGCTCGCCTGCAGAGGATTGTCGCCCAATTCTTCCAGGGCGCTGACAATCAAGGCGTTTTCTTTGTGTCGCTCGCGGAAGCGGGCAAGGGCAGCATCGCGCGAGATATATTCCACATGCCGCACATCGGACAGTGCTTCTATTTCGTTCTTCACTGCCATGATCTGCGGCTCTTGCGCGTTGGCAGTGAAGTACACCGTAATGTCTATCTTGGACTCCAGGGAACGGAGCGCCGTATCGGCAAAAGCGCCCACAAACACCACATTGCCCAACACAAAAAGCACCAGCGTCATCACCATCGTGGTCGCAGTAGAAAGCCAGCCATTGCGCCGAAAGCCCAAAAAACCAGCCCGTATAACTCGTTGTAGAGTAATGAATTTCATGCTTGATACGTCCCCTTCGCATTATCGCTCACGATCTCGCCCTGATCAAGCACGATCACGCGCTTGTCGAGCGTATTGATCACCTGCTTATCGTGCGTGGCCAAAATGACCGTGGTGCCGAGCTGATTGATTTTTTTTAAAAGCTTTACAATCTCGCCGGTATTCACGGAGTCCAAATTGCCCGTGGGCTCGTCGCCGAGCAGTACATCCGGACGATTGACGAGTGCGCGGGCAATCGCCACGCGCTGTTTTTCCCCTCCGGAGAGCTGGTGCGGGAAATTATCCATCTTGTCCGCGAGTCCGACAAGGTCAAGCACTTGGGGCACGTCTTCATCTATCTCGGCATCCGTTCTGCCTGCCGCTTCCATAGCAAACGCCACGTTTTCTGCCGCCGTCTTGGTCGGCAGAAGTTTATAATCCTGAAACACGGTGCCTATTCTCCTGCGCACATGGTGCAGTTCGTCGCGCGTGAGCGCGGTCACGTCCAGGCCGTCGAGAAAAATCGTCCCTTCGGTCGAGTCCTCTTCGCGGAGCAGTAATTTCAACAGCGTGGTCTTACCAGCGCCCGACGCCCCTACCAACGAGACGAATTCCTTGGGCTCGATGCGAAGCGTTACGTTGCGCACCGCCGCAGAATTATGACTGTAGATTTTGGATACGTTGTCGAAAAAAATCATTTACTCACTACACACTACTTTCTAATTTCTGCTTCAATAAATTCGTCCAACTCTCCGTCCAATACTTTCTCTATCTGCGAGGTCTCCATGCCCGTGCGGTGGTCTTTTACCATCTGATAGGGATGCATGACGTACGAGCGTATCTGATTGCCCCACTCAATGGATACTTTTTCCTGGCGCACGCCCCGACGCTCCTGCTCTCTCCGATCTAATTCTAACCGATACAGGCGCGACCGCAAGAGCGCCATGGCGGTCTCGCGATTTGATTCCTGCGAACGCTCTGCTTGCGATGCCACCGTAAGTCCCGTAGGAACGTGCGTGATGCGCACCGCGGTCTCGCGCTTGTTCACATTTTGCCCGCCCGGTCCGGATGAGCGGAAAAAATCTATCGTAATGTCGTCCGGATTGATCGGAACTTCCTCGGGTACGACAAACTCCGGCATCACGTCAACGAGCGCAAACGACGTGTGCCGCAACTGCTGGCTGGAAAACGGGGAAATCCTGACCAGCCGGTGCACGCCAGATTCTTTGTTCATGTATCCGTAGGCAAAGGGCGCTGCCATCAGTATCGTCGCATTCTTCATGCCCCATCCGCCGGGGCCGTTATTCTCGCCCCAGTGCTCATGAATCATGCGCGTTTTCCATCCGCGGTGCTCGCCAAACCGGCTGTACATGCGCACTAACAGCGCCGCCCAATCCTCGGCGTCTTTGCCCCCTGCTCCGGCATACACCGAAACAATGGCATTGCCTTTGTCGTATTTTCCGGCAAAAAAAAGTTCCGCCTCCAATTGCTTCACCCCGCGCTCAAGCGCATACGTGCGCGTGTCCGCTTCCTCTGCGATCGCGGCATCTTCCTCTGCCATGGGCAGGAATTCTGCCAATGCATGGGCTTCCTGTTCTAAATCCGCTATCCGCTCCATGTCGCGCTTGAGTCCGGCAAGGGTCTGGCTTCGCTCTGACGCGCGCCGATTATCGTCCCAAAATCCGGGGCGCACCATTTCTTCCTCAATGTTCGCTATTTCTTTTTGCTTTCCCGCAATGTCAAAGACGGTCCGCCAATTGGCGGATGCTATCCTGCAAAGCGTCCAGTTTTCCCTTCAACTCATCCATGCCGACATCCTACCACGACGGAACAAAAGAAAAAAGGGCGCGTCACGGCCAGGTCGGAAGCTTTTGCAGATTTTCAAAAATTTCCCCGTACCGTAGTACCCCTGCGCGGCCAATCAGTTCCAAAACGAGCAACCGTATACGGTCATAATTTTTGAATAAAATCGCTCTCATCTGTTCACTCCAAAGAACGATTGTTGTGTAGAGAACTCACCAAAGACAAGGATACCAGAAACCAGTAACCCGCGCATCCCCGATGGGGATGCGCGGGTTACTGCTAAGCCGGAGGCGAGGATCGAACTCGCGACCTACTGTTTACGAAACAGTCGCTCTGCCACTGAGCTACACCGGCGTATCGCATTCGCTTCTACGATAGCCGAGAATCATTCTTTTTTCAATGCTCCCTCGCTGTAGAGGTTGGCGGCGTTCCAGAGGAGCCATCCGGCGTCTTCAGCGGCTTCGGCCGCGTCTATTTGCATACGGACTTTTTCTGCGCCGTACGGACGCCCCGCCGCTTTATCATCCTCGTGAAAAAAATCCTCCAGCCACGGACGGATACGCGCTCCCGCTATTGAGGGTTGATTGCGCGCACTGTCCCCTGCCGATGTTGCAACATCGGCAGTCGCGTAGTTTGAAGAACTGCTGGACGCAACTTCGGCACCACGCAAACGCGCAAACGATCGTCGATCGTTTGCGTCAATCGTTTGCGGGTTATTTATAACATTAAGGTAATCCCGCGCGGCAATCAGAGATCTCCCGACGACGACATCCGGATGCATGCGCGCCTCAGCAACCGAATAATGTACCGCAGGCAGATTATTCGCAGGATCCGCGGCATAGGAGAAACCGCTGTAATAATGCGAGGGATATACCATAAAAGAAACGTAGTCAAAGAGATGCCCGATGTCGTCGAGACGCTGGCCAATTGTCAGGTCTTCGCGCTGTGCCGCCACATAACCGAACAGATCGACAGACAGCATGATCTCCGGCTTGTACTGCTTGAGGTTGTCGTGGAGAAATGCAAAGAATGACTTGAGCACTTCGTGGCGCGGCGTGTTACTGTCCCACACGGGGTACATCGCGTTTTCCACGTCGCCGTCCGAGGGAAAGCGTATATAGTCAAATTGTAATTCGTCAAAACCTACATCAATCATCCGCTTGGAAATGTCCAGAATATAATTGCGCACATCCAGAGACGCGGGATCCATCCAATAGCCGCCGCGCCTGTCCTGCCACAGCGCGGCGCCGACTGCCGGCGCTGGCGTGCCCGCGGGCTTGGCAGCCAGATGTCTCTTTCTCACGCACTCTCCCCCGACCACATGGGGAGCATTGCGCGCCAGATACCAATCCGGATGCGCCGCGACCTGCGACGCGTCTTTGAACACCGTAATCCGCGCGATACTCCAGATGTTTTTTTGTTTCAGTTCCGCGAGAAGTTCTCGCGTTCTCTTTTCGTCATAATCCACGCCGCACACTTCTTTCACGTCAATCACGATGCCGTTGACCTCCGTTTCCTCGGCAATGCGGATGATATTTTTCCGCAATCGCGTAGCGCCAGCCCCAGGATCGTTCGCCACATCCGCCGTCATATAGAGTCCCTTTATTTTTGACGAGCGCTCCCGCGCCTCGGCAATGAGCTCGGCAGGGGTCTTTTCTTTCGGTACGGTCTCGCCCCCGCCCAGACCAATGATTGCCGGACCCACACTATTTAAAAAGCCAGAAAACAGATGCGCGGGAAAAAACAAAAATCCGCCGACGACCCCCGCGCCCGCAAGAAACACAATCCCGAATCCGCGCAAAAACTCCCGCATGCCGCTCATCCTACGGCATGAGCGGCATGCGTGCAATGGAAACAAAGAAAAAGTGCTCAATTCTAAACTCGAACTCCCGCCTACTGCTTGGGAAGCAGTCGTCCTACCACTAAACTATGCCCGCGTGGCGATGTCTGATTTTCTTTTTGCTTTTACAAGGCGTACCGCGACATACCCTGCGGCGGCAAGCGCGAGTGTCAGGAGTATGGCGTATTTCATGTCG
>Ga0209542_10019375_pt1 | contig 10902 bp, 11 predicted proteins | sample RifCSPhighO2_01_FD_184028 | JGI IMG/M metagenome (GOLD analysis project Ga0209542, IMG submission 184028) | Soil microbial communities from Rifle, Colorado - Rifle CSP2_plank highO2_0.1 (SPAdes) (version 2) | ecosystem: Environmental > Terrestrial > Deep subsurface > Rock core/Sediment ...
ATTCTCTGGCGACGCGCCTTTAAGAGTATATTGTGCTATGCCAAAGAAGATATGGGCGAATCTCGACGATAAAGACAGCAAAGGCAATTACATTAAGGACATACGCGTCGAAGTCCCCATCCTGCAATTGAAGGAGCTCTTTAATGAAAGTTAGTGTTAATTGGATCAGGGAAATAATAAAAAACGACCAGTGTTCGGCGGATCCAATGCCGGATGGTATTGATAAGCTTGTTGAAAAGATTGGCGCGCAACTGGGCGCAGTCGAAGAAGTTATTGATATTGGTAAAAAATATCAAGGCATCGTGGTTGCTAAAGTTGTTGAATGCCAAAAGCACCCCAACGCTGACAAATTGAGCGTTTGTTTAATCGACGATGGCAAAGCTGTCAAAAATATTAAACGCGACGGTAAAGGATTGGTCGAGATCGTATGCGGCGCGCCAAATGTAGCAGCCGGCCAGCTGGTGGCATGGATCCCGCCCGGCGTAACCGTACCAAGCACGATTGGTAAAGATCCTTTTGTCCTTGAAGCACGTGAAATCCGTGGCAAAGTTAGTAACGGTATGATCGCTAGCCTCAAGGAGCTGGCTCTGGGCGATGACCATACGGGTATCCTCGTTATCGAGGACACAAAGTCCAAAAACCAAACTTCAAACATCAAACCAGGGATGCCTTTTGCGAAGGTCTACGGTTTGGATGACTATATTATCGATATTGAAAATAAGATGTTCACCCACCGTCCAGATCTATTTGGCATGTTAGGTATCGCCCGCGAACTGGCCGGCATCCAGGGCATGGTATTCCGCTCGCCCAAGTGGTATTTGGGCGATAAAACGACTGGCAACCACAAGACTGACGCTCAACTACTAGGCGCCAAAAACGAAATTCCCAAGCTGGTGCCACGTTTTATGCTGCAGATAGTCAAAAACGTTAAAATAGCGCCGTCTTCCATGGACATCCAGTCTTATTTGGCGCGTCTTGGTATACGCCCAATCAACAACATTGTCGATATAACAAACTACTTGATGCTGGAAACAGCCCAGCCAATACATGCCTACGATTACGACAAAGTTAAGGGTGTCAGCAGCGGCAGTATGGCCCATATAGTTGTGCGCCAGGGCAAAACTGGTGAAAAGCTGCTATTGCTTGGCGGCAAAGTTATCACACTTGAGGGCGGAGAGCTAATGATCGCCACCAATAAGCAGGTGATTGGTTTGGCCGGTGTCATGGGCGGAGCAGCCACAGAGGTCGATAAAAACACAAAAAACATAGTCCTGGAAGTCGGCACTTTTGATATGAACACCACCCGTAAAACAGCTATGACATACGGACTTTTCACAGATGCAGCGACCCGTTTTACTAAAAATCAATCGCCGTGGCAGAACGACCGGGTGCTAGCTCGGGCGGTTGACTTTGTGATCCATGAAAGCGGCGGTCTGCCAGCCCGTAGCATCTATGACTTAAAAGGCAGTTTAACACCTGCGCCACAAGTTAGAACAAGCGCCCAGTTTATTAATGAGCGGCTAGGTCTGAAACTTACAGCTTCACAAATCAAAAAGCTGCTGGAAAACGTTGAGTTCAAAGTACAGGCTAGCGAGAATGTATTAAAAATCAATGCGCCATTTTGGCGCACGGACATAGAAATACCTGAAGATATCGTTGAAGAGGTTGGCCGGCTTTACGGCTACGATCATTTGCCGTTAGAGCTACCGAAGAAGGACCTTACACCGGCACCCCGAGATGAAAGTCTGGATCTTAAAAACCAGATTCGCCAAATCCTCTCGGCCGCTGGCGCCAACGAAGTATTAACATACAGTTTTATCCATAGCTCGTTAATAGCCAAAGCCGGCCAGGACGTCAAAGATGCTTACCATATTCGCAACGCGCTCAGCCCAGACTTGCAATATTATCGGTTAAGCTTGGCCCCTAGCTTACTGGAAAAAGTCCATTCCAATATCAAAGAAGGCTTCGAGCATTTTTCATTATTCGAAATAGGCCGTGTTCATGTAAGAGGCGTGCTGGATAAAGAAAAACTTCCTAAGGAACTGGAAAGGCTTTGTCTGGTTGTAGCAAAAAACAAGTCACGTAAGGAGCAGGGCGCGCCATATTTTGCGGCTAAAAAACAACTTGAGAACCTGCTGCATAATATTGGTATCCACAGCGTGAAATATGTGCCGCTGGGCGGAAAGCTTGACGAGCAATGGAATGTTGCGGCTAAAGCTTATGAGCCAAAACGGAGCGCTGCTATCCGCTATAAAGAGAAGACTGTTGGACTGATTGGCGAGCCGGCCCAGGAGTTAAGGCAAGCTCTAAAACCGCCAGGCTTTACGGCCCAGGCGGAAATAGACATATCAGCCTTAGCGGCCAATTCCCAGCCGCTTCAGTATTATCCACTCAATAAGTTTCCGCCGGTCGAACAGGACATATGCTTAAAAACAAGCGTCGGGATAACTTATGGTGAGTTGACAGATTTTGTGCTTAGCAGCCTCGGGAAAATATCTGACAAACATGGCTACAAGCACTGGTTAAGCCCGATTGATATTTATGTGCGTCCAGAAGACAAAAAACATAAGCAGACTACCTGGCATATTATTCTGTCACACCCCAAAAAGACAATGACTACGGCAGAGGCTAACCGAGTTCTTGATAAGATAGCTTCTGACGCAAGTAAAAAGTTTAACGCTGAAAGGATATAAGTGAAACGATTAAGTTGGGATAATGACAAAGTTAAAGACAGGCTGAAACGAGCCACTTGGCTACTGATAGCCGTAACATTCGTTCTTACGGGATTAGTCGTCGGCGTGGTAGGATTTTGGCAGGCGACGCACCAAAAGGAGGATTCTAGCCAAGTGGATAATAAACCCCAGGGACCAACGCTTCAAGGCACAAAACTTAGCGATTTTACACCAATTGACCATACAGACTCTTTACAAAAGACAGATACCAAAGCTGGTGACGGCCTTGAAGCCAAGCCGGACAGCACAGTTACAGTTCACTACACCGGCGCGGTAGCAGCCACGGGTATTATTTTTCAAAGCTCGCTCGATAGCGGCCAGCCTGTCAGTTTTGGCTTGAACCAGGTAATAAAAGGCTGGGCTGAAGGCGTACCGGGTATGAAGGTTAACGGCCAGCGCCGGCTGTTAATTCCGGCTAGCTTGGCGTACGGCGCCAACCCGCCGCCAGGATCGGGTATCCCAACCGACGCCGATTTAGTGTTCGACATCACCCTCCTTGATGTCAAATAGTGCATAAATGGTGCGAATTACACAATATATAGCGTATTGACGGCTAGCTTAAACGCAATGTACACTATTAGTAGTTTTCACAAAACAACACGCAAATTACAAAATTAACTAACAAACAGCCCGAAGGAGGGTCCCTTTAATGCCCAAAAATATCACCATCTACACCACCAATACTTGCTCTTACTGCCCCATGGTAAAGCAATATTTGAGGAGTAAAGGTCTTCCTTATGAAGAAATCAATCTAGAAAAACACCCTGAGATGCAAGCCGAAGTTTTTGAGAAAAGCGGCGCCCTTACAGTACCGGTTACCATAGTTACTAAACAAGACGATACTCAAGATGTGGTCATTGGCTATAACCTCTCCCGTCTAGCCCCAGCCGTAGCCTAGTTTTGATATATTAGAACAATGGAAGAGACGCAAGCGGCTACTAGCCGAGGGAGCGAGAGTTTGCCCCACGATTTGGTGATTGTTGGGGCGGGGCCGGCGGCACTTAGCGCCGCAATTTATACCTGCCGCGAAGATATTGATACGCTATTGTTTGAAAAAGGCGCCATCGGCGGCCTAGCGGCTGTAACAGATTGGGTCGACAATTATCCCGGCTTTGAAAAGGGTATTTCTGGCCTGGAGTTATCTGAGCAGATGCGCAAGCAGGCCGAGCGCTTTGGCGCCCATATCGAGCTAGGCGAAGTCCAGAAGATCGAAGACCAAGGAAAGCTAAAAAAATTAGCTACCACCGAAGGCGATATCTTTGCTAAAGCAGCACTGATAGCCACTGGCAGTGAATACAAGCAAATTGGCGTACCCGGCGAGAAAGAATACTACGCCCGCGGCGTGCATTACTGTGCCACCTGTGACGGGGCCTTTTATCGTGACAAAAAGCTTGTAGTTGTCGGTGGCGGTAATTCTGCAGTTCAAGAAGGAGTCTTCCTTACCAAGTTTGCCAGCCATATTGATATGTTGGTACGTAGTAAACTGCGCGCCAGTGACGTGCTGATAAAAGAGCTGGAAAAACACAAGGATAAAATTACCGTACATTTGGGGGTCACGACTGATGAAATTGCCGGCGATCCGCCAGCTGGTGGAGGAAAAGTTACAAAAGTTATCGGCACTGACACTACTTCGGGCAAGAAGGTAGAGTTTCCGACCGACGGCGTGTTTGTCTTTGTCGGGCTGAAACCCAACAGCGACATGGTCAAAGGCACGGTTATTGAGCTGGACGAGCGTGGTTTTATTAAGACTAATGAGCACTTGATGACTAAAATGCCAGGCGTATTCGTGGCTGGCGATGTTCGCAGCGGCGCCACCCTGCAGATTGCCAGCGCATCCGGCGAAGGCGCCACAGCGGCCTTAATGATCCGCGAATATCTGGAAATGCAAGAAAGAGGTCCGTTACCTCAAGCCGTGGTTGGCCACAAATACGCCTGGCATTTTAGTTTAGCGAAGCGGTCAGGAAAGTCAGTAATCACGCCAGCCATACCTGCCTTAGCCCATTTGCCAGCTTTTTTTACGTCATTGAGCGGATACGGATAAAGGTCGTACCCGCGGCGGCTCATACTCGATATAAACCCTGACCAAAGCCAGCGTTGATTCATGACTATTATGTTTGTTTCCACTTGCTTAGCCCTAATTACAGCCCTGACTCCAGACCATCGCTCAATGACTCCTTTTTTGATTGCGGGCATTTGACGATGGAGTTCCCGAAGGGTTTTTTTGCTTTTTGAGCCGACAGTAAGACTGCTTATAGCGCGTCCTGCTGCAATATTTTTATTTATCAGAAAGACAATAGGTGCAACCGGCTCATTTTGCTTAACCTCGATGAAAAGCGGCAATTTTTTGCCCAGGAATTTCATAGCTTCCTCGCCTGTTATTAAGTCATCTTTATGAGCTTTGAGTTCTTTGAAATTATGTTCTCTGATTCTAAGCTTATTAGCGCTATCGTCAAGCAACTTATGGTCGTGATGGACAATTACTATGTTGTCTTTGGTTACTCTTAGATCAAATTCAATAACGTCGACACGATACTCTAGGGCTTTCTTGAAGCTGGCAATGGTGTTTTCTGGTGCTAAGCCGCGGGCGCCGCGGTGTCCAATAATTTTCAGTTTCGACATCTTAAACTAGTGTACAATATGGCTAGAAAATAGGAATTAGAAACTAGGAAATAGTAAGGGAACATTATGGCATATCAAGAGGTTACGGTTGGCGAAAATCCGTCTAAGGTTGTTAACTTGATTATTGAAATCCAAAGAGGTGGCGGCCGTAACAAATATGAATTTGATAAAAATACCGGAAGGTTAACCCTGGATAGAGTGAACGGCACAACAGCTACCTATCCTACCGATTATGGCTATGTGCCAGGTACGCTTTGTGAAGACGGCGACCCGCTTGACGGTTTGTTACTAATTGACGAGCCAGTGGTACACGGCGCGGTGGTACCGGCGCGGCCGATTGGCGTCCTTTTTATGGTTGACGAAGGCGAAGGCGACGAAAAACTGATCTTAGTTCCGGATAAAGATATCAGCAAGGCGCACTTGCATGACCTGTCAGACTTATCCGATAAAGGTGAAAATTTGAAGAAGGTCGTTGAGCAGTTCTATGCTCATTACAAGGACTGGAAAAACGAATGGCAAGGAGTCAAGGTTGAGTTCAAAGGCTGGGGCGGTGCCGCCGAAGCCAAAAAAGTCATAACCGAATCTATTGAGCGCGCCAAAAAATCCTAATTGATGAAAAAACTTGTTCCAAAGGACGCAGTTTTAATTCCTGAGGTCGCAGAACGTGTGTTTAGGGGGCAGATTTTTGATGTCTATCAGTGGCAACAAAAAGTGTTTGATAGCACAGACCACACTTTTGAAATGCTAAAGCGGCCAGATACTGTAACTGTTATTCCAATTGCTAGTGAGAAGATCTTAACACTAGATGAAGAGCAGCCGCATACTGGCAGGCGTCTCAGCTTCCCCGGGGGCCGTGTTGATGCGAACGAGACAGATACGCTATCTGCTGCGAAAAGAGAAACTAAGGAAGAAACCGGTTACGAATTTGATAACTGGAAATTAGTGAATGTCATACAGCCGCACAGCAAACTCGAGTGGTTTATATATTTCTACATTGCGTGGGATGGTAAAAAAACGGCCGAGCCGCATTTAGACGCTGGCGAGAAGATTATCCTTAAAGAGCTGTCTTTTGAGGAAGCCAAAAATTTTGTGGTTACAAAATCAGGCTATCTCGGCGAGAGTATGGAGGTTTTTGAAAATGTCGACGACTTACATGGATTACTGGACCTACCAGAATTTCAAGGCGAAAGGGTAGACCGCTAAGTGTTGCACTGAAGGTAGCAAGCTCGTACAATAATCAAAGATAAACCCCGCACTAAAACTTGAAGTTCCGTAATCTGATTACAGACTACTCCACTCAGGTTTTAGAACGGGGCGAAGCACTAGCAGTAAACTGAAGGGTGTGGCTTCCGTGAATAAAACCAAGGTAGCGATAAATGGCTTCGGAAGAATTGGGCGCAATGCTTTTAAGATTGCCTTTGAGCGGCCGGACCTGGAAATCGTAGCTGTTAATGACCTGAGCGACACTAAGACATTAGCGCATCTGCTGAAACATGATAGCAACTACGGCGAATATCATCGTAAAGTGTCTTTTGACGACCAAAACCTGATTGTTGAGGATCAAAAAATCAAAGTCCTGGCCGAGAAGGATCCGGCGGCTCTGCCGTGGAAAGACCTAGGCGTGGATATTGTTATTGAATCGACCGGCCTGTTTGTTGAGCCGGAAAAAGCCAAAGCCCACATCACGGCTGGTGCCAAAAAAGTAATTATTAGCGCTCCAGCTAAAGGCGGGGGCTCGACAACAGTTGTTTTAGGCGTCAACGAAGAGGCTACGGAAACTGCTGATGAAATTATCAATAACGGTTCGTGCACCACCAATTGCGTAGCGCCGGTAATGGCCGTTTTGGAAGAAAATTTCGGTATCGAAAAGGCCATGATGACGACCATCCACAGTTATACTGCCAGCCAGCGGCTGCAAGATGCCCCAGCTAAAGATCTGCGTGAAGCCCGCAGTGCGGCCAGTAACATCGTACCGACCACCACTGGCGCCTCGATTTCCGTCGCCCAGGCACTGCCAGCTGTCGAAGGTATTTTCGAAGGCTTAAGCATCCGTGTGCCGACCCCCGTAGTCTCGCTTATCGACATGGCTGTCTTGATTAAAAAAGATACGACAGTTGAAGAAGTTAACGAAGTTTTTAAAAAGGCCGCTGCCGAGCCCTATTTCCAAGGCATTTTAGCCGTTACCGAGGAAGAACTTGTCAGCACTGATTTTATCGGCAATAGCCACTCGGCCATCGTTGATTTAGGCCTGACGCACGTCGTAACGGGTAACTTTGTGAAGGTTGTCGCCTGGTATGACAATGAATGGGGTTACTGCAACCGGCTGGTAGAACTTACGGCTGACGTTGCTCGCCAGTTGCCAAAAACTGAGCAGACACCGCAAGCAGAAGCACATCCCCAAGAAACAGATGATAAGGAACTCGAAAAAACGGAAGAAGAACCGCTGCTTGAGCCGCCGCACGATAGTTTGCTGGAAGAGCCAAAATCCGACGAGCCTCTATCACCCGAAAACCCGCTAGTTACCCCTGAGGAGACAGTTTTAACACCAAAAAAAGAGCCTTATGCGACTAAACCAGACGATGAAGATCCTTTCAGCGGCGGTAAAAGCATAGACGGCATCAACAGATTTTAGCTATGACAGTAGCGCTTGCGACCGATCACGCCGGCTTCGAACAGCTAAAGGAGCTGGAAGCTTTTTTGGAGTCGCTCGGCCATAGTTGCCATAATTTTGGGCCAGTGACGCTAAAACCGGACGACGATTATCCGGATTTTATATTCCCGGCGGCTAAGACCGTGGCCAGCGGTGGCTGTGAGTGGGGTATTATCATAGGCCGCAGCGGCCAGGGTGAAGCTATGGCCGCCAACCGCGTAAAAGGCGTGCGCTGTGCTGTTTATTATGGCCCGGCGGTGTCCCGCAAGGTGGTGGACGCCCACGGCCGGACCAGCCATGACCCGCTAGAAATCATCCGCTTGAGCCGGGCGCATAACGACTCCAACATGCTGAGCCTGGGGGCCAGCTTTGTAACCCTGGAAGATATGAAAAACGTGATAAAACTGTGGCTGGAAACGCCTTTTTCCGGCGAAAACCGCCACGAGCGGCGCAATAAAAAATTGGACGAAAGGTAGCATATGCCTATTGTCTGCCCTTCGATATTGGCTAGCGATGAAAACGAGTATCGTCAACAGATAGAAAAGGTGGCGCACTTTGCACACCGCATCCAAATTGACCTGACGGACGGCAAGTTCGCACCCCGCCAAACTGTGAAACCAGAACAAGCCTGGTGGCCAGTGGGCATAAAGGCCGATTTCCATCTTATGTACGAAGACCCTTTTCCGGCGGTAAAAGTGATATTAGAGCACCAGCCTAACATGGTAATAGTGCATGCCGAGGCTAAAGGTAGCTTTGAGGTATTCGAACAGTACTGCCATAACCGCAACGTCAAGGTGGGTGTGGCGTTACTGCCAAAATCCGGGCCGGAAACCATCGCCGGGGCTCTGCAAAAGATAGACCACGTATTAATTTTTAGCGGTAACTTGGGGCAATACGGCGGCCACGCGAACCTCGATTTACTGCGAAAAATCCATTTTCTAAAGGATCGCGCACCGGAAATAGAAATTGGCTGGGACGGAGGTATCCACCAGCAAAATATCTCGCATTTGGCGGCCGGTGGCATAGATGTATTTAACGTCGGCGGCTTTATACAGGAGGCCAAGGACCCTGAGCGGGCCTTCCGGGCGCTGCAGCGAATAGCCGATGAAACCGGAACTACCTAGAGCTTAAGCTCTAGGTAGTAGTCGATAGTTGTCAGTCGTTAGTCGAAAGCCTATAGACTATTGACTGTCGACTATCGACTAAAATGCCTTCGGCATTTTCTGTATAATCGTAAGCAAGATGGTGGATTACTTGGTTAAGGAGCTAGAGCAGAAAGCGAATGATATTCGGGTGGATGTCATTAAGATGTTAGAGCAGGCCGGCAGCGGCCACTCCGCCGGACCGTTGGGACTGGCGGATATTTTTACCGCCCTATACTTTCATATTTTGAAACACAACCCCAAAAATCCTGATTGGGATGAGCGGGATATTTTAATCCTTTCCAACGGCCACTGTGTGCCAGTGCGCTACGCGACGATGGCCCACGCCGGCTATTTCCCCAAGGCCGAGCTGCTAACCCTTCGTAAATTCGACTCGAGGCTGCAAGGACATCCGGAACGCTTGCGCCTGCCGGGTATGGAGACTACTAGCGGCCCGCTCGGTTCTGGCTTGTCCCAAGCTACTGGAATGGCTTTGGCGTTGAAAATGGATGCCATACGTGATCGTTGGGTGTATGTAATCACGAGCGATGGTGAATTGGATGAAGGCAACAGCTGGGAAGCGGCTATGCTGGCTAGTAAGTATAACCCGGGAAACCTTATCGCCATTGTCGACCGTAATAACATCCAGATTGATGGCCCTACCGAATCTGTTATGCCTTTGGAAAGCTTGAAGGCCAAATGGGAAGCCTTCGGTTGGTTTGCATTAGATATAAACGGCAATGATATTGAAGCATTTATTAGTGCCGTAGAAATGGCCAAGGCTGTAACCGAAAAGCCCGTAGTCTTAATCGCCCACACAATTCCTGGTAAAGGCGTTGATTTTATGGAAAAAGATTTTCATTGGCATGGCAAACCGCCCAGCCACGAGGAAGCCATGAAGGCCCTAAAAGAACTGCGGACATTACAGGGTAAAATCAGATCGGAGCATGAATGAGCTACGCTCAGCAATTAGTAATTAGAAATCAGAAATTAGTTCGACTATTTCCTATTTCCTATTTCCTAGTTTCTTCATCGAAGGGGACCTTCGATGGTTGAGATGCATTTTAAGCATGATTGGACCGAAAAAGACTCCTTAAGGAAAGGGTTTGGGCTTGGTCTGTTGGAGGCCGGCAAGCGCGACAAAAATGTAGTAGCCCTCTGCGCTGATCTGACAGAATCAACCCAAATGCATTTCTTTGCAGAAGAATTCCCGGAGCGGTTTATTGAAGTCGGTGTAGCTGAACAAAACTTAGTGACGCTTGGAGCTGGTATGGCGGCCATTGGCAAAATTCCTTTTGTGTCCAGCTACGCTGCCTTCAGCCCTGGCCGCAACTGGGAACAAATCCGCACCACCATCGCTTTGAATGACCGGCCGGTAAAAATAATTGGCTCGCACGCTGGTGTCAGTGTCGGCCCGGATGGCGCCACGCACCAAATGCTGGAAGATATAGCGCTAATGCGGGCGCTGCCCAACATGGTCGTTATTGCGCCCTGCGACAGCGTGGAGGCGGAAAAAGCGACGCTGGCCATGGCCGCTGACAAGCGGCCGAATTATATGCGCTTGGCTCGCGAAGCAACGCCGGTTTTTACTTCGCCGCACACACCGTTCAAAATTGGCAAAGGTTATGTCTTTAGGGCCGGTACGGACGTGACAATTGTAGCGACTGGGACAATGACCTATCAGGCACTGGAAGCCGCCAAACTGTTAGCCCACAAGGACATTAACGTCGAAGTAGTGCATATTTCGACGGTAAAACCA
>Ga0209542_10019379_pt1 | contig 10898 bp, 4 predicted proteins | sample RifCSPhighO2_01_FD_184028 | JGI IMG/M metagenome (GOLD analysis project Ga0209542, IMG submission 184028) | Soil microbial communities from Rifle, Colorado - Rifle CSP2_plank highO2_0.1 (SPAdes) (version 2) | ecosystem: Environmental > Terrestrial > Deep subsurface > Rock core/Sediment ...
AGTTGGGAATTGGGAGTTAGAAGGAATCGCAGTAGCGGGTATGCAGTCGGTGGTTGGAGATTGGTTTGATTGATTACTTTGAAGTGAATTGATGTACTGAATAGTAGACGCTCCAAAGAACCCTGTTCCCTGTGTGAGGTTAACTGGTGTGAGTATTTGAGTTCTGTTGGCGTTTTGATATCTGATGAGAGCGGATTTGGTGAGATTGCCGAAGTAGTCTGATTCTTGGCCGGGTGAGCCAACTCCAACGGAAGCAATGGTGTAGCCGTTGTTGTTGAGGAAGATCTGCAGTTGTCGGACATCTTCTCCTCTGCTGCCAACTGTTAAATTACGGGAGAAATTGTAAGCAGGTTGAGATGATTGAATTACGGATGGTGTACAGACAGGAGTTTGGACAGGAAGAATCACCGTCTCTTGGGAGGCCGGGGTGCCGGAAGAAGAACCTCCTCCTGATCCGCCACCTCCGGAAGTGGAAGGAACATAGCCTTCCTTGACTTCATAGGTGGAGAAGGATGGGACGGTGACTGTGAGTTCCCTGTTGGCGTAAGTTGTATTGGTGCAGACGGAAGAAGAGCAGATTGATCCGTCTTTCAATATCTTCGGCTGTATGTAGTTAATGTCGTAGAAGGTTAGGGTAGCTGGTTTGCTTAGTTCAGGTAGAGAGGAGGAATTGAGGGTAATCTTGTGATAGGAGATATCGATCGTAGAGTCGAAGTCCAGACGGTCCTTGTAGCCTGAGACAGAGTCTCGAAGGAGTACAAGGGGTGTGTTCCAGTCGATCTTGCCATAGGTGGAGATACCTAGGTAGAGAGATGGGAGCGAGCGTAAGTCGAGCTCATAGAAGTTGGGTTTTTGATCGAATTTGGCGGCTAGAGGACGGGGACAGCCGTAGCGGTTTACTTGGGATGAGAGAGATGATGGTGTGTTGGGGCAGAGGTCTGTACCGTCTGCTATTCCATCACCGTCGGCATCGGGTGTTTGAGGAGCTCCGGCTATGGAGAAGGATATGGTGTAGTCAGTGGTGTTAGCGTTGTTTAGGGAGTCAGAACATTTGACGTAGTAGGTGTAGCTTCCGGAGGAGATGCTTGTGATTATTGAAGAATGGCTGGTATTCCCTGTCGTAGTGAACGTAGAAGGAAGCGAAGCGTATGCAGTGTTCGGTGATGTTCCATATCTGCAGGTAGATGCTTCGTTTGTGGTGAGTGAGAGAGTTGTTTGTGTAGTTGTGTGTGGGAGAGTGTCTCCCGGAGTACCTCCTGAGCGTACTGGAGGAGTGGAGTCTTGGGTAACTGTTATGGTGACCTCGTCTGTTGAGGTGAGGGTGCCGTCTGTGGCGGTGAGGCGGAGGACATAGGTGCCTTGCGGTGAGCCTGTCGAACCCGCTGTAGTACTAAAGGTGGCTGTCGTGCTTAGTGAATTGGCTGAGGAGAAGGTTACGTTCCCTGTTCCTGAGACCTTGGACCATGTTACTGACAAACTGGAGCCTTGAGGGAGACCGTCGTCTGATGCTCCTCCTGTGAGTGTGAGGGAGTTTGTGGGGAGTTCGAGAGTGCGGTCGGGGCCGGCGGAAACGGAGGGGGCGGAGTTGGTGGGGGGGGTTGGTCCCGAACCGGAAACATATTCGTAGGCGCCGATGTCTGGAGACGATCCGTAAAATGTTCGTTGTAATGTTTCACCACTGATCGGATCAATATAAGAGACGGAAACCCCAGCATTGATAGCCGCACTGGTTGATTGAGGAGTAAAGGCGACTCTGAATTGTTCCTTGATCCAAGCGACTTTTTCGGCGATGGTCAGATTTGGTGGAAACGTCACAGTGATATTACCTTCCCCGTCTTGGAAAGGCGTCAGGTTTGCTAACGAAGGATTGCCGCTGAAAGTCCCCGATCCGTTGCCGATCCAGTTGTTGGAACAATTGTCACAGGTGCTGTTGGGTAAATCATTGCTAGAATTGCCATAACTCATATTGTTTCGTCCGACACCGCTGATTCCACTGAAGCCTTGAGCATCGTTGGAGATAGCTAGGTTATTTAGGAAAACTCCTCCGGAAGTGACGCGAGGTTCAAAACCAACGCCCAGATTAGCATAGGCGATATTTCCAACAAATCTAAGGTCTGTCACCTGACGGAGAACCTTGAATCCTTTGCGGCCTGCGGGACCATTACCAAAAGAAATATTACCTTCCACAAGCGAATCGGCCATACTCATATCAAATCCATCGTCGGCGTTGAGCCAAGTGACATTACCCCTGAAGACATTCTTCGGACACATATTGTCATAAGGCACATCAGTGAAGGTAGCGGTATCGGCGCAATTTTTGCTGGCACCAAAACCATCAGAATTGCCGCCGCCGGCAGGATCATAGGTCAAAGGCAGGACTTTTGTACCATCAGGATGGCGACCATTCATGTAGGCAATTGAATTTGTAACGAGGTTGTTAGTTATAATCTCAGTCGACTGTAATGGTAAATAAAAACTAACTCCGCCGTTATGTCGACTATTGTGTATCTCAACAGTGTCAACAACGTTACCCTCGACGCGATTTTCTCCCGTATCACCAATCGCAATTCCATCGCCCCAGAGGTTGTGGACATGAACATTCTTGACGACATTAAAACTACCATCAATGATGATACCTGAACCAGACGAGTTTGTGATTTCAAGATTTTCTATCCGAATGTAGTTGGCCTTGATCATAATCATACGTTCCCTCTTATTCGAATATGTCGGACCATCTGCATAGCCGTCTTCATCCAGATCACGGTCTTCAAATCCAAAACCGGTCAAGATCACGGAGTCGTCTCCGTATGCCTTGAATGTGATCGGATTACCGGCCGTACCGGATCTTGTTATAAACACCAATCGACACTGTGCGCCTACGCAATAACTCAATTGATCTTGATATGTCCCAGCTTTTATAAGTACAGTATCTCCAGGATCAACAATATTGGCGGCGGCTTGAATAGTCTTGAAAGGTAGAGATTCCGTACCAGTATTATTATCGTTCGAACTGGGATGATTTTGATCTACATAATATGTCACGGGTCCTCCGGGTGAAGGGTTGTCAGGGGGAGAAACAGGCGTCTCTCCCCCACCGTCATCCCCTCCTCCGGCAGAAGACACTGAGAATGAAACGGAATAATCAGAAGTGTTTTGATTGCCGACTGAGTCCTGACACCTGACGTAGTATGTATATGAGGAGCCGTCAGTAAGGCCTGTGACAGTAGTGGAATGAGAAGTATTGCCTGTAGTGGAGAATGTATTGGCTATGGATGAATATGCCGTGTTGGCGGAGGTGCTGTATTTACAGGTTGCACCTTCATTGGTTGTAACAGAGAGAGTGGTTTGAGCAGTTCCGGAAGATAGAGAGCCTGATGGTGATCCATTGGATATGGAAGGTGGTGTAGTGTCTGATGGTGGCGGAGTACCTCCTCCCAGAGCGTAGAGTTCTCCGATCTCTGAGGCGGAGAGAGCACGGTTATATACTCTTACGTCGTCCAAATAACCTTTAAATGATCTGCCGCCTCCAGCTCGATTACCGAAGATCAAATTTTCACTCCCGATTGTCGGTGTCCCAAGGTCAACATTAGGCGTTCCCGTGAGTTGTCCGTTAGCATACAAATTACCGTTATTGGATGGATCTCTAGTTGTACAAATATGTGTCCATGTAACCAATGAGACTGCATTATTGTTTGATGTGATTGTTCCATTAATCGTAGATAATTTTATTCTGTTATTTGTAATTACATATAAAAGAATGCCTCCACCAAAGGTATGTCCACTGTTATATGCAAAATACGAATTGTTTGCACTCAAGGCATGTGGATATACCCACATACATATAGTAAATGGGTTTGTACCGATCACCTCACTCCCTGAATCAACCAGATTATCTACAGAACCTAAATCCAATGCCGAACTCCCGACCTTACCTGTTACCCAAGCAGTTGTCCCAGACAATGTTGTGTCATTTCCACTTCCAGATAAATCAGTAATCAGACTGCCTGAACCTTCATCAAAACTATAATGAAGTACTAATCCCGACCCCGCACCAGATATGGCGGCGATTTGGCTTGAAGGTGAAATAGGGGCAGACAAAACGTAAGAATCAATTTGTCTTCCTGCCCAATTAATAAAAAGTAAAGTGATGAGAAAACAGGTTCCTATGATTGCTATACCATGGGATGTTTTGATTGGGCCTTTCATTTTGATTTTAAAAATATCATTAATAGTAAATAAAAGTTAACGGCCTAAGTTGTAAAGTTGGGTGATTTCGTCGGCCGACAACGCGCGATTATAGATACGAACGTCATCGATGAGGCCGTTGAATGGCGCCGCAAGAACGCTACTGATTCCTATCCGTAAGACCTCATTACTCAGTGCAGAAGAGGAAACAGTACCAGAAGTACTAACAGCACCACCGTCTCCTACTATAGTATGTGTAGTACCTTCTCTTTTTGAACAGAGGTGATGCCATTGACCAGCAGATAAGGTGATATATCTACCGAACGGAGCACTGCTATCCAGAACCCCGCCGCCCCAATTATTAGCTACACCACTTCGCGCTCCAATCCACATACCTGTCGAGTAACTTTTATCAACAATTCTTTGGTACAAAGAGGGTGTAATATCATCGGCCTTAAACCAAGCACATACCGTAAAGTTAGTCAGTTGCCCGTTATATGATGTACCCACATAATCATCCCCCCCATCAAACACCAACCCCTGCCCGATTTTGCCATAGGCGGGAGAAGTGGTGGTGGACATGTTGGTGAGCGTGCCGTGGTTGCCACTGCCGGAGAGATCATTGGTCTTCTGGGTGGTCCAGTCGGTGTCTTTGCCGTCAAAAGTCCAGTAACCTACAAGGCCGCAGGAGAGGCCGGAATCGCAGTTGGTGGTTTGTCCGACTGTTTGGGATACGCCATATTTGGGAGAGGCGGTGTTGTAGAGCTGTTTGATTTCGGTCGCTGACAGCGCGCGGTTGTAGATGCGGACATCATCGATTTTTCCACCTAAAAAATTACCGGGGGTAAGGTCCCCAAAATATCCGATAGCTACCCTGTCAACCGTTGCAGCAAAATTGACAGAAGCCGCCGATGTAGCATCAGAAACACCATTGACGTACAGCTCTCTGTCAGTTTCCGAACGAAACACGCCGACCACGTGATACCATACGCCCGCAGTTGGAGTAATAATCCCCGGTGTTGTTACAGGAGAAGTATTCCTTGCCGTCATAGAAAAATGTCCGGATGATATTGTTCCGATTGTCCAGTAAACACCAGATTCAGATTTATCGACGAGTTGCAAAATCGACTGACTCGATGAAAAAGTGTCCGCATTTGCCCATGCAGAAAGAGTAAACGGGTATTCGGTGATATTTAGGCCAGATTCTACGTTTATATAATCATTCTCCCCATCAAACTTCAGTCCCTGCCCGATTTTGCCATAGGTGGGAGAAGTGGTGGTGGACATGTTGGTGAGTGTGCCGTGGTTGCCACTGCCGGAGAGATCATTGGTCTTCTGGGTGGTCCAGTCGGTGTCTTTGCCGTCAAAAGTCCAGTAACCTACAAGACCGCAGGAGAGGCCGGAATCGCAGTTGGTGGTTTGTCCGACTGTTTGGGATACGCCGTATTTGGGAGAGGCGGTGTTATAGAGCTGTTTGATTTCGGTCGCTGACAGCGCGCGGTTGTAGATGCGGACGTCGTCGATGGTTCCACTCCCAGGACTGCCTAAAATAACCTCTTCAATGCCGATTGAACCATATGTTGACGGATCATTATACGCTCCAGAGTCATTCGATACTCCATTACTTGTTGCTCCATTAATATAGAGATTCCAGCCAGACACAACCGACGAAGGAATGACAAAAACGGCATGATTCCACTTGTTCAAATCTGAACTGTTGTAAACTTTTGTGCTGTACAAAAACTTTGTCGCACTTATATACATTAGTAATTTATTATTTGACGCAAAAACAAACTTCGGATATGTACCTTCGCCTTGGAGGGATATGACAGTCTGATTGGCACCGAGTTTGTTTGGCTTGTACCATAATGACACGGTATATGGAGCAACAATGGTCGGCAATGGGATGTGCACATAATCATCCCCCCCATCAAACTTCAGCCCCTGACCGATTTTGCCGGACACGGGGGAAGAAGAGCGGCTCATGTTGGTAAGCGTGCCCGTATTGCCATTGCCGCTTTTGTCCAAAGTGGTGGCGGCGGTGGCGGAGGTCCAGACGGTGTCTTTGCCGTCAAACGTCCAGTAGCCGACGAGGCCCGTATTCATAGACAGGTAATTGGTCGGGACGCCGATAGTCGCCGCCGAGGCGGCGCGGGCTGAAAGAAGAAAAGCGAGGAGAAGGAGAAAGATTGCGGCCGATTTTAATTTAACATTCCCCATATTCATGCTTTTATAATAGCATGCATAAAGATTGAGATAAAATGCCGCTTGTGCGCTTTTTGTTAAGCGATATCTGCTATAAATTACAACTGCGGATAGTCCCTAAACTTTTGCTGAAAATCTATATAATTCATTTATTAGTTAAATTTAACTAATAAATGAATTATAATAGCACTAACAGGTAAAAAAATAAGCGGTATCTACATAAAAATCCACGTATCCAGCATGCGCCGCAAGGTGTCGTCAAAATCCATCGGAGCCGTGAGCTGATACAGCTGCCCTTTGGACGCAAACCAAACTTGCCTGTTGGCTGTCACCCCGGTGCCGTCGGTGAACGCCACGCCTTTTCCGGTCTGCCCGAGAAGAACTTCCTGCGGATTCTTTATCGTAATGCCCGGAACATCTTGGCGTATCCGTTCAGCCGTCACATCCGACGAATCCGCGTAAGGACTGATGAATATCTGGACGCCGTAGCCCGTTTGGAGATCGGCGATAAGGATCACATACCCGCTTCCATCCGCGCTTTCAAAAGAAGAGACGTTCAGCTTGGCCGGATACTTGATCGAAAAACGATACGCTTCATTCACATACGTCTCCGTCAAATCCGTCTCCGCCACAGCCGCTGAAACAGCCGCGCGCTCCGGAGACTTGATGATCTTTTCAAGTGCCGCTTTTGATTCCGCTTCCGAAGATTCGGAGGACAGAGACGGCGTATCGGCTTCTCCCCCGTTATTCCGCATTTGCGAAAAGACAATAGCCGCAATCGCCAATATCAGGATTAAAATAATTATCGTAGTCTTTTTCATGTTTGTTATTCTATCCTATCATTTTAATATGCTAAATCAACCGTCAGTATTCTTTTCCCCATTCGTATATTGGTATTGTTTTTGATACCCTACATAAACTTCCACGAACCGAAAATTTCCCGAAGTAAAGTGTCCAACTCGGTGTAAGTGGAAATCTGGTAAAAATTTCCTTTGTACACAAACCAAACTTCGCGCGACTTTCCTCCGAATGCTTTGTTGACAGTTATGAAAGCGAGACCGCTTCTTTTCGCCCCTATTTGTATCACTTGCGGATCTTCAATCTCAAGATCGGGGATATTGCTCCTAATATACCCTTCGGTAATGTCAAGCTCTTTTTTTGCAAAAGGAGTGATCAATATCTGCACACCCGTGCTTTTATCTTTTCTCTGCAGCAATATTACCTCACGGGCCCCACCGCCTTCACCTATAAGCTCTGTATAACTTTTTATCGTCATTTCCACCGGATACATGAACGAAAAACCATATTTTTCGTTCATGTATTCCGCGGTGTCACTGAATGATATAAGTGACATATCTTTCTTTTCAAGCAATGCCAAGGACTCGCCATCACGGTCAATCATAAAAGAAACTATCCCGCCCTCTTTGCCATTGCCAAAAATAAGAAGCGAGACAAGCACAACAGACAAAACAAAAATGACGAATATAGACGCGATCTTTTTCCCCCTCCCCCTCTTCATCTTCATCTTCCCCTCCCTTGCTCCGTCGTAGCTCGCTTCGAGCGAAGGGGAGTTAGAGGGGAGGTCCTCGTTCTTACTGTGTGCCGCCGCAGCTCGCACATCTTGAATTATTCTGCTCACATCTTTTTGCTTATAGTCTTCTTGCTCTTTCACTTCATCCTGCTTTGGTTCCGAGAGTGGCTGTAATTCAACTTGTTTGGAATCGCCAGCCGCATTTGACACAGCACTATCACCCGCGCGCGGCAACTCGCGCGGGAAATTCATGTCCCGTGACGGCATTTTCTGCTCCGGCGCCTCACTCTTAATAGAGCGGGTGTCTATTTGTTTTCTTTTTCGTCTAACAATTATATCGTCCATAATTTATTTTTAGTCCCACCACCCCTCTCTGTCTCTCTTCTCATTAGATATTAGAAATTAGTAATTATGGTTCAATTGCTTCACCATCCTGAGGAACTCGAAGGAGAAATTTCCTCCCAGTCCTATTGGACTGATTGGTCCGATTCCGCCTCAGGAGATTCCTCCGGCGACTCTTCCGTTATTTCCGGTGACTCCTCAGGCGACTCGGAAGGAGATTGCGAAGGCGATGCTGGTGGCTCTTCGACCGTTGCGTCCTCCTCAACATTTTCTTCTACTCCTGCCGGAGATTCTTCAGGTGATACTTCCGGCGACTCCTCGGGGGATGCTTCCGATGGCTCTTCCGGAGATGAAGTCTCGTCATCCACAGCATCATCCGCTATTGTATCGGAAGGGGTTGTCGTCGCGGTCTCATCTTCATTTTCTTCCACTAGGTCGGGAGTACTTGTCGCGCTCTCCGATCCGGAAGCATCATCAGGATCAACGACTACATCTTCCCCTTGAGACGCGTCGCCGCCATCACCCTCGGTATCCGCTCCATCATCCGTGTTATCCGCACCATCCATATCTTCAGAACCAACCTCAAAACTTTGCTCGAGACACTCCCCTTCACTGTTTACCGGAGTTGTTGAAGCCGTACCGCCTTTGAGAAGCCGCAGACAATACGCTTCCCCATCCTCATCATACATTACGATTCCCGACGGTTTTTCCTTACTGCCGATTCTCAAATTTTCAGTCGCGATTTTCTTGAATGTAGCCAGCCCTTCGGTTATTTTAACACCTAATGTTTCCAGATAAGCGAACAGTTTATCAAACAAACCCTTCTCTTCCACAGTAATGCTGGCATAAAGAGTGGTCGTGGCTGTGCCGCCATCAACGCTTCCGCTAGCGTCTACGGATGAGATGTTCTCACCGCCGGAACTCATTCCGTTCACCTTCTGCTCCAAGTCAGACAGTTTTTTATCTAATTCCTGAATTGACTTGACCGCGACCGACAATATTGCTCTGTCGTCTATTCCGCTTATGACTCCCTCGACGTTGTAAGTGGCCAGACGAGGATCAACGGAAGCGGTATCTTCGGCGATAAAGCCGAGCCGAGTCCTGCCGTCGCCTTCATTATATATGAATGATACTGGCTGGAGCGCTAGAACTGTGCTCAGACTGGATGTTGCCGTCGCGGATAACTCCACGATGTCATGCTTCGTAGCTCGGGTAGACGAGAGACACGCGTCTGAGGCGGAATTGTAGACAACTTGCTTGTTTGAATCCAAGCAAAGCGATCCGGCTCCGGTTGATCCTGTCAGTCCGTCGAAGCCGACTGTGCCGGTAATCGCCAATGTCCTCCACGGACTCGTAGTGGCCACGCCGACCGTGCCGCCGAATGTTGATATTCCGGAAGTTGATGTGGCTGTAAAGTATTCCGAGACAGTTTCGCCGACGACTGACAGCTTGGCGTAAGGAGATGTGGTACCGATGCCAATTCGAGGATTCTGTATACCGCCGGAACCATCTGATTCGCTGTATACCGTGAGCAAGGGGTTGCCGTCTATCTGCGCCGAGTAGCTCTGTACGGTGCCAGCCAATGCCGATACTACAGGCATATCCACCCAGCTCAACACTCCGCCGTCGGTATCAAAGTTAAGGTTGCCCATTTCGGCCGATGCGATGGAGGTTATGCCTGATGAAAAGTCGTAGGTAAGTCCGCCTGATCCGACATCCAGCCCTCCGGCGAAGGTTGAGGTGGCGGTAGTGGAAGTGGCGTGGAACTTCTCCGCGACTACTTCCCCGACTACCGAGAGTTTGGCGTATGGAGAGGTGGTCCCTATCCCGACGTTGCCGTTATTGATTATTCTCATCCGATTAGCTTCATTATTTACCGCAAAATCAATATAATCAACATCGTCGCTATTCGTCTCTCTACCAATCATAATCGCTGCGTCACCAGTAGAAGCACTACCTTCAATAAGAGTGCCAAAAAACATAGCCGTTGATGTGAATCCAAGCCTCCAATCTTTCATATTCGTTCCACCACCATAGTTTGACCATATTTGAGCTGATGTTGAATTATCTCTAATGTGTAACTTTCCAAGTGGTGAAGTCGTCCCGATGCCGACGTTACCCCCAAGAAATATCGCCGCGTAGTTGTTTGTCGCTCCTGTGTTGGCGTTGACGGTCAGTCCGTAGGAGTTGGTGGTGGAGGCATTCAGAGCAGAGGCGCCGATATATATAGAGTGAGCGTTGGTGGTGGTGGCGTTGGCGCCTGCTAATGGCGCGCCGGTGATTCCGAAGGTGGCCAGGTCGGTTATGAGACCTGCTCCCCAGTTGGTGAAGCTGTGGGTGGCGGCGTTTAAGAGGAAGTCCCTTTGGAGCGAGAGGGCGCCGTTTTCGTGTGTTTTGGTTCTGGCGAAGTTGAACTGAATGTCAGGGGCTTCAGTGGAAGCGGTCAGTCCTGTGTCCGCTCCTCCCGTGAGCGAGAGGAGCGCGGTTGCGCCCGAGGTGCGCGCCGCAGAGTTGATGGCTATCGTGCCGGTGGCGGTAAGTCCAGCGATGGTGAGATTGTTTGAGAAAAGCCCACTGCCATGCACTGCAAAGAGCGCGCCGGGGCTTGTCGTCCCTATCCCGAGGTTGCCCGAAC
>Ga0209542_10019380_pt1 | contig 10898 bp, 13 predicted proteins | sample RifCSPhighO2_01_FD_184028 | JGI IMG/M metagenome (GOLD analysis project Ga0209542, IMG submission 184028) | Soil microbial communities from Rifle, Colorado - Rifle CSP2_plank highO2_0.1 (SPAdes) (version 2) | ecosystem: Environmental > Terrestrial > Deep subsurface > Rock core/Sediment ...
CGCTTTAAGTAGGTCGTTTTTTTGATTCACCTCCAATTCCTTGAGCTGATCCAGGTAGCCGGTAAGGTTCAGCTTGCGGGACTGGACAACTATTTGAACCGAAAAGTCCAGCGAGTTCAGGAACGATTGGAATTGAGCGATGACGGCATCCTGCTCTTCGTCTGACTTTAGGGCGAAATTCTGCGAAGAAACCAGCATGACGCCCCGAACGGTGCGATTTTTTAGCACCACCATTCCTTCGCGGATCTCGTCCAGTTCAAGAAATTCTTGCGTCGTGGTAGCCATGTCTTAGGAAGCTTCAATCTTTGTTGAAAGGCGGCCAACCTTGCTCTCCTTGGAAAGCGCAATCTGGGTTGCAGGGGGTTGGGACGCAGCTTCTTGGGTGGTCGGTTGAACTGGCGCGTCGTTCAGACTCTGAGGAGTCTTCAGACTCGAAGAGCTGGCGAATACGCGTTTCTTTTTCCAATAGAAGATTTTGCCTCCCATCTGAAAACTCAGAAAGTCCACGAACAAGGCGGGCAGCGATTTTCCTCCAACCTGCACAAAGGCGGTAACCAATCCAAGACCTGCCAACACAACGCTTGCTGCCGCAAAAACAATGAAGGGGACGAGGAAATAGAGAATGAAAGCCACCGCTCCCGCGGCTGCGAGAAAGGCAAACTGGCGAAAGGTAAGCGGTCCTACCACCTGCGCTTCTCTCTCAATGAATTGGGGAACCTGAAACTGCATTATGATTGCAAGGTTTTACGTCAGGGTCTCGGAGCACAGGGAATACTGAAAAATCCGCCTCCAAGGCCGGTCCATTGCTGTACGCCAATCGCAACAAAGAACAAGTTAACGACAAGCCATGAGGCATAGACGATGATCAGTCCGAATACGACGCTCGTGAGGATGTCTTTCCCGTGCTGGATGTTTGCCGGATTTCCCTGCGAAAACAGGAAATAATATGATCCCGCTATTACGACCATGAGAACCGCTATTGCGGGGACAATGGCGAATAATACAAAATCCAGAATTCGTTTGATAAGAGAAAAGAAATCGCAGGGCTTGCAGCGCTCGTCGTCCACACCCTGTTCTAGTGGTCCTGTTTCATATTTCCCATCTCCGTCAAGATCGTATCCGCATGGGACAAGTCCTACTCCTTGCGATTGAGCTGCATAGGCAAACTGAACTGTAAATAGGAGCAAGAAGAGAACTAAAAGCGCAAAAAGCGGTTTCTTCATCCTACTTCTTCTTCAAATGATTCTCGGTACGTATCTTGTCCTTTGGGAGCCACCGGAGCTTGCGGTTCTGGGGTTTGAATAGGAGTCTTGGCTGCTGCAGATGTCGCAGCCGCTATGGTGTGCAGCTGCCGCAGACTTTCTTTTACCGGAAAGAAGACGAATCTGGTAATGTCTCTTGCGATATTAACAGCAGCGTCTTTTTTTATCCCCTCTTCTTTTTCCAGAGATTTTTGGAAGTCCTCCGGCAGAGAGAGACCAAGAAGCACGTCCCCAGCTAAACTCGCGACCTGAGAAACCTTTTCTTCAGCAACGCCGTTTTTGATGCACGAATCATAAATATGATCCGCGGTCTCCTGAGAGAAGATCGTTTCCTTGAGTTCTGCCGGAAGATGTCCGTACAGCTTCCAAAATTGTTCCGGGGTAGTGGCCATGCGTTTGTGATTATAGTTTATCAGTACCAGGGAAATACAACAAGGGAAGGGCGAACCTTGACACCTTTAATTTTTATGGTAATATCGCATCACAAGAACAGAACCTTGAGAATTCAAACAGGAGGAGTAACGTGCCCCCAATCGGAACGACGGTCGTCGCAATCTGGGTTGTTTTTGGGATCTGGGTGACAGCCGTGTTCCTCAAAGGAATGTTTGAGGAGTTCGGCATTGCCGTCGAAAAAGCGGAGCCGTATCCAGACACCGGTCATGCCGGAGAACGGAAACGGTTCAGTCTTCCTCACATAGAGCTGGGCTGGGGCAAGATTGCCCTTATCTGGCTCTTGGGCTATCCAACGGTACAGTTCGTCAGGCACATTTTCTAAGGAGGAAATCATGGAGTCTTGGATTGGACTGGGAGTAGTCGCGCTCGTTCTGCTGGTGTTTGTTGAGCTCCATGTCGTTCAGCAGCATCAGCGCTTTGTCATCGAACGGTTCGGAAGCTACAACCGGACTCAGAGACCTGGTCTCAGGTTCATGATCCGTTTTGTTGAACAGGTGCGGGCCGTTGTCCCTGTGTGGGAAATGACCCTTCCCTTGTTCGAACAGGCAATCAAGATCGACTTCCAAGACGGGAGCGCAACCCCAAAGAACGGGGAAGCATTCATCCAAATCTCTCGTCCGGACGAACGGTACGATCCCAATGGCGCGCTTGGGAGACCCATGACAGGAGTGGAGCGCGCCGTGTACCAGATAGCAAACTGGCGCACCGCTATCCGGGACGTGCTAGAGAACGCCCTTCGTACCTACCTGAACAGTCTCACCATCAATGAGGCGATCACACAGAGGCGGGGCGGGTATGACGTTATAGGAAACGGCTTAGCCCAACAGGATGCGGCAGAAGCTCAGGCAATCCGAGAGAAGTTGGCTACATGGGGATTTGAACTCCACCGCACCACCATCCAGGACTTCGACCTCGAGCCAGAACTCGTGCGAGCTCGCGGACAAGTTCAGGTCGCGCAGCGTAAAGCAGAAGCCGCGGTATTTGAAAGGCGAACACGCGCCCAGGGAACGATCGGAGCCTTGGTTCAAATGATGGCAGAGGCCACAAACCAGACCTACGAATCCGTCCAAGCGCAGATCGTTACCGATCCAAAGCTTCAGGCTGAAATGCGGGCGCTTGCGATAGATCTTGTCACGCGGCAGATGAGCATTGATGGCAAGGCGCTTCAAGATGTCCGCATTGCCGGAGGCGGAGACCTTACTCAGACCTTCGCCGCGCTGGCAGCTCTCTTTGGCCAAGGTGGAAACCGCGGCCAAGGCAATCAACAGATTCAGCAAGATCAGCAAAGCGGCCAGCCATGAGAATCTTCGACAGAACCATCAGGTGGGTTCCTTCCGAACGACAGATTGACGATCGCCTTGCTAAACTCAGTATTCAGAGCGCAAGACGTCGCGATCAAGAAGCGGAAGCAGGCAGGAGAGAGGCCGAGCAGAAGGCCCGCATGGACCGGTTGGAATCCTTGCGGTGGCTGCAAGAGCAAGAGGTTTCAGCAAAGACTCCGGATACCGGTGCCGGAGGATCAAAAGAAACGCGATACTCAGATACCGGTTCATAGTTCCTTAAGGCGAGCGCAAGCTCGCCTTTTTCTTTAGTTCTAGTTAAATAGTAAATCCTGCTGCTTGTCCAGCCTGACTGTCCAGATATTTCAAAAGTCCGGGGTTTACGCCTGGCCTTACTCCTGGTGTTCCTGCCATAGCAGTTCTTCCCCCAATTCTGAGAATTGCGTTTTGCACCCCGTCTACTGCAAGCCTACCGTGTCTTTCAACCAACTTGCCCACCTGATTTCCATGCCAAGAACTCACAATTGCCTCCATGACGGCCTTATCTTCTAAGGCGCTCGCTGAAAGGTTGCCGGCGCGTCCCGGGGGAATTTTACTGACTATTTCAGCGCTGTATGCAGCCGCAAGAGCGGTACGCTCAGCTGGGGTCATTGCGGCCGTGGGAAGTGCGGCGCTTGCGGGGAGGCCCGCTGTCGCCCTCATCCTTTCTTCTGCCACCATAGGAAGGGCTGCTTCAATATCTTTGTGCGCGTCATATCTTCTAGCCCGCCCATAAATCTTCTGGACCTCTTCGTGAGTAATCAATCCTTTATTTAAAGCCTCATCCAGGTCTCCCGGTTCTTTTATGATTCGATTAAGAGCTCCAATTTTTTCAGTAATGGAACCAGTGCCCCTAAGTACAGAAGCAACTCCCGCCACGGAACGTGTCTTCATATCTCCCTCTGCTTTTGCGATAGAGACTTTTTGTGATTCTATTACCCCAGGGCCGGCAACCCTTCCAACGGTGCGAGCAACGCCTGCATAGGGAGTTGCGGCCGCGTTGACAGCCCCAGCCACTCTTCGTTGGGCCCAGCCGATAGGTCCGGCTCTTCCTTGGCCCCACCCGGGAGACGGAGTTTTTATAGACGCCAGTTTTGCTGCAGCTCTTGCGCCCGGGGACTCTGCCCACCGTTCTTTTGCGAAAGCAGCGCCCCGCGTTCCTGCAGCAGCGAGGCCAGCCTTTCCCTGTTTCTGGGCGAACCCAATAACTCCGGCTCCCATGGTGCCGCTTGCTGTCAGCGCGACAAAGAAACCAACCAAAAGCATGGCAAGCGCAATGCCAAACGGCATAACTTCATTGATCATATCTGCCGCAAAATTTTCCGGCGGCGCCTGGGCAACAAGCGTTCCACTGGCGGCAACGCTGATGATCTGATCTCCAAGCCACAAGAAGAAAGCGGCAAATATTCCAATAATAGACCACTGAAAAAACTGGCTCCACCACATCTTAAACAGTCCGGCCGTCCCTGGAAGCACGGAAGCGACAAACGCGATCGGAGAAAGTATGACCAGAATCCATATCGCAATCCTTCTGATGATAAAGAGCGCCGCGAACAAGAAGAATACGATTGCGGCGAATATCTCAAAGATACCGATTAAAAGCATTTTTAAGATAAATGCCCCGGCCTCCACGGGATTGAAAAAGTTTGGAACGTCGTTGGAAAGGCCGCTGGCAATGCTGGTGAAAATCGAGCCCAGAATCCCGGCCCCGGCCACTCCTTCAAGAAAGAAATTCATGAAGATATTGGAGACGTCAACAATGAAGCCGGTGATGACAGGGGTAAAATTGATGAGAAGTGCCACCCCGATGAGCTTGGGCAGGGTTTTACTTGCCTCGTATTGGCCGAGACGCAAGGCGGTTCCCAATCCGATGATGATCAGGAAGAACACGATGAGCATGTTGGCCAAATCCCGAACAACTACCCATCCCGTATCTACAATCGGGCCCGTTGTGTAAGGAAGGCGGATAAAAAAGGGATCAATTACCAGGCTTAGCATTAAAGAGGCTATTCCCAAGATAGCCGAAGGGATCGCAAGCAAGAATCCCGCGATTATCCCGCCGATTGCTTTTCCGATGCCGTCAGCAATACCCCCCAAGAACCCGAGTTGCGCGAACGCAACATTGGGAACCAGCACTGCAACGCCAAACACGGCAAGGAAGGCGAGAAAGAGAATGTATTGTCTTGAGAATAAAAATCTCATAGTTCGAGCACTAGCGAGAACTATATGGTTCTGAGCGAAGCGAATGGTTCATATTGATTCATTGTACCACCACCCAAAACCTATGCAAACGCTTCGTCCTTGACTAAGTCAAGGTATCTGCTATAGCTTAGATAGTTATCCGCCTTGTCCAAGGGACGGGGACGGAAATTGAAAACAAAACGGAAGGAAGGGCTAAGAGATGGCTCGGCATGCAGTAGCTGGAAGGGTTGACAGGCACAGTCCTCCTTCCAGAGGACTGATCATCGGGCTCGCGGTAGGTCTTGGAGGGATCGGCATCGCGGTGCTCATCGCGCTCATCGCGGTGCTTGCGAAGGGTGGAAGCACCTCTTCTGTGAGCGCGACGGCGAGTCAGGCGCCTGCTGTTGCCAGCGCCGGCCAGCAGGCAGTGCCTACCAGTGGGCAGGCAAAGCCAGGCGAGGGCGAGGTCAAGCTGCTGCCAAACTCTGTTAGGATCGGCGATCTACTCATTGCAGTTAGCTCGCGAACCTACACAGAGAAGCAACCGGAAGAATCCTGGCTGTACTACGTCGCAGTGGATGCGATTGCTCAGAACGTGTTGGAAAGGCCGTACGAAATCGGTCCCGGCGACTTCCATCTCAAGAGCAATGATGGCAAGGTCGTTGGCTACGACGAGGTGACCGAGGGTCTCTATCAGCACGTCCTCGCTCCAGGCAAGACTGCCCAGGGCACGCTCCTCTTCAAGGTTTTGAAGGGGACAAAGCCAGTGGAGCTTCAGTACACGTCCAATCGTATGGGCGGAAGGGACAGCGGCGTCATCCCGCTGAAGTAGCCCTTCGACTCCCTCGACTGCGCTCGGGACAGGTTCGCTCAGGACAAGCACTTCGACAAGCTCAGCGCAAGCAAAACAAAGGGCGTTCTCTCTCGAGAACGCCCCCTTTTTTATTTCTGTATGGGTATTACTAAGAGATATCTTGCCTCATCGTTACCAATGTGGTTGTCTCGCAGGCGATAGTCGCCTGGTGATTCAAATACCTCTGCTCTTCCGTCATCTTTAAAGAGCACTGCGATATAATCCCCATCTACGCGGATAGAGGAAGTCCATGTATTTTCCACAAGAAGCTTTGCGCACTTTAATTTACTCATATTCACCGATTGACCAATACCCACACTTCCTGCTGGTCGTTCATTGAGTGTCTGCGTTCCGATTTCTTGATTTTCCCCATTCACCCAAAGAGGTTTGCCATTATAAAGAGTGCGGGTTGTATCCGTAGTTGCATTTATCGGCCCGCAATGTATTTGCTGATCCCTCGCCCTGTCACTGTCTCCCGGATCTTGATCATTGAAGTCATGATTCCCAAAAAGCGTGACGCCATCGCCAGAAGGAGGATCTTCCGATTCTATCTTTTGTCCGCCAGAGGAAACTTTTGTAAAAAGGTATTGGTGAAAAATCTTTAGAGAAGATGCTTCTCCTGCTATAGATGTCGAACTTGAGCTCGTGCAATAGGGTTCCTGGTTAGTGCCGCACGCATTCGTTATATCCACGCACGTTGTTTTTGTAGGATCTATATAATCAACTTTTCCGCCCAGAAATACCGCGCCATCTTCCTGGAACCTCTCTTTTTCAAAAAGAATCACTCCAAGTTTATTTGTGATTACGGTAGAGAACCGCGGCTCCGGAATTTTTGAAGAATCAGACTTTTTCAATCTGTCCAACTCTTCTTTCTCGCTGATTGGAACAGGTACTTTGGTTGTGGAGGGTATGATTTTGAGTGACTTTGCCTCATTGTCAAACTTGTCAGCGCCTCCAAGGGTCGCGGTGTTCCCCACGTATAGGTGAGCGTTCCCTTTGCAGCCTGTCTCGGAGAATAGATATACCCCCGGTCTCTTCCAGACGATTTGGACAGAACCAGAACCGCTCGCAGCCTTGACTTTTTGGCACGCGTCTGCTCCAGGAGGAAGATCTTCAGAACGAAAAGTTGGAGTTCCCCGATAATCTGTTTCCGGATAGAGAGTAACAGCAATCTCTTCGGGAGAATTAAGAAACAAAATGGCTCCTACCTGCGGGAAATCAAAGCCCTTAGCAGTAAGATAGGATAGGCTGTTTTTAACGCGCAGGAACCCTACTCCTTCTTGCAGGGATTTGGTTTCGCCGCAGTCAGCGCCCTTAAAGAGCACAATTCCTTGCTGACTGGCGTCTTTGCTTAATTGCAGAACTACAAGCTGAGGATTTATGGTCGTAAGCAAAAGCCATGAACCGAGAAGCAGGCCAAGGCCCAAGAGAGAGGCCTTTATTTGCTCTTTTGCGTCGGAAAGATTCCCGGAGTTTCCGGCAGAAGCCGTATATCTGAAGCCCCCATAGACAAAGGAGATAAACGCCACGAGGCCGGCAATGGCTATCCCAAAGTTGAACATGTACTTAATGAAATTGGGCAGGCCGCGCACCTCGTTTGGAGGAGACGCCCCACCTTTTCCATCGAGTATCTTGGGATACACCAGCTCTGTTTGCTGGGCGAAGGCCGAGCCAACCAAGGAAAAGATGAACGTAATCAATATGGCGGTGACGAGAATGGTAAAGATAAGGCGCGTCTTTTTCTGGTTCATATACATACTATTGAGTTGGCTTTATTGTACAGCAGAAAAAGTTATTATCAAAGCACTGCGCCTGTTTTTCAGAAAGCACCCCGTTCAGCCGCGCTTCCTGGCAGGATATTAGGATATCCACCTCTTGATTGGATTCTGCGGTGTCGTAGAAGTTTGCGGGAGTCACGCACTCTTGCAGTCCGTTTCTGGCCTCTTCAAGATTCAAAAGAATCTGATCTCGTTGGGATCCATGCAAGAGGTTTGAAAGTGCCTGCCGAGTCGCCCGGAGCTGCGCATACGCATCTTCCACGCCCCTTAGACGATCTTCAACATCTTGTTTGGGACACGCATCTCCGCCGCATCCCCCTATGGCGCAAAACCTTTCTTTTGTGATGATGTTAGTTTCCCACACGCAGGAAGAAAGGCACCTATCTATTTTGCACTCATCGCTTGTCGCCATGAGCTTTTTAGCCGCGCTTCGCTCGGCTTTCGCGTCTTGGGCAAGCTGAAGCATGAGGCGGACGATTTCTTGAGAGAATTTGTCGGTTTCTTCTCTGACTTTTCCCACGGGTATTTCCGGGCCAGAGCACTGCAAAAATGGCTCTATGTCTTCCTGAGCCAAGACCATTTGCGGCTGAGGACTGAAAGTCCCGAGTATCCCCGAGGGATTGAGCGCAAATCCTCCTGCGAGAAAAAGCGCGAGCAAAAGTATTGTGAAAATGCCGGTTCTCATGGTTCCTCTACCGTTATATTCACTCCGGTGTTCTCCTCAACATATTTGGCAAGTTCATCTATGGCAAAATTCAAGTCTCTCTTTTTTTCTGCTATGGCAGTCCTGTTGCAGGGTTCTCCGGTGCATTGAGGAGAGCCGCAATTTTCCGTGCAATGGGGAGCTATCGTTTCCTTCTTGCAGCTGCATTGATCAAGCTCTCCTTTGAACGCCTCTGCTTTTTCTTTTACGATCTTTGATTTTTCCTCAATCTGCTTTGCGATGCTTTCAAGGTTGTTCAATCTGTTTTGATCAAGGACTTTTTCAATAAGGGTGCCAACCGGAATTTCCAGAAAGTTGCTCTCCGCCTCTTTCTTGGGGTCGGGTTCAGGGCGCGCCGGGAGCTGGATTTGAGCAGTCGGCTTTTCTATCTTAAAAATGGTGAGCTGCGGGTTGATGGTGCTCAATAATATGTATGCGCCAAGAATGACAAGGGATCCTAATATTCCTCCCGTAATTTGGGCTCGGGCCTCGCCCTGGGCGGTGGGGCTCCCCCCGGAAGCAATGTATCTGAATCCTCCGTACACGGCAGAGCCCACGCTAAGAAACCCCGCGGCCAGCACGGAAAACGTATACAGGTATTTTATGAAATCGGGCAGAAGGGGTTTTTGGGAAAGTTCGGCTCCGGGGAGCTTGGGATATTGGATTTCAAGGGGTTGGGCAAAGACAATCTGTGCGCAAAAGAGCGCAATAAAGAGAAAGGCGAGCATCGGCATGGTATGCTTATTCATAAAACGCATAGAGAAAGTTGATACGGAATGAGTCCCGAACCGTGTTCGCAAAAAATGCTACCTCGCCGCCAACTGCAAACGTGTCTTGAAAATACAGGCAGGTATCTGTTCTTCCGCCTATGCCTATGGTGCATCGTCCTATTCCTTTGATGACCGAAATGTGGCCCGAGCACCACCCCGAGAAGAACTGAAAGCAGCCAAAAGATCCAATGATAGGATGTCCTTCCTTCAGCTGAGCCTCAATTTTAGAAAAGGGGATTTTTAAATATTGCACGTTATATTTGTCGCGGGCAATATTTGCCAGCCCAGGAAGGGATGAACCAGCGCCGCAAACATACTCAAACTCGTTTCGCATCAACTGGCCGATCTGCGGCGGCGTTACGTCTTTGCCAAAATACTTTAATACCATGGCCAAACTTGTAGGTCCGCATCCGCCCCCCCAGAAATTATTCCCATTAATGCATGCATTAAAGAGGGATTCTGTTGCCCACCTGGGATCGGTTTGCAAAAACGAGGGGAAATCCTTCAAAAGAACTCCGTCTATCTGTTCGGGAATTGGACGGAAGTCGGGAGGCTTAGCCACCCCTCCGCCCGGTGGTACAGAGAACGGATAGTTGGAAGGTAGTAATTCTCCTGCGATACCGCGCACCGTCTCTATGATATTTTCATTCAGATCCTCGTCCAGATAAAAGGTTAAGGGATCGTTTCCCGTGGCTCCAACCGTCTGACCTAACGCAGTCAGTTTTGTAATGCGTATCGCTCCGCCTTGCGCGCTTGCTATGACCTGCTTGAATTCCAGGAAGTTATCGTAGCTTAGGGGTTCCAGCCCCTTTTCCAACATGAGGTTGGCAAAACCCAGGGTGGCCGAATCTCGCATGAATTGCGCGATGGCAGGTTCTGCTCCCTGCGCAACAGAAGGAAAAACCGCAAAGAGCGCAGTAAATAAGATTATTGATGATCGCATACTATGTTTGAAGTTCAGAATATACCAGCAAGGTCCACAAGGGAAGCGCTCCAACGTAGGGAATAAGTTCTCCGATAAATGCAGCGAGCCGAAACCACTTGAGCCGCTTTGCAATTTTTGCCGCTTTTTCGGCTGCTTCCACCCCGGTAGCAGTTGGCTTTTTAAAGCCCCCTCCGCGCATTAAGATCCAGAGTCCTATGGTTGAGTAGGCGGCAAAATCCGTGATCCAGAAATCATCAAGGCCGAAAAAAAGCAGAATAATTCCAATGCTGTCAATCGTTCCCGCAATAAGCATCAGCATGAACCCCTCCGGGCTCATGAGACCGCCACCTCCCGTGTTTTCTTCTTGCTGTCCTTGTATTGCTTCATCTGCCATTACCCCATTGTAAACTCTTTTGCTAGGAGTATCCAATCTGCGATAGAAAGGGTTTCTGCGCGCCTTGCAGGAGATATGTTGGACGCGGCAAGGAGTTTTTCGGCTTCTTGTTTTTTCATGCCGAGCCCCTCTTTGATATTATTGAGCAGCTGCTTTCTTGGATGCAGGAACCCTGCTTTTACGACCCGGAAGAATAACGCGGGTTCAATTCCAGGTTTCTTTTCAAAGGGAACAAGTTTCAGTATGGCGGCATCAACCTT
>Ga0209542_10019384_pt1 | contig 10895 bp, 8 predicted proteins | sample RifCSPhighO2_01_FD_184028 | JGI IMG/M metagenome (GOLD analysis project Ga0209542, IMG submission 184028) | Soil microbial communities from Rifle, Colorado - Rifle CSP2_plank highO2_0.1 (SPAdes) (version 2) | ecosystem: Environmental > Terrestrial > Deep subsurface > Rock core/Sediment ...
CCCTTCTCTTTCCTCTTTTCCGACTCTCTCTTTAAAGATACCTCGGCTTGATGATATCGCAGTAGCCACCGAGGCATGGATAATATTCCAAAATTATTTAGAATTCGCCCGTACCCATAATTTGGCAGGTGTCAAAGGTCTTTCCCACCAAATTTCCCCCGCCTGCTTTGACCCTTCCAGAGAAAAGGAATGTTTCGCCCTTATGGACAGTGTCTATAGCTTTTCAAGTTACCTTGAAAAAAGTAACTTTAAGTATATCCAAGCGGACGAGCGACAGATTATTATGTACACAGATGCGCCTACGGTGGCGATTCTTTACTTTACTAAAGACGACACGGGTACCATCAAAGTGCTTGGTCTTAGGTTCTGTTTCGAAGATGAATCCACGTTGGGAACCTGTGTCAAAACTGATTCAATCAAAGGGGACGAGGATGGCGACGGCTGGTGGGACAGTGTTGAATCACTCTTCTATTAGATGTTCGACACTCGGTTTCGACACTCGGTGTTGAACATTTTTTGACAAACCAAAACCCGCTACGACTAATTCCCCACTGTCATGAACGAATGTTCTGGAGTCGTGGCACTGTTGTTTGCTTTGTCAGGGACTTTTACCACATAGTAATATGTTGTAGAAGCTGTTAACCCGGTTAGATTGTAAGAGTGAGAAGTCTTCCATGCGCTATTATCAAGTATGGTTGCAGAAGATTGTGTAAGTGGTGTCGTGGTGCTGTACCAGAGTGTTGAAGTGGCATTCTCGTTTGTAAACCACATCACAGAGGCCGTAGTACTGGCAGTGCTGGTGGCCGAGAGGTCTCTGATAATTGGAGCCACTGTATCCGGCGTAGTTGTGCCCGGTTTCCAATCATTATCTATTTTCTTTTTTATACCTTCTGGTAATTTCTGACATTCAGGAACGATAGGTCTTACCCCATCATGTTTTCTCAACCACCCCGGAGCCACGAGGTGTCCGGGAGGAACTTTAGCGCATAGTCGCCCACCTCTCCTTTCGTTATCATTATCATCACCGTCATCGTCATCATCTTCGTCTCCGTCGTCGTCATCTTCGAAGGCGATTGGATTGTCTCCCAAGAGTCTGTTTAACAATGCTCGAGTTTTCGGACCAACACGACCAACTTGCTCAAGACCGTTTTCCTTTTGAAGACGTTTAAGCGCTTTCTCTGTTGCCTTTCCAAAATAACCTGTAATAAGACCCTCCGGATAAACGTCTGGATTAGCGGCAAGAAGTGCCTGCAGAGCCGTCACGGCATCTCCTCGAGAGCCAAGACTTAGACTTGTGACAAAGGTATTGAACTCTGTTGCAACCTGAACTTGTAGAGTTTTCTGACTGGCCCTTAATGCGTCGATTTGAACCTGCAGAGCTTGCATTTGCTGTAGAAGTGCCGATATTGAATTAATCTGTGACGTAGTCGTAGTAGACTGGGCCGTGCCGACAGAAGGCACAAACATCAATCCGGCCACAAATAAGCTGGTTATGGGTATAAGTAACTTTTGTTTCATAATTATATATTTATACAGTTAATACTTTAATACTGTTAACACTACAGACGATTATACCATCCAGTGAGACGGTGTCGAATCGCTTTTCTATCCACAAAACCTCTGTAAATGTTGTTCAACACTCGGTGTTGAACAATTCTTATTTGTCCTCACGGTTGAAAAATCTCCAGATAGTATAGATAGCAATGATTACCCAGAGCGGAATGATCGGGCAAGTGTACAGGATAAGCCACAGGATGAGAGAGACAACGAGGCCAGAGACGACCAAGAGCTTTATGTTTCTAGAAAGTGATTTATCTTTTTTATTTTTAGAAACGAGCCAGATAAGTCCGAGAAAAGCAAGGAATATCAATAGAGCTACCCCGACACAAATGAGGCCAGAGAGGCCAAAATTGAGCCCTCCAAGGGCAAATGCCAAGAGATTGCTATTGTCCTCCGCTTCTGCTTCTGTTCCCACGGTGAAAGTAGCTTCTGTTTCTGGTGTCTCTACAACATCAACATCCCCAGATCCCTCTCCTATCGAAGCAACACTATTAGATTCAGCTTGAGCCACAATAAAATTTCCTGCGCCTGTCGTCGGCATGGTGAAAGTATGTTCAACACTCACCGTGGGAGGCGAAGCGCGCGAGACCACGCGATACACGTAGGTCTGGCCTTCGGTCAAACCACTTAGGGGCACGCTGTGATTTGTCGCTTTAAGTGGGTCTTCGGCGGTGCCAAGTGGGTAACCGAAGTTTATCGCGCCCAAATCAACTGGATATGGTCCGCCGGAAGCAAGCCCGTAAACAACTTGGCTTGTGGAGAGAAAATTGGTGTTCCAAGTAACCGTTGCCGTGCCGTCAGGAGTTCCGACTGGGGTACCAGCAAATGTGACAAGTGCATTTTCATTGAAAATTATTAGCGTTAAGAATTGTCCGCTCCCACCTCCTCCGCCATCACCATCGGGCGGTATCGAGTTTTCCGAATCACTTATTACTGTACCGCCACATTGGAGTGTGCCACCGGAGAAGCCGATACAGAGATCGAAGCCAAGCGACTTACCCATATAGTCATTATCGGCAGAGTCAATAAACGAGACTTCAAAGGTGTAAGTCGTTGAATCGCCAGCAGGAAGCGAAGAAAGTGACACTGGACCAGCAGAGAGGAAGTCATCAAATTCGTTTTCGTAAACCACAATAGAACTTTCAAACACCCTCAGATAGAGCTGGCTTCCAAGGTTGTCTGGGTCGAAGCCGTTAACCGACTCTGCGTAGATGCTCTGCATTACATCGGTACCATTTGTCACTGTGGCATCACCCGTTTCCATATCACCGGGCAAAAAGTTTACTTCGCCAAATAATGGGTTGGGTATGAAATTTACTGTAAGGTTTTGGGCATAGACCGGAGAAGCAACAATCGCCAGTGTCACTACTGCCCCCATAGAGAGTGCTCGTAGTATTTGATTAATGTTAAATAGAGTAGTCATATTAAGGTGCAACCTCGACCACCGGGGCTTGAGTTTCTTCTATGGTTGATGAAATTTCTGGTTCTGCATCCCCTCCGCCACTTCCATCATCTCCCGCGATAGAAATTTCAAGAATAGAATCTTCTTCTCTTCTAAAAAGATTACCGTCTGGATTTTCGCCCGCTACTTCTTCTGACACAGTTTCCTCTCCTGCACTCTCCACGTTTGGAGTTGTACTCCCACTCTCGGAAGAATCTCCGGCAACTTCTACGGTTACAACTTCAACCGTTTCTTCTGGAGTTGTAGTTTCAGTCGTTTCCTCTCCCGACTGCGTTTCAATTACCGCCTCCTCTTCCACGACAGGCGCTGTTTCAGTAATTTGATTCTCAATATTTTCTTCAGTCGCCGCGCTTGTTTCTGCTTCTTCAGTAATTTCTACAATGAAAGATTGTTCGATAGCATCACCCACTATTTCCGTAAGAACCGTCTCATCAAGAGTGTCCTCTCCCACAGTCTCTGCTTGGGTAAGTTCTTCCTCTGCCTCCGCTATTTCCGCCACGACCTCCTCCGCGGTCAGTGTTGGTGGAGCTGGGTCCCAAATCTTATGCGATACCATCATGTCGTTCAGCATCGGATTTTCAGGTCCGGTGACCACAATTTTAATCCAAATAAAACCAACAAACCCCGTCGGCACGGTGAAGCTATAATGCCCATCGTTTGGAGTTCCCAACACAATCGGCTCAATCGTATCCGGTGGAGTAATCGTTTTCGTGCCATCAATATCTTTGATGAAGTAGAGGTCAACGAGAAGTTCAGAGTCCGGCCCATTCGGGTTTGTCGCAGACCATTCAATGTCTTGCGTTTCGCCCCAATACCATGTCTCCGATGCGCTAGTCGTTGGGTGTATGAGATTTACCGTAGGTGGCCCAAGTTCTACCCAATCGCTAGGCTGATCGGTATCGTACCCAGAAGGATTACGCGCCAGCGTATTCCCTTCGGCAACGTCGGTAGCGCCGGGATTCCACACGTCAGAGTTATAGTTCACCCATCCGAGGTCAGGAGTCGGCCCATAATTCATTTGGTCAACAATAACTCCGTCTGGCCGCTTCAAAATAAGCATGTCATTGTCGTTGTTCAGGCCATTCCCTATCGTGCCATCAGAAAGAATAATGATGGGCATCGTAGCTGGAATATTCCAAAACGCCGCAGTAGTGCTTGAGGGAGTGATAAGACCATAACCCAAAGAAGGAATCGGCGAAGCGACGGGAATTACATCGCAGGATGTATTATCGCAAATTTCCCAGCCAGAAATATCAAGTGCGGTATCTGTTTGGTTATACACTTCCACCCATTCATTGTCTCCTTCCGCGCCACGCGAGATGCTTACGCTCTCTGGTTCCGAATAGATGCAGTAAGGGGCATTTGGATTTTCGGTTTCATAAAATATATAAATTCTTTCTGCGACATGTCGAGCATCATCAATCTTCGTTTTTGTCGACGAAGGGTTTGTTAAAATCGCCTCAATCACGGCAAGTGCTGTGTTCACGGTAGAAAGTGAGGTGAGTCCCAAGTGGTCAAATGAACTGCTTCCATCGTCAGCTCCCGAAATTATGGCGTTTACGTCAAGTTTTCCAGAAACCACATTCATTTCGTCCGCCAAAGTATGCGCTTTCGCTCTGCAGAGTTTTGCTGCCTTGGTATCCCCCGAAGGACAATTTGGAACCCAAAGACTCGTACACATGTCTCCCCCGCTTGTCGCAGAAAAAAGGTTTGAATATGTCGCGCTAAGTGCATTCACTTCATCGTTCCAGTTTGCAGAACCAGCGCCACCACTACATCCTTCGTTGTTTGCCCAATATCCTTTCGATTTTGCAAGACATTGTGTTTGGGGCGGTTCATCGCTTCCGTCCGCGACATCGTAGTACACCTTGTTTAAGCGAAAACCTTTTGATGCAATGCGGTTTGTGTCAGTTTCGGTATCGTTGAAACCCATTTCATCAAATGAGGGCAAGTTGTGGCGCTCTTGCCATGCGTTAAAATCAAAATTAAATGTGCAAACTTTATTATATAAATTTACATTTGTTGAAATATCAAACTTCCAGTCATCCAAAGTGGTCGTCGCAGATGATAGAAAATCCGTGAGGGGTCCAGAATAATTCCCCGTGCCTTCAAGTGATGAATTGAGGGAAAGAGATTGGCAGAAATCAAGATCAATTCCAAAACTGGTTGAAGAGGCATGGTACCAAAATGGATTTGAGTTGGGCTCGGGTACGACCTGTATCATTTTTGTTGTCGTCGTCCCCGTCATCATATTTATTGCCGCTTCAGCGGGGGTATAGGGAGTACTTACAAGCGTAAAGTCCACTTTCCCTGCTATGTAGGTATTATCGATTGAAGTTTCGGTGTCGAAATAGTTAGCCGCGGTTACGCCTACGGCATTTAGCCCACTTGCATTAAGAGACATTATGAGCATAACCGCCATACCCCGCATGATGTGCCCAAGAATTTTTGAATTTTTTGTCTCGTTAGACGTCGTGGTAGCTCGCAGCGTGCCTCTGTTTCTAACAGGGTAGATATCTATCATAACTAGATGTGACCTCGGAAGAGAAACCAAAGGCGATGCTATTTTTCTTCGAGAATTTTTTTTCACCGGCACAGAAAAAAATTCATCTATTATAACCCTCTTTTTCCTTTGAATTTTCTTTTTAGCTACAAGCATATTTTAGTTTAAACAATTTCTTCTTCTTTTTTCCTTCTTATCTTTTTGATTTCAAAGAATATTTTCTTTCCCTCGTCAAAGAGCACAATGAGTGCGGGAACAATGATGAGAACCGAAAATCCAGCCGGTGTCTTTGCGGCCGCAAGTGCATAGCCAAAAAACGGAACGTCAAACAACACCTTTCCTATCACATCTCGCGCGGGAGCTTCGCGCGTATCGGTATCTTCGTTTGCATCGCCCTTGGTCACATACACCGGTTTCCCCTCTTGTATTCTTGTATCAACAATACGGTGTGTAGTGGGTGTTTTTCCTTTTGTAGCAGGGCCAAACGTGATTACATCTCCCGTTTTGTATTCCAACACCGGCTTCACGACAACAATCCCGCCAGTATTGATACCGGGCTCCATTGAACCTGATTGCACGATATAAATCTTGTAGTTCCCTGTTATGGGAAAACTTGAGATAATGAGCAAAAGGGCGATTATCGATATAGCCGTTCCAAATATGTAAGTTAGGATTTTTATCATTACTTACAACTTTAATTTCACAAGGTAATTGATGCCTCAATCCTCAGCCCTACGCCTAGAGCGTAGTTCTACGCCTTGGGTGTAAGACTGAGTGAAAGGCATCAATTCAGACCGAAAATCCTTTTATAGAGATTGGGGATTATTCGTTGTCATCGTTTGTGATCGTGCACATGATCGCAACACCTTCGTTGAGAGTGAAGACATCTCCAAGATTTGCGGGACAACCTGTACCACTAATACCCGTTGCTGTATATCCAGCGAACGCGTCTTCGGTGATTGTCACGTTTGTGTTTGAATCAACAGACTTTGAGCCGCCTGATGGCACAAGTGTTCCGTTTACTCGCATCTTGAAGTCAGTTTCTACCGCACCTCCGCCGTCGTCATTGACCACATTCTTAATGAGTGTGATATTTGGACGAATGTCATCGTTGGTGATGGTACAAGTGTAGCTGTTGTTCGCAAGAAGTGTAATATTTCCATCTGCATCGCAATCACCACCAAATGTGGCTTCATACCCCTGCGCCCCAAGCTCACTCACCTCATATGCGCCTGGAACTACATCAATAGGGTCACCGTTTGAAGCCGGTGTACTGCCAACAAAGAGCTGAAAAGTTCCAGCTAAGTTGTTCCCCCCATCGTCATTGACAACCTCTTTCACAACAGTAATTGTTGCGAATGGCGGTTTTTCTTCATCATCACAAGTGAATTTTGGATTATGACGAGCTTGAATAGCCGTAAAGGCAATGTCAATGGTTACCGCGTCAGTTTGGCTTTCATTGCCAAGTGTTTTCCCGTCACAAGTAAATCCTCCCCCTTGTGACCCAATTGGACTCAAGAGATTGCCAGATCCATCTTGTGGTAGAGGAAACAGGGCCATAGTGCCGTAGCACCATGCTTTCCCGATGTAGTAAGTCTCACTACCAAACACAGGACCAGGTTCTCCTGTCCATACATTGGTAGTCGAATCTGCAAGGTCAGCAGAGAATGCGTTGTCTTCTCCAAAGAAATTCAAAATTGTTTGAACTCCATCCGAGAGAAGAGTTTCGCCCTCCTCAAGCACATTGTCGCCATCATCCACCCACCAGACCATTTTTACAAGACTTCCAAGTTCGCCATCCCATGCATCATCGGTATTTTGTGGATCACCTGTATCAAGCTCTGGCTCATTTGACGACACATCGTCGTTTGAGGTAAGCGACATATCCATACAGAGATATGCATCATTGTTGTTCACATGAAGTGAGATGGTATCCTCGCCTTCATCGTCCGGTTTGAGGTCGGTGAAGTTGAGGAAAAGAAATCCACTATCAAGATCGCTCGGACCAAATGTCGTATGTTCCGAAATCGCTCCATTGTAATAACTTTCGTTATCTACTTTGAGGTCAATCGCGCCTGCGGTGAATGTATTCCCCGCCGCGGTTTCGGTATCAGAGAGAAACGCGCCCGTCGCACTTACACCTACGAGTAGAGCCGTCACAGAGATTGTGCCCAGACTTAACAGAATTTTTTTCATAGGTTTATGCCACCTCCGAACCTCAAAGTATTACCTTTGGACGCTCGGTTTGTGGCGAATTAATTAATAAACCTATTTAGAACGTCTGAGAAGGATTATTTCTCTGTTGTACAGCCTGAAATACCAGGTTTGCATTGAGTGAGTCGGTTTGAGCTTCGTTTCCTACTAGGTAAGGAACATTCCAAGCAAGACCGAAGTAGTAGGTTGTAGAACCAACCATTCGTCCATCCTTTGCAATACCCTGGCAAGGACCGTAGTTATCGGCGCCTTGCTCATCGTTTAGCGGGCAGTACACAGCATAAACAGCGGCAAGTGCCTCCCAAATATTATGGGTTTCGTCTGCTAAGGTTTGATCTGGGTCAGGATTTTCGTCTACAGTACCGGGTAGGATCACAGTTGGCTCAGCACATACTGGGCCATTGCCTGTTGGACCCTGAAGATCACATTGTTGAATGTTGTCACCCTCTTTTGGATCAGGAACAGGAGTTGTAGGCGCACCATTTGCATCAATGTTCTGGAATCCAGGAATTAAGCCCTGGTCAAGCCATGCATAAAAGCTAATACTTTCTGCGAGCTCACCAGCTCCAGGAACCGGCACAGGTAGACTACATTCTGGGTCAAGTACCCCTGTTTCAGTTTCTGGTTCTGTGCATGTATTGTCTAGGTCTGTAACTCCATTAATAACGAAGCGACCCCATGCGTCATTGCCATACACATGGAGAGAGATTGTGTCTTCTCCGTCATCCCCTGGTTTAACATCCGTAAGGTTAAAGAATTTGTGCTTTGCCCCGAGGTCAGTTTCCGTCCATGTTCCATCACAAGGTGTGTTTGGCTGAGGGTAATGATCTACTGGCACTCCGTCTGGAAATGCTCCTTCTTCTGGTTGCCATGTGGAACCTCCGTCACCAAGAGTACAAACCATATTGTTGTAATGGGAAGTACTATCTACCTTAAGGTCAATTGCTCCAGCAGTAAACGTATTCCCTGTTGAGGTTTCCGTGTCGCTGAAGAAAGCGCCTGTTGCGCCAATCGCAACCATTGCGACTGCCGCCATCATACTCAAACTTAATACTATTTTTTTCATACTATATTTACTTACTCTTAATAATTAATTAGTAACTCTCAAAATGCTATGCGCATACTCTTTGGCTGTCAATACAGATATTCATAGAAAGAAATGCTTCTATGGGACTGTCAAATATACACTTTTGTCCTTTAGAAAACCTTTCCCCTTTCTCATTTTTTGCAACCAAAAATTTTGTCCTTTATCCCCACCCATTCCTCCCCTTTTTCCAAACATCCCCTTCTCCCAATATCAAGGACCCCCCTTGATACAAATATTAAAAAACAAACCCGATGCATTGCATCGGGTTTAAAGTTTGGAAACTACGCATTTTGCCTTACTCCAAAGATTTCTCTAACGCGGGCAAGGTGGAGGAATTCGAGAATTCGGATGTAGAGCCACCCGATATCAAATTCAAACCACTTGTAAGAGAGTTTTGCGGAGTTCGGATATTCGTGGTGATTGTTGTGGAGCTCCTCCCCACCAATGAAGATTCCGATCGGCACGATGTTGGTGCTATAATCCGGACTTTTTTCGGCACTGCGATCAAAATTCCGATATCCGTAGCGATGTCCGATGCCGTTGATGACTCCGGCAGCAAAAAACGGAATCCAGGCCATCTGCACCGCCCATACCGTAACACCGATTGCGCCGAATAGCACAACATCAATGATGAGCATGAGACGAATGCCGAGGCCAAAGTGACCCGTGTAGAGAAAACGTTCGAGCCAGTCATTCGGCGTCCCCTTACCGTACTTCTCTAGGGTTTCTTTATTTTTCGCTTCTTTGCGATAGAGCTCCGTGCCCTCGAGAAGAACTTTCTTGAGTCCTAATACTTTCGGACTGTGTGGGTCATCGACCGACTCATTCTTTGCGTGATGCTTTCGGTGAATCGCCACCCACGCTTTTGTCTTCATTCCAGTCGTGAGCCAATTCCAAAATCGGAAGAGATGACTCATCACCGGATGAAGCTCAAGTGCACCGTGTGTCTGGTGACGATGCAAAAATATTGTTACGGTCGCAAGGGTGATGTGCGTCATCACACCGATGAACACAAAGTACACCCACCAAGGTGGCTGAAATACGCCGTTTGTAATTGTAAAGAACATGTCCATGATTTTCCCTCCATGGAGAAGTGTGAAAGATAGATTGACTTTCCTCCTCAAGTATAGCAAATCCAAATAAAATAGTTCACAGAAAGTCTGATTCTCAATATAATATCAAGGGGAGTCCTTGATACAAAGTTCTCGATAAAAAATTCCTACTTGCTATTCTTATACCACTTCTGGTACTCACAAATGTCAAGGGGGGTCCTTGATACAAAATCTGGTAGATTTTTCATATCTAGAATTTGCGCTTCGGGCCGATTAGTAAGTCCGCAGAAATCTTGATAACTTGAGTAGCGATAACTTTCTAAAAATTCTTCCGTGCTTTTATAATTCTTAATTCCGCCCTCTTTCCACTTCTTTTCAAATAATTCGATACAATTAAGATGAACATAAGCGAATAGATGACGAAAGTATACATCACCACTTATATGCTCTGACCTGAATGGACGGACAAATAAAGGTCCGCTACGTTCATATTTCTTATTAAAATACATGGAGTAGGCAGTAAGCGATTTCCCAAAAAATTTACTAATCCCCCCATCTTCTATCTCCTGAATAATCAAGTGAAAATGATTAGGCATAAGTGCGTAAGCAAGAATTGATACGAGTGGTTTGCTACGTTTTTGTTTGTATAGATCAAGAATATTTTTCTGACCTCTATTCAAAAAATTACTTACGTGAAAATGGTCCTCTTGATTCAAGATATATAGCAGGGCAAGAAATCTCTCGTAATCTTTTTTATCTAAAAATATCTTTCTCTTCTCCACTCCACGGTTAAAGAGATGGTAATACTCTTCGGAAACAAACTTAAATTTTCTTTCCATAATATCAAGGGGGACCCTTGATATTATAGCACGATTGCACCAACCCGTTTAGATGTTTTTGTGTTTTATTTAATCAATTTAATTTTGGCGCCGATGCCGTTCAACCGCTTCACGATATCTTCATAACCGCGCTTGATAGCATAAACATTGCGCAAGGTTGAGCGCCCTTCAGCTCCAA
>Ga0209542_10019386_pt1 | contig 10894 bp, 9 predicted proteins | sample RifCSPhighO2_01_FD_184028 | JGI IMG/M metagenome (GOLD analysis project Ga0209542, IMG submission 184028) | Soil microbial communities from Rifle, Colorado - Rifle CSP2_plank highO2_0.1 (SPAdes) (version 2) | ecosystem: Environmental > Terrestrial > Deep subsurface > Rock core/Sediment ...
ACTCGGCCCAGGCCGTTGACCGCCTGCAGAGCAATGCCCCAGGGAATATTGCCGACGGTAGCGATATGCGCCAAAATTATATAAGTAGCGGGGTTGGGACAGCCAATGCCCGCGTTGCCTAAAAGCAAACCCATGAGAAAAGCCTTGACATAATCGCCCTGCTCCTGAACGAAGCGGGGTAAAGCGCCGGTATAACTCGGGATCTTAAAATTTAAGAGCCGCAGTTCAGTCAAGGCAAAAACGAACGCGGCAATCCCGGCCACCAGGAACATATACATGACAATTTTCATCAAGCCAAAGATCTGCCCCAGCCAGGCCACCAGCACGCCGTATAGCATCAGGGTGATAATTACCCCCAGGCCAAAGAACAAAGCCATGCCCAAGCCCTTCATATAACCCTTGCCCATCGAAAGCGGCACAATGATAAAGACCAGAGGCAAGGTGCAGGGCAGGACGATCATGGAAAGCCCGGCCGCGAAGGCCAGGGTCAAAGTCACCGATTGGACCGGCGCGGACGCCAGCCAGAACAGGCCGATCAAAAAAACCACCAGAATCACAAAAACCGTTGCCACTAAAGAGACCCTGATCCTCTTTTGCCCCTCGTTTAATTCAACCATTTTCCACCTCTCATTTTCAAACCTGGTACAAATCCGCTCGAGTTAAAGGAACTCTCGGCAAGCCCGGCTCCGAATGTTTCGAGGCCAGGACCTGATAAACATTGAGACTGCCGTGCGCGAAACCGTAAGAAGAGCCGGCCATGTAGAGACGCCAGATGCGGTAGGTTTTCTCCGGCACCAGGGCGCGGGCCTTTTCTTCGTTCTTTTCGAGGCTGTGCACCCAGCGCTCAAGCGTCTTGGCATAATGCGTCCTCAATGATTCGATATCCAGTATCTCAAAACCGGCTTTTTCCATCTGCCGGCTGACCTCGCTGATATTAGTCAGCTCGCCGTCCGGGAAGACGAACGTGTTGACGAATTTTTGGCCAACCGAGCGTCCCGAATCGGTAAAGTCGGTCGTGATACCGTGATTCAAGAAAAGGCCCTTCTCTTTCAAGAGGCGGGCGGCCGCTCCGAAATAAACGGGAAGATTATTCAGCCCAACGTGCTCAAACATGCCGATGCTGACCACTTTATCAAATATCCCCTCGCCTTTTATTTCCCGGTAGTCACGCAGTTCCACCCGGCAGAGATGGCCGATGCCTTCACGTTTTATCCTCTCCTGCGCATATTCAAACTGGTTACTGCTCAAGGTTATGCCCAAAGCTTCCACGCTGAAATGCTTGGCCGCCCAGATGACCAGGCCGCCCCAGCCGCAGCCGAGATCCAGAAGCTTTTCTCCGGGCTGGAGCCGCAGCTTTCGGCAAATATATGTCAGTTTATCCCTCTGGGCCTCATCGATATCCGCGCCGTGGCGCTTAAAATAAGCGCAGGAATAGATCATCTCCTCGCCCAGAAAGAGCCGGTAGAAATCATTACCGACATCATAATGGCATGCGATTGCCTTCTTGTCTCGAGCGATCGAGTGCCTCATATTATCTCTCCTTCTGACTTACAAAGTCATCAACTGCGCGAAGAGCCTAAACTTCTCCCTTTTTCTCAACTTCAGGGCGGACAGATAGTCCCCCAATTTGATCGCCTCAAAAATATCGCCATCGATGTCGACTTTACTTTCGATAAACGCCTTACCGGCGGTAAAGGCGTCGCCGCGCAAAATGACTTTTTGAAAAGTCCGCTTGTCATTAAAGCCGAGGATGAATTTCGGCAGGCGGCTCCACTCGATCAGATGTCCGTTCCAGAGCCGGACGTTAAAGTCCTTCGGGTGTCCCGCAAAAATCTTATCAAGAATATCTCTCGCTTTTTGCATTTTAGCACCTCCTGGTTTATCAACTCACCCCCTGCAATCGTCAGGCTAACCCTCCCCCTCTCTTGAAAAGAGAGGGGGAAAGAGAGGGTGAGTTTTTTATTTCTTTATAAACTTTTCCGGATTCTTTTTGAACTCCTCCGGACAACCGGGACAGCAGAAATAATAGGTCTTACCCTTATAAACCGTCTTCAGCGTTGTTTTGGCCGGATCAACTTTCTCGCCGGTGACTGGACAGCGTGTTTCCTCACCTGTCGCAACTTCGGGCGCTGTCATCATATTCTCCATCTGCCCAGCGGGCATCGAGGTCTGTTCCGCCGGCCGGCCGAAGAAATACCACACGCCAAGTCCAACCAGAATAACAATTACCAAACCGATCAATAAATTCTTTATTTCGTTCACCTCCTTTTGTTTCTAGATCACGAAGATCACTAATTTAATGCCCTTTTAATTCCGGGCTAGACAATTTGCTAACATCCACCCGCCCTTCTTTCATCTCATAGCGCCATTTCCAGATCGAATAGATCGGCGGGTAGACCAAAAGCTCCATAATAAAACTCGTGAAGATGCCGCCGATCATGGGGGCCGCGATCCGTTTCATCATGTCGGCCCCGGAGCCCATTGACCACATAATAGGCAGCAAACCCATAAACAGCGCCGCCACCGTCATCATTTTCGGGCGTATCCGCTTCACCGCGCCGTAAACGATCGCCTCATCAAGATCGGCCTTGGTTCTCATTTTTCCCTGCCGCGCCATATCGTTATATGACATGTCCAAAAACAGCAGCATAAATACGCCTGTTTCGGCATCAAGCCCCATCAACGCAATAATCCCCACCCAGACCGCGATCGACATGTTATAGTCCAATAAATACAGGAACCAAACCGCCCCGACCATAGAAAACGGGACCGCCAGCAAAACAATAAGAGCTTTCACCGGTGATTTTGTATTCATGTACAACAAGATAAAGATGAGAAAGAGCGTGATCGGTATGACTATTTTTAATCTCTCCCGCACTCGCAGCATATTCTCATACTGCCCGCTCCATTGAAGGGCGTAACCCGCTGGCAGCTGCGTTTTCTCGCTAACTATCTTTCTGGCCTCTGTCACATAGCTGCCCACATCGCGCCCGGCGATATCAATATAAACATAGCCGGCCAGCATACCGTCTTCATCACGGATCATGGCCGGCCCCAAAGACAAATTTATGTCAGCCAGCTCGGCCAGCGGTATCTGCGCCCCCGACATCGTGGGGACGAGAACTCTCTTGAGCTTGTCCAGATCATCCCGAAACTCCCTGGCATATCGCACGTTAACCGTATAACGCTCCCGGCCTTCGATCACCGTTGTGACCGGCTCTCCGCCAATTGCCGACATAATGATCATTTCCGCGTCATTTATCGTGAGACCATAGCGCGCGAGCTGTTCGCGTTTTATGACAAAATCAATAAAATATCCGCCGGCTACGCGTTCGGCAAAAACCGAGCGTGTGCCTTGAACATCCTTCAAGGTTGATTCAAGCTTTAAGCCGATCTTTTCAATTTCTTTCAGGTCGGCGCCGTGTATCTTTATCCCCACCGGCGTCCGTATGCCGGTCGACAACATATCGATTCTCGCCTTGATCGGCATGGTCCAGGCATTTGAGACCCCGGGAAATTGCATTTTTTGGTCCAGATCATCGATTACTTCCTCGGGGCTAATATGATCCGGCCAAAAAGGCCTGAAGGGCGCTTGCATAAAATCCGGCAGCCGGCCATACCAGCGGTTGACCTTGCGCCATTCTTTCTCCGGCTTTAACACAATGGTCGTCTCCATCATAGAAAACGGCGCTGGATCGGTCGATGACTCCGCCCGGCCGGCCTTGCCAAAGACCCTTTCCACTTCAGGCACGCTCTTAATGATCTTATCCATCGATTGCAGCAGTTTTTGCGCCTCGGTGACCGAAATGCCGGGCAATGTCGTCGGCATATACAGGATCGAACCTTCATTCAGCGGCGGCATAAATTCTGATCCCAACTGGAAAAAAACGGGAATTGTGGTGAGCATTAATATCCCGGCCGCGATGATCGTCGCCTTGGGGCGTTTTAGGACAAACCGGCAGGCCGGCTCGTAAAGACGAAAGAGCATTTTACTGATCGGGTGTTTTTCTTCTGGATAATATTTACCGACCGTCACCATGTTAAAAATATTTGAAAGCCAGCGGGGCTTGAAATGCTTGTAATCCATCCGCACAAACAACATCCGTATGGCGGGATCGAGCGTAATGGCCAGGAACGCCGCGATCGCCATGACAAAGTTTTTGCTGAACGCCAGGGGCTTGAAGAGCCGGCCCTCCTGGTCAACCAGCGTAAAGACCGGCAGGAAGGCGACCGCGATAACTAAGAGCGAGAAGAAGACCGAGGGCCCAACCTCTTTAATGGCGCTTAAAAGGATCTCGCGGTAATCCCCTTTGCGCCCGCCTGCCTCCCACAGTTGAAGTTTTTTATAGGCGTTCTCCACTTCCACGATCGCTCCATCGACCAGCACGCCAATGGAAATCGCGATCCCTGAGAGGGACATGATATTTGACGTCAATTTCATCCCGTACATCGGGATGAAGCTCAAGAGCACGGCTATCGGTATGGTCACGATCGGCACAAAGGCCGAGGGAAAATGCCAGAGGAAAATCATGATCACTAAACTGACAATGATCATCTCTTCGATCAGCTGGTCCTTCATCGTCTCGACGGAACGATTGATCAATTCTGAGCGGTCGTAAGTTGTGACGATCTCAACGCCGGCGGGCAGAGACGGCTTGATCTCTTCTAGCCTGGCCTTAATCCGTCCGATCACGTTGAGGGCGTTTTCACCATAACGCATGATAACGATCCCACCGACGGTATCGCCCTCCCCGTCGAGCTCCGCTATGCCGCGGCGTATATCAGGGCCCAAAACAACCCTGGCTATATTTTTGACCAGCACCGGCACCCCGGCTTGATCGGCCCCGATGACGACATTTTCAATATCTTGAACGGACTTCGCGTAACCCCTGCCCCGGATCATGTACTCGGCGCCGGAAAATTCCACCAGCCGGCCGCCCACGTCGTTATTGCCGGCGCGTATCGCCTCAACAACTTTGGTCAGCGGCATGTTGTAGGCCAGCAGCGCGTTCGGGTCGACATTCACCTGATATTGCTTCTGGAAGCCGCCCACGGCAGCGACCTCGGCTACCCCGGGCACGCCCTGCAGCCAGTAGCGCAGATTCCAGTCCTGAAAGGAGCGCAGCCCGGCCAGATCATTTTTGCCGGTTTTGTCGACCAGTGCGTATTGATATACCCAGCCGACGGAACTGGCGTCAGGGCCCATCTCGGTCCTGACCCCTTCGGGCAGTTTGGGGATGATCTTGCTGAGATATTCAAGCGTGCGGCTGCGCGCCCAATAGATATCCGTGCCGTCTTTAAAAATGACGTAAACGTAGGAAAACCCAAAATCAGAAAATCCCCTGATCGCCTTGACATTGGGGGCGCCGAGCATGGCGCTGACGATCGGATACGTCACCTGGTCTTCGATGATATCTGGCGAGCGATCCCAGCGGGAATAGATAATGACCTGCGTATCGGAAAGATCCGGGATCGCGTCCAGAGGAATATTTCTTATGCTATACACCGCGCCGATCATCGCAACTATGGTAAAGATAATTACGATGAACTTATTTTTGGCCGAAAATTCGATGATTTTCTCGATCATGTTAATTCCCTTGAGAAGGCGCTTTTAATTTTGACTCGGAATCGACCAGAAAGTTGCCGCTGGTCACCACAACGTCCCCGGCTTTGAGGCCGCTCAAGACCTCGTAATAATCCCCCGCCCTCTGGCCAAGATTTACTTCGCGCGATTCAAAAACATTATCTGCCTTGACCAGATAAACGATCTTTCTCAGGCCGGTGTCCAGAATGGCGGATTCCGGCGCCGCCAGCTTGGCCCCCAGGGCCACTTTGATCGAAGCATTCGCAAACATGCCCGGCTTAAGTTTATTGTCGGGATTCGGCACAACGACCCGCACCTGATTGGTCCTGGTCGCCGGGTCGAGGACAGGATAGAGCGACGCGATCCTGCCGGTAAATTTCTCTCCAGGATAAGCCACCGCCTCGATCTCGACAGCATCCCCCGCTTTGATCAGGGCTATTTCATATTCATACACGCTGATATAGGCCCAGACGGCTTCTCCCTCGCCGGGCAGGTAGAGATTTGTTTCCGGTTGCTGCGACTTTTCAAGAGCGGCGATCTGCTCCTCGCTCATGCCAAGCAGCCGCAATCTGGACCTGGCCGACTCGATCAGCTCATCTGATCCGGCGGCCACGGATTGGAGATACTCGTTTTGCGCGTTGTAGAGGTCGGGGTCGTAGGCGATCTTGCCGGAAGCTCGCACGACTTTCGTCAAATTCATGACCTTAACCGGCATGGTCTTAACGCCGATCATCTGCTGTTTTTCCGGGCTGATCACGACCGCAGATGCCCCTTCTTCTTTCGCCGTTGTCGTTTCTTTCTCATAGACCGGAATATAGTCCATCCCCATCGAATCTTTCATAAACACCGGCGAAGTGATCGCCGGATTCATCGGGTTGCGGTAAAACAAGACTTTCTTTTCTTCGGCTTTCTTTGACGGTGCACAGCCGGTGACCACAAAAACTAAAAACCAAGATACAATAACCAAACAAATTCCAATCACCAAAGTTCTTCTCATAAAATTTCGCCTCCAATAATTCTCTCGAGTTCGGCCAGGGCTTTGCCGTAGCCGACCTGGCTCTCATAATATTTGAGATTGGCTTCCCGGTACAACTTCTCGACCCCAATCAGGGCCTGGAAATCGATCTTGCCGGCCTGGTAAGCGGTTAAGCCGACCTTGACCGCCTGCCGGCTCTGCGGCAGGATGCTCTTTTTGTAAAGTTCGATCGTCCGCTTGCCCGTCTCGGCCATGACATAGGCCTCGCGGACTTCCCAGCGGGTCATGTTCTGCATGTTCTTATAAGCGGCTTCGGCCGCCTCGCGCTCAAGACCGGCGGCAGCCAGCCCGTAACTCTGCTTCCAAAAATAGAGCGGGACGGAAAAAGAGAGCATGGCGTCCCAGCCGTCGTCGACGCGTTTTTTCACTCCCAGATCAAGATCGGGAAAGAATTCCATCTTTGAGCGCAGCTGACCGGCGTCTTTGGCCTCAAGCTCCGCCTTCATGGCCAAAAGCTCCGGCCGCTTTTCCAGCGCCGCCTTTTCCAGGTCTGCGGCGGCGCCGGATGATCCGAGGAAAGCGAGCTCCGCTTCTGTCTCGATCGTCCCCTCTCCCTGCGCAGCCAGGATCGATCTCAATTTTGCTTCTTTAACCTTGCGCTCCTGACCGAGAGTGATCAACTCATTATTCATCATCAGATATTCAATATTGGCCTGCAGGTAGTCGGTTTGGGAGACGGCGCCGGTCGTGTATTTTGACTGCGAAGTTATTTTGATCTTTGAGAGCAGGTCTTTGACTTCGGAGATGATCTTGAGGGAGCGGTCGACCAGGAACAGATCATAATAAGCGGCTTTTGCCTGGCTGGAGATCTCGAGCAGTTTCGCCCTGTAGCGGGCGCCGAAGAAGTCGCTCTCGCGCGCGGCCATTTGCCATTCGGCGTAAATTTTCCCGGGGAACATGATCATCTGCTCGGCGGTGTACATCTTCATGCCGTCTTCTGGGTTGCGCGAGCCGGAGGGGATCTGCTCATACTCGAGGCCAAGCTTGGGGTCGGCCAGACTTAGAACTTGCGGAACTTTAACTTTGGCCGCTTCCCATTTGGCTCTGGCGGCGGCCAGATCGGGATTATTTTTGCGCGCCGTCTCAACCGCCTCTTTTAGAGAAAGCTGCTCGGCCCAGGCCGGCGCAAAATAAAGAATTACTATTAAACAACTAACTATTATTCGGGACATTCTTCACCTCAGGTATTATATAACTAACGATTAACAACTAACAACTAACGACTAACGACTGAAAAAAGAAGCTATGCCCGAGGCGGGGCGGTCGTTTGGTGGGATATTTTTGCGGAGAGATGATAATTCGGCAGTCTAAAATCGGGAACTTCGCTGTGTTTGTGTTCGGACGGGGCGACTGACTTATCTTTCAACGGTTTTGCGGCCGGTGCAGATTTGGTGTCAGGTTTCTGGATGGATTTAACCGCTTCGGGCGAAGCAGCATCCTGCACGGAAAGGATCGGACAATCAGACGCTTTCGGCTGACAACAGGAGTGTTTCTCCATCGCCAGGCAGAAACCGGAGAGGATGATCAGGCCAAAAAATGCTGACAAGAACAGATAAATTAAGAACTTAAAATTCTTCATCTTTATAATTATACCATACAATTATGATTTTATCATTGTGAGGAGCATTTTGAATTTGGTCAACGCCTTGAGGCCGTGCGGCTCATTGGCCGGCATGATGATCAGCTCGCCTTTTTTCAACTTATACGGCTGGCCGGAGATCTTGATCTCGACTTCGCCGTCAACGATCTCCACCAGCGCGTCAAACGGCGCGGCGTGCTCGCTCAACGCTTCGCCGGCGTCAAAAGCGAACAGCGTCACCGTCCCTGTTTTCTTGTTCACGATCGTCCGGCTGACGACCGTGCCGCTTTGATAATCGACCAGGCCGGCCAGATCGAGCACCTTCGAAACCAAATTTTCCTTGTCAGTCACTTAAAAGCCTCCTTTCACCTTCGAGCTTTTTGATGTCGGTGATATCCTGCGTCACCTCAAGCGTCCCGAGATAATGCCGCGATTCATCCCTGACCGCGAAGTAGCGCACCAGGACCAGCCGCCCCTTGAGGTTGAGCCAGAACTCCGCTTTGCTTTTCTTCCCGGAACGAAATGAATTGATGATCTTTTCAACGACATCCAAGCTTTTGGGCGGATGGCAATTCTGGACCTTGCGGCCGATGACCGTCTTCGTCCGGACAAAGATCCGGTCTTTCGTATCGTTGAAATACCTGACCTCGTCGTTCTTGTCGACAAAAGAGATATCGACCGGCAGGGAATTGAGCGCCCACATCAGCTCTTTGAGCGAAACCTCGCCGGTGGGGAGCGTCACCATTTCCTCTTTCTTCGTTTCAACCTCTTTGGTCGTCGAGCGCTCAAGCTCCTCGAGCGTCAGTGTCTCGGCCGGCTGCTCAATATAGACATAGCCGACGTCGCCGCTCTCTTTAAGGATCTCGATCCATTCGGCCGGCGTCAGCATTTCGAGTGAGGTCGGGAAAAGAATATTTTCTTCTTTAAAGATCATCCCCTCGATCTCATCAAGCGCCGGGCGCAGGTATTTCTCTACATATTCTTCGCGCGGCGTCTCGCCCAACCTGGCGATCGCTTGTTTCAAAAGATCGCGGACCTCGTTGTCCTTACCCCACATGACCTTGGACGGCCCTGGGAAACCGTGCTTTTCAAGGAAAGGGAAAAGGAGCTGTTCTTTTCTGACATAGTGCAGATCGACCTCTCTTAATTTCTCGAGCTGTTCCGCGATCGCTTTGTTTTCCGCTTTTTTCGCGATCAAGTCTTTTAGGGCGGCGGTGATCTTTTCTATCTCGCGGTTCTCGGCCTTAAAGAGGGAAACGGGATGCGCCGGCGACTCCGCGGTCGCGATCTGCTTGGAGAGCGATTTTTCGAAGAGAAGCGCGTGGACGTTGCAAAATTTCTTTATCTCGTCGGGGGAAGTCCCTTCATTGATGAGCGCCTGCTCGAGCTGGGCGATCTCGCGGGAGGTGATGTCGCCGATCTCTTTTTCAAACCGCTCTTTGGCCGCCTCGATCGAGAGGCCATGGTGCAGGGCTAAAATGATCTCTTTGAGGCTGGCCTTTCTGTCGGCTTCGCCCATGGCTATTTCTTGCCGGAAAGTATCCGGCAGAGTCCCGCGATCGTTTCGGCGTGCTTTTTTTCCTCGCCCGCCAATTCCTCGTAGAGCTTGATCGTGGCGCTGTCGGAGGAGCCCTGAGCCGACTTTAAATAATAATTGTGCGCCTCGCGCTCGTCCTGCAGGGCGACCTGGCAGATATCGAGATCGCTCGCCTCTCTGTCGGCGATGTGCGCCTCAGTCAGCGGCGAAATTTGCGCGCTCACCCCCGCCTCATCTTCCGGTCGAACATCGCGGCCGGTCAATTTCCTGAACTTGAGCTTGAGCGCTTTATAATGGGCTTCTTCCTGCTTTTTGATCTTCTCCAGCGCCTTTTTGCCGGTCGGGTTCGTCACCCGCCGCGCCGCCCGGGCGTAATATTCGATCGCGCTCTTCTCCGCCTTAATGGCGATCAGCAGCGGTTCGATGGCTTTTTCGTTGTTTGTCATGCTAATTCCATAATTGTAACAGAACTCAACTTATCGAACAATTCTTTCTCAATGAGCTTGAGCAGTTTGTGCAGGGAACAGGATTTCTCAAGGAAGCAGGAATAACTCTCGCCCAGGCACTTGTTGAGCGAGAATTTCGGGTCGAGCAGCTTGATGACCTCGGCCACTGTCGCGTCTTTTTTCAGCAGGCGCAGGCCGCCCGCCTTGCCGCGCTGGGTCTCGACGATCTTCTTGCGCGCGAGAGCGTTGACGATCTTGGCGAGGAAGACCCGCGGGAGCCTTAACTTTTTGCTCAGCTCGAGCGTCGAGCTCCACTCAGCGTCCCTTTTCTCGGCCAGAAAGATCAGGCTCCTTAAGGCGTAGTCGACCTTTCTGTTGATTAATATATTTATCCCTCCCGCGAATTTTTCTCGTCTTCCAAATTGACCAGCCGGTCCGCGTCGCAAAGGATCTTAAAATTCGTCGTTTTGACTATGCCCGGCGTATGGTGATGGGCGATAATAGTCAGGACCTCGCCTATCTTATCTTCCGGAAATCCGGCCCGCCGCAGGAGATGGTCGGCGATCGGCGGCCCTTCGATCTCCTGGAACTTGCCGGCGGTTGAACCGTGCTTCTTTTCCGCCGCGTGGATCCCGATGTCGTGCAGGATCGCCGCCGCCGTGACCACTTCACCGTCGCCTTTTTCGCGTGAGAGGATCTGCTCGGCGTAGCC
>Ga0209542_10019388_pt1 | contig 10893 bp, 18 predicted proteins | sample RifCSPhighO2_01_FD_184028 | JGI IMG/M metagenome (GOLD analysis project Ga0209542, IMG submission 184028) | Soil microbial communities from Rifle, Colorado - Rifle CSP2_plank highO2_0.1 (SPAdes) (version 2) | ecosystem: Environmental > Terrestrial > Deep subsurface > Rock core/Sediment ...
ACGGCAAACCGACAGGCAATGGCCAGAAATCCCGCCGGGCCAAGAAATACTCAAATATTTATATTGTTTCTAGACGTCGTGTAGGAAAGAAGTAGTCGCTCGGATTTGCTGTTTCAGAATCAACTGCCACTCGTCTGAAAATTTCAAAATAGCTAAGCTTCATAAACGAAAAATGCCAAAACTCGTGATTCCTTATTGATACGATATATCGTATCAATAAGGAATCACTCAAACACTTGTCATTTTTCTATTTCGCTAAAGCTATTTTGAAATATCCTCGTGAGCTTCTGAAACAGCAAACCCTCGCTCTAAAAGGCGTCTCAACAAAGGGCTATTTTCTATACAAATAGAGTGCTTGACTTTTTCATATTTAGTGTGATACAATGAGCAACGGACAAAGAGGCACCTAAGCCTCTGTCTGTACCAAGAAAAACAACAGCAAACAAGGAGAAAGGCTCATGCGTAAGCGTGAGAAGGTCCCCGCAACAAGTGGTCAAGTCGGTGAGATTACTGGCGTTCTCGTCGGCGAGATGAGTTTCTCGAAGGACGAGGCGAAGGCGGTCATCGGCAATCTCGGAGCATTCCGCAAGGATGCCCGAGCGTTCTACGCGAAGTATCGCGCCAAGGACATTTCGCTTGAAAACATCGGCGAGCTTGGTCGCTGGGCGAAAGTCTACGAGAAACTCTTTGGCAAGGTGCCGAACTTCTCGGGGCTCGCGATTCCCGCCAAGCCGGAGAACCTCGGTCCCATGCGATTGATCGTAGTCGCCAAGGACAGGGGATCGTCCTCTTCAGGGCACCCAGAATGCCCTGAAGAAGCACTTCAAGTGCTACCAGTACACGGATGACCTGGACGAGTCAGTCCTCGTGAATGCTCGCGACCCAAGGAAGGGCACCTACGCCCTCTGGGTCAAGGACATTCGCGAAGCCGACGAAGAGAACGCCAACAAATCGGCAAACGACCTCGCGAGAGATAACCACCTCGGTATAACCATCCTGGAGCGTCAGCTCTTGGAAATGGATTACTTCGAGGAACACGGCGAGCATATGGATCTGAACAATGTCACACTCTGTTCAGGTTCTCGCGGTCGTGATGGCGGCGTCGTGGACGCGGACTGGCGCGGCGTCGGGTTCTTCGTGCGCTGGTACTATCCGTCGGATCGCGATTCGTACCTTCGCTCCCGCAGTGTGAACCTCTAACCTTGAACCTTATAACCTCACCCCGCATGCATTGCATGCGGGGTGGATTTTTTTTATGTAAAATAAAGATACGCGATTGTTAAATTGGTCCGCCAGTTGGCGGATAACAATTTATCGCAATAAAACACTGCTTGCCTTTTTCAACACCTTGCTCGCCAATTTCGGCGAGAGAACACAGAAAGACATTCGTCTTGTCGGTGAAACGGATGGAAAAAAGCAAAAGGAGGTTCTCGCAATCGTGATGGCAACGTCGTGAACGCGAACTGGAACGACGACGAGTTCAACGTGAACTGGTACAATCCGTCGAATCGCAATCCGAACCTTCGCTCCCGAAATGTTTACAGCAATCCGCCGCTTTTAGGCGGATTGTTTGTTATATATTTCTGCCAATTAGTTGCCATTTTTGATATTTCAATAAGTTTTGCTTCAAATCCTATATATTGTTTTGGAGAAATTATTGATAATTCTTTGGAAATCCTAACTAAATATTTTAAAGTTTCTGTTTGGACTCTGATTTCATCTATTACGGGGAGTTTTTTATATCGAGATGTTAATGATGCTCTTATCGATAAAATAAGTATCTCTCTGCACACATCCTCTATATTTTTATGCAGGCCCAACTTATTTCGTTTGGAAATTTTTTCTCCAATTAAATACAATTCCTGATATAGTTTTTCTACACAATGCACAATCGGAGCCACAAAATTCCCGTGGGGGGGGTCATACTAGTGGAGTTTTTCATAAAATTATTTCGCTAGAGAATTTGTTTGATGCATGGCAGGAATTTAGAAAAGACAAGAAGAATAAACCAGACATCATAAAATTTTCTCTCAATCTTGAGAATAACATCTTTGAGCTTTATGACAAACTTGTGAACAAAACTTGGGAAGCTGATAAATACGCATCATTTCTTATAAAAGACCCAAAACTTCGCCATATTCACAAAGCAAGTGTTAGAGATAGGGTTTTGTATCACTCTGTCTATAGAATTCTTTATCCAATCTTTGATAAGACTTTTATTTTTGATGTTTATTCAAGCAGAAAAAGTAAAGGTACTCACGCTGGAGTGAAACGGCTTACAACCTTGTCTAGAAAATTGAGCAAAAATTATACACAAACGATTTATGTATTACAGTGTGACATCAAAAAGTTTTTTGATTCTATGGATCATGAAATTCTTTTGGAGCTATTGAGCGAACAAATAACTGACGGCGATACAATTTCTCTTGTTAAGAAAATAATAGACAGTTTTCACAAAACCCAAGGCAAGGGACTGCCCTTAGGCAATGTGACATCACAACTTTTTGCCAATGTTTATATGAATCCGTTTGATTGGTTTGTAAAAAAAGAAATTGGTGCGCGAAATTATATTCGCTATTGTGATGATTTTCTTATTTTATCCACTTCAAGAGATTATTTATTTGGCCTAATTCCTAAAATAGAAAAATTTTTAGAAAATAATCTACATCTACATCTTCACCCAGAAAAAATATCGGTCAGTAGTCTTAAACAAGGTATTGATTTTCTAGGATATGTTGCAATGCCCCACTATTCAGTCTTAAGAACTAAAACCAAACACAGAATATTTAGGCGTCTCAAAATATTAGCTCTAGAAAACGACCCAGAGCTTTTTGAAAGAGCGAAGGCCTCATATTTGGGCATTATTTCTTATTGCAACGGCCTTTTGATAAAGAGGACTATAAACAATATCATCAAAAACATATTTAATTGACTCTTTGGCTTATTTCCTATAGTATTTTGCCAGCCCACAGGGCTATTTTCTTTCTAAAATGACACGTTCATCCACCAAAGGTCCATACGTTTATGAAAAACTCCTCAAGAAAATTGGGGGTAAAAAACCCGAAGCAGTTGGGGTTATTAAGACGTGGGCGAGAGACAGCCAAATCTCTCCTGAAATGGTCGGTTACACCTTCGGGGTACACAACGGCAAGGATTTTATTGAGGTCTTTGTGACGGAGGACATGGTCGGCCACCGCTTGGGTGAATTCTCTCCGACCAGAAAATTCGTGAAGCACGGAGGCAAAATGCAAAAGGAGTTGGAAATAGCCAAAAAGGAAGCCGAAATTACAGCGGCCCAGTCGGCCAAGGCCTCGGTTGAAGGAGGGACAAACAAAGCGCCAGAGGCGAAATAATTGAAAACATGGCGGAAGTAAAAGCGATTTTAAAAGGTTACAGGCAAACTCCGCGAAAGACCCGCACCATGGTTTCTTTGGTGAAAGGAAAGAGGGTGGCAGACGCTTTTAATATTTTGGATTACACTATTAAGCGTCCGGCCCTTCCAATAAAAAAACTCATTTCATCCGCCGTCGCGAATGCCAAGTCCCTCGGCCTTCCGGAGGCGGAACTTTTTGTGAAGGACATCCGCGTAGACAATGGGGGAATGTTTAAAAGAATCCGCCCCGCTTCCCGCGGCTCGGCTCACCAGATAAAGAGGCGCTCAAGCCACATAACAGTAATTCTCTCAAGTAACAATTCTCAATTTTCAAAGAAAAATGGAAAGTCAAATAAATCAAAATGAAAATTGTAAAATTGATAATTGAAAATTAAATATATGTCCCACGTCGTCCATCCATACTCCCATAGGTTAGGCATCATAAGAGACTGGAAGTCTCGCTGGTTCGCCACAAAGAAAAAATACCCGCTAATGCTCAAGAGCGATCTTTTGATTCGCGAGTTTATAGAAAAAAAATTGCGGGGCTCGTATGTTGCGAATATAGAAATAGAAAGAAGCGAAAAAAACCTGAGAGTCATTTTAGAAACCTCTCGTCCGGGCATTATCATCGGCAGGTCTGGCGATGGCACCAACAAACTCAAAGAAGAGATCGTTAAACTTTTAAGAGCCAAAAACCTTTTGGGCAAACTTGACGTCAAATTGGATATTCGCGAGGTCAAATCACCCGAATCAAATGCCATGATTGTAGCTCAGATGGTAGCCGAGGGGCTGGAAAAACGTTTGCCTTATCGTCGTGTCATCAAGCAGATGGTGGAAAAAGTTATGGCCAATCGTGATGTCAAAGGAGTGAAAATAACCGTCGCGGGCCGTCTGGCGGGCTCTACCATTGCAAGGTCAGAAACAAGAAAGCTTGGTCGCATTCCTCTTCAAACGCTTCGCTCTGATGTTGATTATGCCCATTACGAAGCAAAACTCCCGTACGGAAATCTCGGCATAAAAGTTTGGATATATAAAGGAGACATCTTTGCTAAAAAACAAGAAGAAAGGTAATTTTTTAATGCCATGTTATATCCAAAAAAAGTAAAATTCAGAAAATGGCACGTCATGCGCCGCAACCCGAAACGAATTGGTGTGGCCTCGCGCGGCACGGAAGTGAGTTTCGGCCAATTTGGTTTAAAGGCCACCACTGCGCACCGCGTGCGTTCAAATCAAATTGAGGCCGCCAGAAAAGCCATTACACGAGCAGTGGGAAAAACAGGAAAGGTATGGATTCGCATTTTTCCTGATATGCCTTTTACCCAAAAGCCGGCAGAGGTAAAGATGGGCAAGGGCAAAGGCGACATTCAAGGTTATCAAGTGGAAGTCTGGCCGGGCAGGGTTGTTTTTGAGGTTGACGGTGTGTCGGCCGAGGTCGCAAAGGAAGCCTTAAGAAAAGGCGGGACTAAACTTCCGCTAAAGACGAAAGTTGTGGAACGGCATTAATATGACAAAAGAATTAGAAAAGAAAACCAATGATGATTTGATAAAAATGCTTTCTGAAAAAAGAATGGCTCTTCGCTCGTTTAGATTTGCCGTGGAGGGTTCAAAAACAAGAAACGTGAGAGGGGGAAGGGGAACTCGCAGAGAGATTGCTCGCGTGCTTACTGAGCTAAATAAGAGGGCGAAGACAGATAAGAAATAATATGGAAAAGAAGATTTCAAAAAAAAGAATACTCCATGGCGTTGTGACATCAAACAAAATGAAAGACACCGCGGTTGTTTCTGTAAAAACTTTCAAAAAACACCCCCGCTACGGAAAATACATTTCCCGCACTAAAAAATATAAAGCGCACGATGCCGGCAATACCAAAAACGTGGGCGACAAAATTTCCATTCAAGAGTCGCGCCCGATTTCAAAAGATAAACGGTTCGTAGTAATTAAATAATATGATACAGCCAAGAAGTATAGTAAAAGTAGCAGACAATTCCGGCGCCAAAATCGCAAGGGTTTTCAAGGTTCTTGGCTCTTCAAAAAAACGCTATGCGAACATTGGCGATCTGGTCGTTTTGTCTGTCCAAAAAGCAGAACCCAGAAAGCCCATAAAGAAAAAAGACATTGTATACGGCGTGGTAGCCCGCTCCAAGGCGAATACCCGTCGTGCCGACGGTTCATACATCCGCTTTGACGAGAATGCCGTCATTTTGGTAGACAAAGCAAAACATGAACCTGTCGCCGGCCGTGTTTTCGGACCGATTCCAAGAGAGTTGGGAGAGAAAGGTTTCCAATCAATAATCACTCTCGCGCCGGAGGTCGTATAAGATGATACGAATATGAAAATTAAAAAAGGCGACAACATAATGGTGATTTCAGGACAAGACCGCGGCAAGACGGGCGTGGTTTTAAAATCTTTTCCGAAAGAAAATAAAGTTCTTGTTGAAGGCGTTAACATGAAAATTATCCATCAACGTCCTGGCAAAAACATTCAAAAAGGGCAAAAAATTGAAAAAGCTGCTCCTTTACATATTTCAAACATAATGATCCTTGATCCCAAGACCAAAAAACCAACCCGCGTAAAATTTGTGATGGAGAAAGGTAAAAAAGTTCGCGTGGCCATAAAGAGCGGTTCCAAACTTCAGTAATATGATCAAAAACATGAGCGGCGTAAAAACAAAACAAACAAAAGCATACGATGCAATGAAAGAACTATTTCATTATAAAAATCCGATGCAAGCGCCAAGGCTTATAAAGATTGTAGTGTCCGCCGGCGTCGGTTCTTTCAAAGATAAAAATAAAATAAAATTAGCGGAGGACCGTCTGGCAAAGTTGACCGGCCAAAAAGCGGCCGCCAAAGGTGCCAAAGTGTCGGTGGCAAGCTTTAAGACTCGTCAGGGAGATGTCGTGGGTCTTCAGGTAACTCTCCGCGGGGAGAGGTCACACGATTTTTTAGAAAGACTTATTCATATCGCGCTTCCCCGCACCAAAGACTTCAGGGGTATTCCCAAGGAAGCAGTAGATGAAATGGGCAATTTAACTATCGGCATAAAGGAACACACTATTTTCCCCGAAACATCAGATGAAGAACTTAAGGACGTTTTTGGTTTGGCTGTAACAATTGTTACCACAGCCAGCAATAAAAAAGAGGCGATTGAATTTCTTTCACATTTAGGATTGCCATTCAAAAAATAAGGCTTTGTTGACTGAATTTTAAGTAATTGTTAAGATAACCGCTCATGGCCAAGAAGTCCGTAATAGCAAGGTCTCAAAAGAAACCCAAGTTTTCCACTCGGGTTGTTAATCGCTGTTTCCGCTGCGGCAGAAAGCGAGGCTTTATGAGAGATTTTGGTTTGTGCCGCATCTGCTTCCGTGAGCTTGCCAATGAAGGCAAAATTCCCGGCATTAAAAAATCATCATGGTAGTTTGATAGACTCACTATAAATAAAAATGACGGACAAAATTTCTGACATGATTAATCGTTTGAAAAATGCCGGTGCGGTCGGGCACGAGATTGCAGTTATTCCTTATTCAAAATTAAATTTTGAAATCCTCTCTCTTCTCTCTGACAACGGTTTTATTGTCCAAGCGGAAAAACGTCCCAAGAAAGATCCACGTTTTATAGACATTACTCTCCTTTACAAAAACAGCCGTCCAAGAATCCGTGGCGTCAAAAGACTTTCCAAACCCTCCCGACGTCTTTACAAAGGAGTGGGAAAAATAAGAAGGGTGAAAGGAGGCTACGGCATAGAAGTCTTATCTACTCCCAAAGGTCTTATGACCGATATTGAAGCGAGAAAACAAAAGGTCGGCGGCGAAGCGCTGTTCACCATTTGGTAAAAATACAATGTCCAGAATCGCTAAAAAAGGAATAACTGTACCCCAAGGCACCAGCGTTTCAGTGTCGGATAATTTTGTGACGGTCAAAGGGCCGCAGGGAGAGTTGTCCAAGCAAATTCATCCCCTTATTTCCGCAACGGTTGCGGATGGCCTTGTTTCTTTTGCTTCCAAAAACACGACCCTTGAAAGCAAAGCCCTCTTGGGCACCGTTGCCGCCCACGTAAGAAATATGGTGAAGGGAGTGGGGGAGAAATATTCAAAAACCCTGATTCTTGAAGGCATAGGCTATAAAATGGAAGCCAAAGAAGACCATTTGCGGCTTGCTCTGGGGTTTTCTCATCCTGTCATCGTGTCCATACCAAAAGGCATTTCAATTACAATTGAAAAAGGCAGTCTAACTGTAACCGGCGTTGATAAAGACATGGTCGGTGAGTTTGCGGCCAAAATTCGCGACCTCAAAAAGCCGGAGCCTTACAAGGGCAAGGGTTTCAGATATTCTGATGAGGTTATAAAGCGCAAACAAGGCAAGAAGTCTGTCTAATAAAAAACATGAAGTCGGTTTCAGAGAAAAAACAAATACAAAGAACTCGTCGTCATGCTCGTATTAGAGCAAAGGTTGCAGGTTTCTCGGACAGACCGCGTCTTTCTCTTTATAAATCCAACAAATATATCTGGGCTCAAATTATTGATGACGCCCATCACAAAACCCTCGTTTCCTCAACGACCAAAAACGTTAAAGGCAAGAGCGAGACAGAAAAAGCACACGTGGCCGGTAAGCTTATCGCAGAACGCGCCCGCGACAAGGGCATTAAAAAGATTGTTTTTGATAGAGGCGGTTTCATTTATACTGGCCGAGTGCGAGCTTTTGCGGAAGGCGCACGCGAGGGCGGGCTTTCATTTTAAACCCCGTTAGATAGTTTCAATGATAATCAAAATGACTGATAAAAACGGAAAACAGAATAGTGAACAGAAAACTGACAATATCGACGTTGTATCTAACGGAGTGGCTGATGCCCAAAAAGATTTGGGAAATATCCTCCCCCCGGGAGAGACCGAGATTACTCAAGTCATTTCAAGTGTTTTAAATGAGAAAGTTCAAGAGACTCCGGCAAAACCGCGAGATGACAGAGACAAGAGGAAAAAAGAAAAAGGTTCCCGCGGAGGTCGCCGCAAGTTCTCGCGTGAAGACCGGCCAAAAAGCGAATTTGACCACCGTTTAATCGCGCTCCGAAGAGTTGCCAGGGTGGTCGCCGGCGGTCGCCGATTCTCATTCTCGGCGGTAGTTACGGTGGGCAATCGAAAAGGAGTAGTCGGCATTGGTCAAGGAAAAGCGGCAGACACTCCCATCGCCATTGAAAAAGCCGTTCGCGACGCCAAGAAACACATGATTACCGTGGAGCTTGCTAAAAACATGAGGATTCCCCACCAGACGCAGGCAAAGTACTCAAGTGCCATAGTAAAAATTATGCCCGCTCCCGGCAGAGGCATTCTTGCCGGTTCCGCCGCTCGCTCCATTCTTGAGCTTGCGGGAATTCGCGAGGTCAACGCAAAAATTTTATCGGGTTCCAAAAACCCTTTGAACATTGCCAAGGCAACAGTTAAAGCCCTCTCTCTTTTGGCCGGCGCGGAAAAAGTTCCCAACTAACAAAAATTCCCATGCAACTCAATAATTTAAAAAGAAAAACAAAACTGAAAACATCACCGCGAGTCGGGCGCGGCGGTAAGCGCGGCAAAACTTCGGGCCGAGGTACCAAGGGCCAAAATGCCCGTGCCGGCAGAAAAAAGAGACCGGAGGAAAGAGATATTATCAAAAAACTTCCCAAGATTCGCGGCCGAGGCAAAAATATCAACACCAGCATTCAAGTGCGAGCGGTTGCCATACCTTTGGTTGCTCTTGAGAAATTGCCTGCGGGAGTTGTGACGGTGCGCACTCTTGTTGCAAACGGCATTATAAAAAAGACCGGTGAAAGATTTCCTTTCGTAAAAATTTTAGGCGCGGGGAATCTCTCCTCGGCGCTTGCCATAAAGGGAATAGAGGTTTCCGAGGGGGCCAGGAAAATAATTCTTAAGGCCGGCGGCAAAGTGATTAAATGATAAACACTTTTATCCAAAAAGCCCGACTGCTTCTTGAAGACCCGGTGATGCGTAAACGCATCTATTTTGTCATTTTTGCTCTTCTGCTTTCAAGAATTTTGGCGGTCATTCCTATTCCCGGCATTGATCCGGTGCGTCTTGCGGAATTCTTTACCCAGAACCAATTCTTGGGACTTATAAATATCTTTACGGGAGGCGGCTTGGCAACCCTTTCAATTGTCATGCTTGGTGTCGGGCCTTACATCACGGGTTCAATCATCATGCAGCTTGTTACAGTTATTTCCCCGAAACTTAAAGCCATGTATCAGGAGGAAGGGGAAGCGGGCAGGAAAAAATTTGCCCAGTATTCAAGAATGATTAGCGTTCCGCTCGCGCTCTTGCAGGCTTTTGGTTTTTTGACTCTTCTCGGAAGACAGGGGGTTCTTCCTCAACTGGGCGGTCTTTCAATGCTCGTTAATATCGTTATCATCACGGCTGGCTCCGTGCTTCTGATGTGGATTGGAGAACTTATTTCCGAATACGGAGTAGGCAACGGAGTTTCTCTTATAATTCTTGCCGGTATTATAGCGGGCCTTCCTCAAAGCGTCGGGCAACTGTTAATCTCGTTTCAGACGGGAGACATACCGGTTTATTTGGCTTTTCTGGTTGCCGCCGCCCTTATTATTCTCGGGGTAGTGATAGTTACGGAAGCGGAAAGACCGATTCCGGTTACGTATGCCAAGCGCGTGCGCGGTAATAAAATTTACGGCGGCCTCTCAACTTATCTTCCCATTCGTATCAATCAGGCTGGCGTCATCCCCATCATTTTTGCTCTTTCCATTCTTCTTTTTCCGCAAATGATATTTAATTTCTTTAACGCTTCTTCAAACGCGATTATTCAGGAAGTTTCTCGCTTTGGCACTCAAATTCTTTCAAATCAGTGGTTTTACGGCATTGCTTATTTTGTGCTGATTTTTCTGTTTACTTATTTTTATACGGCCGTGACTTTTGACCCGGATCAGATGGCCAACAATTTGCAGAAAAACGGCGCTTTCATCCCGGGAGTTCGCCCCGGGCCTTCCACATCAGAGTATGTCGCCAAGATTCTCACTCGTTTGACTTTGGTCGGGGCCGTTTTTCTTGGCATCATCGCGGTTTTGCCTCTTGTCATGAGAGCCCTTACCGGCATCCAAGCTTTTGCCATTGGCGGCACGGCCCTTCTCATCGTCGTTTCCGTTGTTCTTGATTTGGTCAAGAAACTGGACGCCCAAGTGACAGCGCGGGAATACTAAAAGAAAGCTCCGAGGTAAACTATTTTGGAATCCGCTATGCACTCGAGTTAAAATCTTGAAATCGCGGAGCTCCATATACGAAAAATCTCAAAACTCGCCGTAATTTTTCGGCTCAAACACTTGAGATTTTCCTATTTCGCTAACCGTGATTTCAAAATACTCTTCGTGTGCTTCCAAAATAGCTTACCTCTCCGCATCAGAGTCAAGAAAGAGTAGGAGGTACATTTTTAAGCTTCGCGAGAAGCATAATTAGAATTAGGGAGACGAGTAGCAAAATGGGAGTGTTTGAGTAAATTATTACGATTAATCGTAATAATTTACGA
>Ga0209542_10019390_pt1 | contig 10892 bp, 6 predicted proteins | sample RifCSPhighO2_01_FD_184028 | JGI IMG/M metagenome (GOLD analysis project Ga0209542, IMG submission 184028) | Soil microbial communities from Rifle, Colorado - Rifle CSP2_plank highO2_0.1 (SPAdes) (version 2) | ecosystem: Environmental > Terrestrial > Deep subsurface > Rock core/Sediment ...
CCTTCCGCCAGGAAGTGCCGATGTACCCGGAGTTGGCCCTGCGTGAGTTAGTAGCCAACGCCATCATCCACCAAGACTTCAACCTTAGCGGCACCGGGCCGATGATCGAGCTGTTCGAGCGGCGCATGGAGATCACCAACCCCGGCGTGCCGCTAGTCGACCCGCAGCGTTTTCTCGATAGCCCGCCGCGTAGCCGCAACGAGGTGCTGGCTTCTTTCATGCGTCGTATCGGCATCTGTGAAGAGCGCGGCAGCGGCATCGACAAGGTGATCGCCCAGACCGAGCTATACCAACTGCCGGCCCCAATTTTCGAGCAAACCGATGAACACACCCGCGTGGTGCTGTTCGCCCACAAGGACTACCGCGACATGGAGCAGGAAGACCGCGTGCGCGCCTGTTACCAGCACTGCTGTCTGAAATACGTAAACCGCGAGCCAATGAACAACACCTCGCTGCGCGAGCGTTTCCAGATCGAGGAAGGTAATAGCGCCATGGCCAGCCGGATCATCAAACACACCATCGAGGCAGGGCTGATCCGCCTGTATGACCCTAAGGCCAATCGCAAAACCTATCGCTATGTACCGAGCTGGGCCTGATTATCTCATTTGACGGTCATTTGACTGGCGAGCGATTAGTTACGGATGAATCAGGTTAAAGGCCTGGTTTTGGCCCTTGCCCGGCGCGCCGCTCATTTGCCGGTCATTTGACTGAGACGGCCGCGACGCTGCGAAAACCGCTAAAACCCTGTAGATTCAAGGTGTTGAAAATAACGCTCATTTGACTGAGCAGGTAGATCTAGACCAATAAGCCGAGGCATTAGACATTCGACAGGTTCTAAGCCAGCCCGCTTATGGCCGTGACGCCAGGGAAATCAAAGGGTTAGTGGTAATTCAGGTGGGCGACGACGAATGTCTACGCCCCGTTGGCTGGATAGTTTTAGACATTTCTAGACATTCGTACTGAGCGCCGGGCTAGCCTGGCAGCGACACGAAGGGTCAGGCACAAGGAAGCCGGCATGGTAAGCAAGACCAATGAACAGGCGCTAGAAGCCAGCATCGAAAAGTACCTGACCGGCACCTGCCTGGAGGAGCAGGCGACGACTCGCAATGGCGTGACGGAATTGCCCTCTGGCCCTAACCACGGCTATCAACTGGGCCGTGTCCAGGACTTCAATGCCCGCTATGCCATAGATACTCGCTGTTTATGGCAGTTCCTTGAGGCCAGCCAGAGCGATGAGCTGGAACGCCTCAAGCAGCGCTACGAGGACTGGGACCTGCGCATTCTGGAGCGCTTCGACCGGCTGGCAAAAAAATACGGCGTGCTGCACCTACTCAAGCGCGGCCTGTCCATCGACGATGTGCACCTCAACCTCATGTACCCCGCGCCGTTGGCCAGTAGCTCGGAGCGGGTCAAACGCCAGTTCGCGGCAAATCTCTTTAGTAGCACCCGCCAGGTGCGTTACTCCCTGAGCAATACCTTAGAAGAGATCGACCTGGTGCTCTTCATCAACGGGCTGCCCTTCGCCACACTGGAGCTGAAGAACCCTTGGACCGGCCAGACCGCCCGTTATCACGGGCAGAAGCAGTACAAGCAGGATCGCGACAGCAGCCAACCGCTGCTGCAGTTCGGCCGCTGCCTGGTGCATATGACTGTGGATACCGACGAGGTCTACATGACCACCAAGTTGGCCGGTGCCGCAACTTTCTTCCTGCCCTTCAATAAGGGCCACAACCACGGGGCCGGCAACCCGCCGAACCCGGCCGGACACAAGAGCGCCTACCTGTGGCGGGAGATTTTTAGCCGCGAAAGCGTGGCCAACATCATCCAGCACTTCGTTCGCGTGGACGGCAGCAACAAGACGCCGCTGGCCAAGCGCACGCTGTTCTTCCCGCGCTACCACCAGCTAGATGTGGTGCGCCGCTTGGTGGCGCACGCCAGCCAGCAGGGCGTGGGCCAGCGCTACCTGATCCAGCACTCGGCCGGCTCGGGCAAGTCGAACTCGATCACCTGGGCGGCCTATCAACTGATTGAAACTTACCCAGCCTCGCTGGTGGTTGCTGGCGCGCGCGGCCTGGATGTGCCGCTGTTCGACTCAGTGATTGTGGTAACCGACCGCCGTCTGCTAGACAAGCAGCTGCGCGAGAACCTGCGCGAGTTCTCCGAGGTGAAGAACATCATCGCTCCGGCGCTGAAATCATCCGACCTCAAACGGGCGCTGGAACAAGGCAAGAAAATCATCATCACCACCATCCAGAAGTTTCCTTGGATCGTCGATGGCATCGATGACATGGCCGGCAAGCGCTTCGCCGTGATCATCGACGAGGCCCACAGCTCGCAGGACGGCAGCAGTCACGGTACGATGAACTCGGTGATGGGCGGCGAACAGGACGACTCCCAGGAGAAGATCCTCAGCGCCATCAAGAACAGCAAGATGCGCGGCAACGCCTCCTACTTCGCCTTCACAGCCACACCGAAGAACAGCACGCTGGAGAAATTCGGCGAACAGCAAACCGATGGCCGTTTCGAACCCTTCCACCTGTACTCGATGAAACAGGCCATCGAGGAGGGCTTTATCCTCGATGTGCTGGCCAACTACACCACCTACCGCAGCTACTACGAGATCCAGAAGTCCATTGAGGAAAATCCGCTGTTTGACACGCTGAAAGCGCAGAAGAAGCTACGTGCCTATGTCGAACGCGACCAGCAGACCATCGACGTCAAGGCAGAGGTGATGCTGGAGCACTTTATCGAGCAGGTGGTGACTCCGAAAAAGCTCAAGGGCCAGGCCAAAGGCATGGTTATCACCCAAAACATCGAGGCCGCCATCCGTTATCACAAGGCCATCAGCCGGCTGCTGGCGGCGCGCGGCAATCCGTTCAAGGCGCTGATTGCCTTCTCCGGCGATAAGCTAGTCGATGGCATCGAGTACAGCGAGGCGGGGATCAACGGCTTCGTCGAGGCAGATACGCGGGACAAATTCGAAACCGACGAGTACCGCTTGCTGGTGGTGGCCAACAAGTACCTGACCGGCTTCGATCAGCCCAAGCTGTGTGCCATGTACGTGGACAAGAAGCTGCAGTACGTGCTCGCCGTGCAGGCGCTGTCACGCCTAAACCGCGCCGCGCCGAAGTGGGGCAAGAAGACCGAGGACCTGTTCGTCCTCGACTTTTTCAACCCGGTGGAGGACATCAAGACATCCTTCGATCCGTTCTACACGGCCACCAGCTTGTCCCGCGCGACCGACATCAACGTGCTGCATGAGCTCAAGGACCAACTGGACGAGGTCGGCGTCTACGAGTGGCCGGAGGTCGAGGCGTTCGCCGCGCAGTACTTCGACAATGTCGATGCCGAGCAGTTGGCCGTGCTGATCGATATCGCGGTCGAGCGTTTTGAGGTGGAACTGGAGTTGGAGGATGAGGCGAAGGTTGACTTCAAGATCAAGGCCAAGCAGTTCGTGAAGATCTACAGCCAGATGGCCTCGATCATGCCTTACGAGATTGTGGCCTGGGAAAAGCTGTTCTGGTTCCTCAAGTTCCTGATCCCGAAACTCAAGGTCAAGGACAAGGACGCCGACGAGATCGACGCACTGCTCAATTCGGTGGACCTTTCCTCCTATGGGCTAGAGCGGGTCAAGCTCAACCACAGCATTGCTCTGGATGATGCTGACACAGAGCTTGATCCGGCTAACCCTAATCCGCGCGGGGTGCATGACGGCGAGCAGGAGAAAGACCCGCTGGATCAGATCATTCAAAGCTTCAACGAGCGCTGGTTCCAGGGCTGGGGTGTGACCACTGAGGAAAAGCGCGTGAAGTTCCTGAGCATTCTTAAAGGCATTCAGGAGCACCCGGACTTCGAGCCTAAGTACCAGAAAAGCCAGGACGAAGACCACCGCGCCCTTGCATTCGAGAAAATATTTGAGGAAGTCATGCTGATACGGCGACGTCAAGATCTGGAGCTCTACCGCCTAGTGGCCAGCGATGCAGTGCTGAAGTCGTCATTGCAGCAGAGCATGCGAGGCATGCTGGACTAAGACATTTGCAAGCTAGGTGCGTTTCAGCATGATGCGGCTAGTATTCAGTAAACGCTTGGGACCTACGTCGTGCGTAAAGGTACGGCACGGTTCCGACGCAGCCCAGTTGCCGCTGATACTGAAACGAACCGCTACTGTTATATAGTTGACCCGAGCTTGTGGTGTATAAAATTCCACTTTTGTTGGCTCTCAGCTGACTGCTGGTGAGTAGCTGCGATCAATGAGTTGATGAAAGGCAGTGCGTTCAGCCTCGACCCGAGAGACAAATATACCCCGGTCGATTTCGCTTTCGATCATGCGCGCCCAGGCTTGGGCATCGGATTTGGTTTCGAAGGTTTTGCGCTGGGCCGGATAGCCCTTACGGCGAATTTGCGCTTCCCACTGATACTCGCCACGATTCCTGATTGTTGCCATTTCGACCATTCCCGCCACGTTCAAGTGTGGCAAATTTGTGGCAAAAACGACTTTCAGGACTAGGACAGGTTTCTGTCAGGAGCGCTATCCCCTTGTAATACAAGGGAAAAAAGATGGTGCACCCGGCGGGATTCGAACCCACGACCCCTGCCTTCGGAGGGCAGTACTCTATCCAGCTGAGCTACGGATGCTTGTGCGGGCGACATCATACCCATGTCGACCTTGGGCGTCCATGCTGGTTTTTGGCCGCTGGCGGGTGGGAATTGTCTGTGTTGGGGCCTTGCGTCGGGCGCTGTGGCTCGGTGGTGGGGTGCGGGGCTTGAGGTCGTTGATCTGATAAATCCGGCAAATAAGCGGTTTTCGTTCTTTTTTTCGAACATCCTATTGCCCTGTACCCCCTTTGATCCTAGGATTCGTTTGAGATTTCAAACGCTCTGTCTCCCGTGCGCTCTCCACTTGCTTGCACGCAGGGGCTGATTTCCCTGACGGCAGCCCCCAAAGGCGCCTTTCAACAACTCTAATTCGCTCCGCGCGCGCGCGGTGCTGTTAAGGAAAGCCGACATGCAGCTTAAAGATGCCCAGTTGTTCCGCCAGCAAGCCTTTATCGATGGGGCTTGGGTCGATGCGGACAACGGTCAGACCATCAAGGTCAACAACCCCGCCACGGGCGAGATTCTCGGCACTGTGCCGAAGATGGGCGCCGCTGAAACCCGCCGCGCCATCGAAGCGGCGGACAAAGCGCTGCCGGCCTGGCGTGCGCTGACCGCCAAGGAGCGCGCCAACAAGCTGCGCCGCTGGTTCGAGCTGATCATCGAGAACCAGGAAGACCTGGCGCGCCTGATGACCCTGGAACAGGGCAAGCCGCTGGCCGAAGCCAAGGGCGAAATTGTCTACGCCGCCTCCTTTATCGAGTGGTTCGCCGAAGAAGCCAAGCGCATCTACGGTGATGTGATTCCCGGCCACCAGCCGGACAAGCGTCTGATCGTGATCAAGCAACCGATCGGCGTGACCGCTGCGATCACGCCGTGGAACTTCCCCGCCGCGATGATCACGCGTAAAGCCGGCCCGGCCCTGGCCGCCGGTTGCACCATGGTGCTCAAGCCTGCCTCGCAAACGCCGTTCTCGGCGTTCGCCCTGGCTGAACTGGCGCAGCGTGCCGGCATTCCGAAAGGCGTGTTCAGCGTGGTCTCCGGCAGCGCCGGCGATATCGGCAGCGAGCTGACCAGCAACCCGATCGTGCGTAAATTGTCCTTCACCGGCTCGACCGAAATCGGTCGCCAGTTGATGGCCGAATGCGCCAAGGACATCAAGAAAGTGTCCCTGGAGCTGGGCGGCAACGCGCCGTTCATCGTGTTTGACGACGCTGACCTGGATAAGGCCGTCGAAGGCGCGATCATCTCCAAGTACCGCAACAACGGCCAGACCTGCGTCTGCGCCAACCGTCTGTACGTTCAAGACGCGGTGTACGACGCGTTCGCGGAAAAACTCAAAGTGGCGGTGGCCAAGCTCAAGATCGGCAACGGTCTGGAAGACGGCACCACCACTGGCCCGCTGATCGACGGCAAAGCCGTGGCCAAGGTCCAGGAACACATTGCGGACGCGCTGGCCAAAGGCGCCACGCTGCTGGCGGGCGGCAAGGTCATGGAGGGTAACTTCTTCGAGCCGACCATCCTGACCAACGTGCCGAAAAATGCCGCTGTGGCGAAGGAAGAAACCTTCGGCCCACTGGCGCCGCTGTTCCGTTTCAAGGACGAAGCCGAAGTGATCGCGATGTCCAACGACACCGAGTTCGGTCTGGCGTCCTACTTCTATGCGCGTGACCTGAGCCGTGTGTTCCGTGTGGCCGAAGCCCTGGAATACGGCATGGTCGGCGTCAACACCGGGTTGATCTCCAACGAAGTGGCGCCGTTCGGCGGTATCAAGGCTTCGGGCCTGGGCCGTGAAGGTTCCAAGTACGGGATCGAGGATTACCTGGAAATCAAATACCTCTGCCTGGGCATCTAAGCCCGGCAAGGCATTGCTGCAAACGCAAAGGGCACGAGAGCGCTGACCCTTTGCGTGTTTTACACCGTTATTCGTAGTGGCCGGGAACGCTGTGTCAGTCGATCATCGCATGCTGCCGTAGTTGCCCCCCGCCACGTATTCCTTGAACAACGCCACCCGATGAGTGGCGAATGAGGACTTTATGAGCAAGACCAACGCTTCCCTGATGAAACGCCGCGAAGCCGCTGTACCACGCGGTGTTGGCCAGATTCACCCGATCTTCGCCGAGTCCGCGAAGAACGCCACCGTGACCGACGTTGAAGGTCGCGAGTTCATCGACTTCGCCGGCGGTATCGCCGTGCTGAACACCGGCCACGTACACCCGAAAATCATCGCGGCCGTGACCGAGCAACTGAACAAGCTGACCCACACCTGCTTCCAGGTACTGGCCTACGAGCCTTACGTGGAACTGTGCGAAAAAATCAACGCCAAGGTCCCAGGTGATTTCGCCAAGAAAACCCTGCTGGTCACCACCGGTTCCGAAGCGGTTGAGAACGCCGTGAAAATCGCCCGCGCTGCCACTGGCCGTGCTGGCATCATCGCGTTCACCGGCGCGTACCACGGTCGCACCATGATGACCCTGGGCCTCACCGGTAAAGTCGTGCCTTACTCGGCCGGCATGGGCCTGATGCCAGGCGGCATCTTCCGCGCGCTGTACCCGAACGAACTGCATGGCGTGAGCGTCGACGACTCCATCGCCAGCATCGAACGCATCTTCAAGAACGATGCCGAGCCGCGTGATATCGCTGCCATCATCATCGAGCCGGTGCAGGGCGAAGGCGGTTTCTACGTCGCGCCTAAACCTTTCATGAAGCGCCTGCGCGAACTGTGCGACAAGCACGGCATCCTGCTGATCGCCGACGAAGTGCAAACCGGTGCCGGCCGTACCGGTACGTTCTTCGCCATGGAACAGATGGGCGTGACTGCCGACCTGACCACCTTCGCCAAATCCATCGCCGGCGGTTTCCCGTTGGCCGGTGTGTGCGGCAAGGCCGAATACATGGATGCCATCGCGCCAGGCGGCCTCGGCGGCACCTACGCCGGTAGCCCGATCGCTTGCGCCGCGGCCCTGGCCGTGCTGGAAGTGTTCGAAGAAGAGCACCTGCTGGATCGCTGCAAAGCCGTCGGCGAGCGTCTGGTTTCCGGCCTCAAGGCCATCCAGGCCAAGTACCCGGTGATCGGCGACGTGCGTGCCCTGGGCGCGATGATCGCGATCGAGCTGTTCGAAGGTGGCGACACCCACAAGCCAAACGCTGCTGCCGTTGCCGCCGTAGTGGCCAAGGCGCGTGAGAAAGGCTTGATCCTGCTGTCCTGCGGCCCTTACGGCAACGTGTTGCGCATCCTGGTGCCGCTGACCGCGCCGGACGAGCAACTGGACAAAGGCTTGGCAATCATCGAAGAGTGCTTCTCCGAGCTGTAAGCCCGGGCTGAACCGATCGATAGAAAAACCCGCTTCGGCGGGTTTTTTTTTACCTGATGCAGCACATTCAGTGGTTGTTCATTGTACGTAGGCCGCCGCATTGTCTAAGGTGCAGGCATTGCAGATGGAGCGTGCAGGATGAGTGCTGTGGATTTACCCGCTGTACCCCGGGTGTTGATTGCTGAGGCAGACCCTTGGTCGCGGGACCTGCTCAAGCAGGTGTTGTTGAATGTGCGTTGCGACGCACGGCTGGATATGTGTGGCGATGGCCGGCAAGCGGCTACGCTGCTGCGCGACAAAGCCTACGACCTGATCGTGGCGGATTGGGAACTGCCGGGCATCGATGGCCTGAGCCTGTTGCGCAATGTGCGTCAGCAGCGTCGCTCGCCCGCGTTGCCGTTCATCCTCTTGAGCAGTCGCAATGACAGCGCCAGCGTGCGTGAGGCCTTGCCCTTGGCGCCCACGGCGTATCTGACCAAACCGCTGAACATGGACGGCCTGACCCAGCGCCTGCAAGACCTGCTGCTCAACGAAGGCGAAAGCGTGTACTGCGAAGTGCCGCGACTGGCGCCGGGCATGACCTTGCCGGTGTTCCTCGAGCGCCGCCGCGACGCCTGCGATGGCGCGCCGCTGTGGGTCGATGTGAAGGCCGCCGTGCAAGACAGCCTCGGGCCGGAGGGCCTGGACCTCAAGTGCCTGGAAGACCGCGTGTGTATGGACCCGCAGATCACCGCCGTGCTGATCGCCGCCGCCAACAGCGCCGGCCATCACGGCACGCCGGTGCAGACCCTGTCGGCGGCGTTGCACAAGCTGCAGGCCGGGCAAAGCATGAACCTGATACTCGGCCTGGCGCTCAAGCACAACGTGGTATTGGGTGATCCGGGCCTGGTGGCGTATGCCGAGCGTCACTGGCAGTTGTCCCAGGACACCGCCGACTACGCCCGCCGTCTGGCGCGCATGCTGGAGCTGGACCACGAGCGCTGCTACAGCGCGGGCATCCTGCATCGGCTCGGCGACCTGGCGTTGTTGCGCTGCCTGGAAGACTGGCGCCAGGGTGGCGGGGCGCTGGATGACGAAGCGATTGGCGAGTCGCTGCACGCCTTGGGTGCCGCCTACGGTTCGGCGTTGCGCACGCGTTGGCGCTTGCCGCTGGAACTGCGCCAGTTGATCGCGGCGATCTACTCCCTGGAAGGCGGGGTGTATTCGCGGGAGGCGCTGGTGATGAACCTGGCGGCGCAGATGGCGCGGTTGACCGAGCATGAAGGGCTGGAAGCGCTGGCCAGGAGCAAGACCGCGCGCTTGCTGAAAATGGGGCTGTCGGAGCTGATGAGGTTGCGCAAGGCCTAAAGGGCTATGAAATTCAGATGTGGGAGGGGGCAGGTTCCCTCCCACATTTGCTCTGTGTTGATCCTCTAGCCAGCAACCACGCGGTTTTTGCCCAGGCGCTTGGCTTCGTACATGGCGCCATCCGCGCGGGCGAACAGGTTGTTCAGGGTCGAGTCTTGCTCGTTGAGGCTGGCCAGGCCTTGGCTGACCGTCACGGTGAACGCGTGGCCTTCATAGCTGAAGCTCAACGCCTGGATTTCCTTGCCAAGCCGCTCAGCGACCTGCAGCGCCATCTCCGGCGCGCAACCGGGCAACACGGCGGCGAACTCTTCGCCGCCAATGCGCCCGAACAGGTCGCCACGGCGCAGTACGCCACGACCGCTCTCGGCAATGCGCCGCAACACCTGATCGCCCTCCAAGTGGCCGTAGGTGTCGTTGACGTCCTTGAAGTCATCAATGTCCAGCAGCAGGAATGCCAGCGGCGCAGCCTGGGCGCGGGCGCTGTCGAAGGCCTGGTTGGCGCATTCGAAAAAGTGTCGGCGGTTGCTGCTCTGGGTCAGCACGTCGGTGGTGGCCAGGCGGTGCAGCTCCAGCTCCAACTGTTTCTTGTCGGTGATGTCCTCGGCCATGCCGACCACGATCAACGGCTCGCCCGGTTCGGCCTGCTGGTTGATGTAGCACTTGTCGCTGAGCCAGCGAATCTGCCCGCCGGCCGTGATGATGCGGTACTCGCGGTCTTCCACGGCGCCTTGCTCGAGTACGCGGGCCAGGCTGTGCTCGGCGTAGTCGAGGTCTTCGGGGTGAATGCTGTTGCGCCATTCCCGGTGGTCGGCCAGCAGCATGCCGGCGGAACGGCCGAATACCCGCTCATACGCCGGGCTCACATACAGCACGCGTCGCGACGCCCAGTCGATGGCCCATAGCACCGCATTCACGCTGACCAGCAGGGAACTGAGTAATTGCTCACGCTCACTCAGCCGCTCGACCTCGCCCTGGGCGTGCATCAACGCCAGCAAGGTTGCTGCGGCTGCGGGGCGTGGGGGTTCAGCGGTGGGGGGATCGGGCAGGTGCGTTTTTTCTTGGACCATCGGCACAACTCTCTCTGGGCGCGCCGCAGGGTTCAGCAGCGGTCACAACAAGGGGCCACCATGATGGCGAAGTGTTGTTTGAGAGGGGCGAATTGCGTCTAAGTTCCGTCATTGGGGGCGATTGTGACGGATTTATGGGTGTCTGGAGAATGGCGTCAAAAAAGCGATCAAAGGGGAAGGCAAGCCTTCCCCCTCCGCGTGTTCACACCGTTGCAGGGCGCAACGAGTAGGTCTTCAATTGGTGGGCAAAATCGCGCAGGGACTGGATGCCGCTGGCCTCGGCCTGGCGGCCTCATGCACCCATTCCTTGATCGCGGCCAGCATATCGTGGCCGTTGGAGCTGGTCTTGAGCCAGATCTGCTGCAGGGCCAGACGCTTTTCGTAGATCACTTTCAGGGCTTGGCTGTGTTCCAGCATGCTCTGGATACGCAGGTGGTGGCGGTCATCCAGCAGGCTGGTTTCCCGCGACAGCAGGCGCTTGGCACGGTGGAACTGGTGGCGCACCGAGTGATCGACCTTCTCCAGTTCCTGCTTGACCAGCGGGCCGATCACCAGCTTGCGGTACTGGGCC
>Ga0209542_10019392_pt1 | contig 10891 bp, 10 predicted proteins | sample RifCSPhighO2_01_FD_184028 | JGI IMG/M metagenome (GOLD analysis project Ga0209542, IMG submission 184028) | Soil microbial communities from Rifle, Colorado - Rifle CSP2_plank highO2_0.1 (SPAdes) (version 2) | ecosystem: Environmental > Terrestrial > Deep subsurface > Rock core/Sediment ...
ATACACTTCATGCCGTTAGGAAAGTGAACTGATAAGAGCTGCAAAGCGGTACGCGTCAATGCTCACGTGCCCGACGATGAAACCCTGCACGCCGCTTTCCTGCAGCATCGGGAGCGCATTCGATTCTGTCGTGGCGCCTCCGTACAATATTTTCACATTCATGCCCGTTTCGCCTTTCATGCCGACGATAGTCTTGCGGATGAATATCGTCATCTCGTGCATATCGCGCGGGTTCATGGTCTTCTCTCCGCCTATCGCCCAGACAGGCTCATACGCCACAAGCACTTTCGTAACTCTGCCCGACTCCACATCCGCAAATGCCGCGCGTAGCTGTTCCTTTACCACATTGAAATGCTCGCCGTTGTGTGAGCGCTCGCGTTCACCGACGCAAAGAACGGGCGTGAGGCCTGAAGTGAGTGCGGCGACGACGACTTTTCCCGCCGTTTCGTTGGACTCGCCCTTCGCGCGTTGTTCGGAATGCCCCACTATCACGTACTGCGCCCCCGCATCTTTTGCCTGTAAGAGTGAATTGTCTCCCGTAAATGCGCCGCTTCCCTCCGCGCTTGCCTGTTGTACCGCGAACGCAAGGCGCTTCCCCTTGTACCTCGCGCGCAGCTCGCGCAGAAAGATGGCGGGGGGCGCCACGATGAGCGTCACATTTTTTGCGGATTCCGCGGCCTTCCTCGTCGCGTCAAAAAGCTTCTTTGCCTCGCGCATTGTGGGCGGGTTCATCTTCCAATTGGCGACGACGATGGATTTCATCCGCCGATTGTAACATGCAAAAAAATCGGGCGGCCAATGCGGCCGCCCGATGTGTTTGCCGACCGGCTAGAACATCAGCGCTGGCGGCTCCAGAACTTGATAGCCGCGCGCATGTCCTTGGTGGTCTGCGGCCACCTGACCGGTTTTCCTTCCGCTATCCAGAAGCTGATTTGCTGCTGGAAGCGCGGCAGCTCGCCGAGCTGGTGGGCAAGCTCGAGATATTCTTGCTCGGCGGGTCCCGGTTTCGGAGTCGGGAACGGCCATAACAGGAACTCGAGCAGCGTGGCTTGTCGCCCGTATAGGAACGCAATGATCCGCGTCCCGATAATGCCGCGCACGATATAGATCATGCCGGCGATGACGATCGTCGCGCCAATTGACGTCCCAGGGTATGCCGCCGCATCCAGCTGCAGTACCGGTGGCGGCGGTGGCGGTGGGACAGTCTGGCCCAATGCGCTTGCGATGGGTAACGCGCTTGCGAACGCGGCCAAAGCCGAACTCGTAAGCAATTTCCGTCGTGTTAGGTGCATCGCGGTTGCCTTCTCTCGTTGTTGCAGGATGGAAACCACCTGTTTCTTTTGTACTTTTTGTGGCCCACGATATTAGACCAGAAAACCCATATTATGCAATTTATGCAAACTATTGCTCCCGCCACAGCACAAGCGAGTAGTCGCTCGAAATGGCGGGGGTAAACGGCGGCGGTGAAAATGCGAGTACGCGGTCGTATGTGTTATTTCTCGCAAGAAAGCCCGAACTACAGCCGCTCCCGCTTGAATAGCAGACGCCGCCGCGCAGGTAGGAGACCATCGTGCCCGCCACGTTGAGCTGCGAGCGTGTGTTGTACTGATAGTACGCCGAGGGGAGGTAGCCGCTCGCAGGGTAATAGTAGTCGCGGCTGTATGCCCCCGTTTGTGCCACAAAAATACCGCGCAAAGAAAGCGTGTCGGGTACGATGAGACCGATTTGCAACCTTCCCTCCGCGACGGCGGTGAGGCCGGTCGTGCCGTCCGTCGTCGCATAGGCGATGTTGTTGTTGAATACGATACCGGGGACGTAGGCGCCCGTGTCGGCGGCGAAGAGCGTCACCTTTCCCGACACCGTTCCCTCTATCCACGTCTTTGCCTCTGAATAAATAATCGAACAAGTCGACGGCAAAGATACGTTCGCAACGAAGCTCTCACTCGCTATGACCGGGTAATCGTACCGCCATCCGTTGACGCTGTTGTAACTATAAATAGTATTGCCGTTGGTCGCGGACACTTGATAGACATCGACCGTGCCGTCGGACTTGAAGATGAGGTGGAAACCTTTGTTGTCGGCACCGCCGACCGAGGAAAACGAGCTTCCCTGCTGTACCCCTGCGCGGGTGACCGACGTCGGGTTGAGCATGACGCCGCTCGTTTGTGCGTACCCTTTCAGGGCGGTGAAGTCGAGGGCCATCCCCGGAAAATCGATGTGCGCTGCCGGGTACTGCCAAAGAGAGGTCGCCGAGCTATTGCCGAAGACTCCCGTTTTCCATCCTGCCGCGGGATTGGGGCTCACGCCATTGCATCCGAGCGAGCCCGACGTGCCGTCGCACCAGACTTGCGAAACCTCGGAGGTAACGGTCGAATTGGTAGTCCCGTCCATGCGCATACCGTTGTTCGCATGGTAGGGCCCTACACCGACGTTGGTCGAGCCGAACCACACGATGCTGTTGTAAATAAATGCGTACTCGGCGACCGATCGTTTCATATAGCGCGCGAGCAGCGTTCGCGGGAATCCTACACTTGCGTCCGACCTGCCCGTCGAGGCGAGATCCATCCACTGCACTCTCCCGCACTGGTACGCGGGTGTCGGAGCGATAGTCGCGGTGCCGACTGTGCCGCCCTCCGGGTCCGTTACAACGTACGAGGTCGGCAGTGAGCCGAGGCCGACACCTGTGGTCATTACGGTGCCGCCCGCATTCGTGTTGTGCGCGAGAAGCCAGCGGAAACTCTCCAGTCCCGCTTCGGCGATATGGAGCGCTTGCTCGCGCGCGAAAAGCGCGCGTCCGTACTTCGCCTGCTGAAATGCGTAGCCCGTCACCGTGCCGAGGATGAGCATGAATACGCCCATAAATCCGACGACGAGGAGCGTGGTCATGCCGCGGGAAGAGCTAGCCACTAGCCAATAGCCACTAGTTTTATTTGCTGTTATTTGTTTTTCCCACATACCTATTGGCTATACCCTAGTGGCTAACGACCTATTAAGTTCCGCATCGCGGCGGAAGAGCGGATAGTCACTGCGGCGGGCGGTCTGTTGGTGTCTGAATCGACGGCAATATTCGCCGTCACAAAGCGCACCGCCGGGACATTCGCATAGTCGGTTATCACAACGCCGCTTGCATCGTAGTAGGTAAACGCTTGTAAGCTCTGCGAAATATTTCTGACATCTTGAGCGATGACCGTCGCGACTTCGGTGCCGGTATATACGGGCGGGTCGCCCGTCGGATTCAGTATTCCCTCGTAGAGACTCGTCCCCTGCACATAGTAGTGCACGCGCTCAATGGCGGAATCGCTGTCAACGTCGGCGTAGAAGACGACATCGTTGGCCGCAAGTGAAACGACCGGGTATGCTCCGTTGCTCGCAAACGCCGCTTCGCGGATGACGCGGGTCATCGTATCAATGCCGCGCTGCGCCGCCGTGACAGCGCCCGCTTCCTGCATGGCGAAACTGCTCGTACGATAAAAGGCGAGAAGCGCCGAAGCGACGGCGGCCATCGCCATCGCAAACATTCCTATCCACACGACAGTTTCGAGGACGGAAAGACCGGAAGTGTGTGTACTACGTTTCATACTATTGTTGGAGCGTGACCGAGTGATTGGTCGTACCCGTCACATCGACACCCGAGGAATTAAACGTCTGATAGCCCGGCGCGGAGACGTTGAGCGAGTAATTGCCGTTGGTGAGACCGCTGAAGAACGTCTGACCGCACGCATCGGAAATCTTCGTCGTATCGTACGAGCCGCCCTTAGTGAGCCGTACGGTAGCGCCTGAAACGAGCGCGCCGACGCTATTCTTCACATCCACGAGCAGGTTGTTGGTCGTGTCGGGCGCAAAGTAGATGCCTATTGCCGCCGTCGAATTTGGCGCAAGCACTATGGGTTGCGGAGAGCACGCCGAGGCGATGTCGTACCCCGTAACGGGCGCGACGGAAAGGGTGTACGAATCCCACTCCAAGTTTGAAATGGTGAGCACACCCGAAGCGCTGGTCGTGTGCGATGCGTCGTACTTATAGACGGCCCCAGCGGGCCCTGTCCCGATTGTCTTCGCGCCGCGGAGCGTGAACGGCACCGCAACGGTCGAACCTCCTTCGTAGGTAAGGCTCCAATCTTCTATAGAAGGAGAGGGGGCACTCGGATTGAGCGCGACGAGGTCGGCGGCGAGTATAAGGCTTGTATACACCCCTGCGGGAATTGACTTCAGATCCACCGATGTCCCCGTCGTGAAGCCCGCGGCGTTTCCCGGAAGCGCCGTATCCGGGACAAGCGCGATGCTGCCGCCCGCAGGGTAATAGACGTGGTAGGTGATGGTCGTTTCCGCCGGTTGTGTATCGTTCCACGAGAAGGTCCCCCACCTCGAAAGCGCGGCCGGCGTTATGGTCGTGGACAATAGCTGCGCGGGCGCGGTCCACGGCTGGCTCCCCGCGAAGCGCGCGCGATTGCCGCTCACCTCGATATTTGTCGAGGCCGGGCTCACCTTACTTTCATCGGAGAATGAATCCGTCCATGTGCCGTTCGTAAGCGAGTACGTTGTGACGGTGATGCTCGATACGAGGTCGATGCCGAAAGTCCCGGTCGTCGTCTGATTTGGCGACACGACGAGGTGTCCCGGATTCGGATTCGTATTCTGCGCGGTGACGCCATAGGTCTGCGCACTCGAATAGCCTGATTTGGTAACAGTAATCTGGTATGCCCCCGTCGTCGTCGCTCCGATAAATGATGCTGTGCCTAGCGTGTTCGTAAAGGTGGTGAAGTCGATGGCCTGGCTCGGTGGCGTTGTCCCCGTATTCACGATGTGAATCTGGGCACCCGAGACTGCTTGCAGCGACGCATTATTCACGTTGAGCGTGAGCGTGCCGCCCGGCACCGCCGCTTCAATACCGTTGCCGCCCGGGCTCATACGCGAGAGCACGGTGATGTGCCGCTCGCCCGTGCGGGCCGTCCAGTACACATCGGAGCGCAATGCTTTGTAGTCGGCGGTGATGCTATTGGTATCAGCAGCTCCTAAGCCATCGCCCGGATCGTCCGCATACTGAATGAATGTGCGCCGCGTATACGTAATGCCGTTCAGAACGATTGTTTCGACCTGCGGGATGATTCCCGCAGGAATACCGCCGACGGTGCCGACCTGGCTGTACGTGAGACTGCGGATGTATTCCATGCGCTCATTGGCGAGCGCGGTCGCGCCCGCACGCGCCTTGTTGTTGAGGACGACGTCGACGGACAGTTGGAATGCCGCAAAGACACCCAGAAAGACGACGAGCATGATGGACGTACCCACGACGGTATCTATGAGCGTCACGCCGCGCGAATAGCGACTAGAAATTTTGATTCTTTTTTTTTCTGTGTCCATATTCCTAGTGGCTATTGGCTAACCCCTAGTCGCTACTAGATGGTTTCCGAGAGCGAGTAGATCGGACTAATCATCGAGATCGCGAAGAAGCCGACTGCGGCGCCGATGAGCAACATGAGAAACGGCTCGATGATAGTGGACATGTCCTTTGTTTTGCGGTCGACTTCGGTCTCGTAGAAAACCGCGAGGCGCTTCAGCATCTCCGCCGACTGACCCGTCTCTTCACCGACCGCCATCATCTCGCCGACGAATGCGGGATAGAGGTCTTCACGCCGCATGAATGCGGTCGAGAGCGGCTGGCCCGCGCCTACACCCACGGACGCCTCCTTGATGACCTGTTTAAAATACGAATTTTGCACCACTTCACCGACGATATCGAGCGAGGTAATGACGTCCACGCCCGACGAGAGGAGCGATGCGAGGGTACGCGAGGTGCGTGCGGCATTCACTTCGCGCACCATCGCTCCGATAGCAGGCAGGTGCAGGAAGAAAAAATCCAATCCGCGCTTTCCCTGACGGGTATGGGCAACAGCGTAGATGAGGACGATACTCCCTATGACAATGCCGAGCGCTGCCGTCGTGTATTGTACGAGAAAGTCGCTGATGCCGATCACCACCTGCGTAGAAGCGGGCAAGTCCGCGTTCATTTCCTTGAATGTCTGCGCGAGGGTGGGTACAACCTGCGTCATCATGAGTGTACCTATCCCCCCGATGGCTATCAAAATGATGCAGGGGTAGATGAGCGCGCCTCGTATCTTTTTCTTCAGGTCATACATCCGCTCCATCTGGTCGGACGTAACCGAAAGCGCCGACGAGAGGTCACCGCCTTCTTCGCCCGCGCGAACCATTGCGACGAAGAGCTTGGAGAACACGCGGGGGAATTTCGCGAGCGCCTGATGGAGCGTCTCTCCGCGCCGGACATCCGAGGACACCTGTGAGACGACCTGGGACATTCTCAAATTCTTGGTCTGGCGCTCGATGACCGCCAAGGCGCGTGCAAGCGCGAGCCCCGCTCCGAGCATCGCACCCAAATTGCGCGCAAAGAGTATCTTCTCGTATTCCGAAATGCGTGAGAGCTTCGCATTCCAATATGCGAGAGAGCGCCAACTGCCGCCGCCTGTCTCCTCGAGAGAAATTATTTTCCCCCCGCCTTCCTGGCGCACGATGTTGTAGAGTTCGAAGCGGTCGGCCGCATCGGCAACGCCTTTATATATTTCGCCGTCGCTCTTTTCAGCGGTGTACGTGAACTTCATTATCCAAAGTATAACTCGCGCTTGAGAGAAAATCGGTTCGGTGCCCTCGAAAATGTATACAAACAAAAAGCCCGGCGCTGCCGCCGGGCTTTATCGCCTTACCGGTGTCGCCATCAGGCGATCTTGCGGGCACGGCTCGCGTCGGAGATTGCCGCAGCCACCACCGCGAGGATGAATCCGATCCAGGCTATGAACTGGAATATTCGGACATTATCGATGGGCCGCCACATAGGCAGCCTATCTACAAGCTCCACAATGAGTTCTCCGAGTATTGCGACGAGGCCGAATGTCAATAAGATGCCCCCGGCCTTGTTTTCGCCGAATGCCCCCCGGATCAGGCCGAGGGCTACGAAATAGACCAGCAGTCCGAACGCGATATGGAGATATGGCATCACGTTCGAAGATGTCGCTTTGGGGCTGATGAGCACCACGGCGATCAGAGCGAGGCCCGCGAGCATCCCCAAGATGTCGGGCTTCTCTTGCTTCTTCTGCATCACACGTCCTCCAGAGCAAGCAGCGTCGCCGAATTGGCGATGTGCAGAGTCACTATAGGAGAAACAAAACTAGCGGTCAATGACCTATTCCGTGATGACGCGCGATGCATTCTCGCCCCCAACTCGAATACTTAAGGATTTTTATTAAGTATTGGGGTGGCGGAGGCGCTCGCGGCTTTCGGTCGATTAATCGAGATTGAACGGTACGCCAGTGTTAAACCACGCTGAGAGCTCTTTTGCAGCGGCAGGGTTATAGACGCAAAAACGGATGCGGCCATGTTTCTTAGTCGTGATGAGACCCGCCCGCTCAAGGATGTGTACGTGGCGCATCGCATCCGGCAGCATGATGTGAAATGGTTTCGCAAGACGCGTGACGGACATTGCGCCGCCTGCGCGTAACCGGGCCAGCATGCGCCGGTGAAGCGAAGACCCGAGCGCGTCGAGCATGAGGCGCGCGTTTTTCCGTACATCGCCTTTTGTATACGTGCGTTTCAGAATCTCTTGTTCAAGCTGCCGTCGGTGCGTGCGTTTCTCCCACTGCATCCTTTTTTCTTTCGCCTTGCGAACCCGTCTCGCATTCCAATACTTCATATTTTTTCATAAGTATAGAAGCTGAAAGGAAAGACGCAAGGAGGTTGCGCGCTGAGCACTGGCGCGACACGAATTATTCGGTAATAACACGGAGCACTTCTTCTATCGTGGTGACGCCTTGTGCGGCTTTGAATATTCCGTCTTCGCTCATCGTGAGCATGCCTTCGCTTCTCGCCTGCTTTTCAATATCATCGCCCGTCGCGTTTTTCATCACGAGCTCTTTGATAGTCGAGGTCATCGGCAATACTTCGTAGATACCCACGCGCCCCGAATACCCCGAGGGCGTCTGTCCGTTCTCCTTCGGTTTGCAAAAAGAGATATTCTTCCATGTCGCATTCGCGGCAACGGCTTTTTCCTCTTTGAGCGCGCGCAAAACGGTGCCCGTATCTATGATGCGCTCCAGCTGCGCCTGTTCGTCACGCGAGAGTTCATACTTTTCTTTGTCGGGCGCGAGCTTGCGCACGAGCCTCTGTCCGATGATGACGCGCAATGTGGAAACGAGGAGGAAAGGCTCGACGCCCATGTCGAGCAAGCGTGCCACGGCACCCGCGGCGGAGTTTGTGTGCAGCGTCGAGAAGACGAGGTGGCCGGTGAGTGCGGCGTTGATGGCGAGTGACGCCGTTTCTTTGTCGCGGATTTCCCCCACCATCACGATATCGGGGTCTTGGCGTACGAGGCTGCGGAGCCCGTTGGCAAAGGTGAAGCCAATCTCCGGGCGTACCTGCGTCTGATTGATGCGTGGCATCTGGTATTCGATAGGGTCTTCGATGGTGGAGATGTTTACATCGGGTGTGTTCACGATATCGAGCAAGGTATAGAGCGTCGTGGATTTACCCGCGCCGGTCGGACCGCAAGCGAGCACCATGCCGGTCGTCTTGCGCATCGCTTCATGCATGCCTTCAAGCCCGCCGCCGTGGAATCCGATGCTCTCAAGCGTGAATCCCGAAATTGAATCGTGCAGAAGGCGCATGACGATTTTCTCGCCATAGTAGGTCGGGAGAATTGAAACACGGAAAGATATCTTCTCGCCGCCGCTCTCCGCGCCGAAACGTCCGTCCTGCGGAAGGCGGTGTTCGTCGAGGCGCATGTTGGCCAGAATCTTGATGCGCGCGGTGATAGCGGCGGCCGCGTGCTTCGGCAACTCCATCGCGTCGTGCAAGATGCCGTCGATGCGGTAACGGATGAGGAGCGACTCTTCGAGCGGCTCTATGTGAATGTCGGACGCATTTTGCGCATTGGCGTGACGGATGAGCGTGTCAACGATACGTACCGCGGGGACGCCTTCCGCCATCTCTTTGAGGTCCACTTCATTCCCTTCGCCCGCGGCCGCAAGCTCCGCGGCGGTTTTCTCGAGCGCTGCAGTCTCACGCCCGATGACATCACCGAGGTTGTCCTTGAGCCCCTGCTGATATTGCTTGAGTGCGGACTTGATGGACTCGACGTCGGTGAGCCGCGGCAAGACCTTGAGGTGCGTCTTCTTTTTTATGAAATCTATCGCCGCGAGGTCGTCGGTGTCGAGCATTGCCACTTCGAGCTCTTCCGCGCTGTGGTTGTAGGCGATGATGTTATTGCGCCGCGCGACGGGCTCAGGGATCATTGATAGGGTGTCGTATTTGATGTTTGTGCCGACGAGGGAGACGAAGGGAATACCGAGAATGTACGCGTAGGTGCGGCGCAGCTCGTCTTCGCCAATGGCATTCTTCGCCTTTAGGATGTCCCCCACCTGCTGCCCCGTCCTTTTGGCCTCGATTTCCGCAGAGTCAAAATCTTTTGCGGAAACGAGCCCCGCGTCGGCGAGGAATGACTGGAGGTGCGTGTCGGAGATATACATCCATACAATTATATCGCAATTGCGGAGAAATATAGGATGTATAGAATGCCTCCTGGTCATAACCGAGGGAGGAAACCCATGCTGACCTGGCTGAGGAAAGAGCCGCGCGGCTGGAGAAAGATTCTTCTCCTCGCCGGCTTGATATTGCTCGTTGACTACTGCTTGGCATTGCTCGCGCTGTTGTATTTCGGAAGGTCGCCGCCTTCGATAGCCATCTACGCGATTAGGGCCCTAAAACACACGAGTAACGCGTCTTATGTGCTGGGGAACTTACTCGTGTGGGTGACGTTCGAGGTAGTGCTCTTCCAGGCATTACCAATCGCATTGGTTCTGCACCTGCGACGCGGTCGAATCGTCTTCGGTGGAGCCGACAGGGCCACGATCTTGATTAGTCTCGGCGTCGCCGTTGCGTCATCCTTCGCTTTCGGCTTCCTTGCACCGCAACACGCCCTCCTCTCCTTCCAGAACAAATGCTGGACTGTAGTTGGAGGAATGCTGCTTTCGCTGCTCTATATTAAGTGCGGTGGGCTGCGGCGCGAGATAAGTGTAAAGGCACTTCTATTTTGCATTTACGCACACTTTCTCGCAGATGCTCTTTACCTTGGAATGTTTGCGTATCTGGCGCACCGACCAAGGTAACCGCAAACAAATACACACCCCGCTCGCAATTCGAGCGGGGTGTGACTACATTTGACACAAATAAAAAGAGGGATATACTGTATCCATTCGTTCCGCCTCCGGCGGGCGCTTTTTTTAAAAAATAACTAATTAACAGCCCATTTAGGACACGGCGTGTCCTAAATGGGCAACAACGCGCAAATATGAGTTTATTTGATCTGAAGTCCCTGAACAGCGCGCTTGAAGAGTTGCAGCAGGAGCGCGGCATCTCGCGCGAATCCGTCGTCGATGCGCTAGCGACGGCGCTTGCCGCCGCATACCGCCGCGAATACGGCAAACGCGGCCAGATAATCCGCGCGACATTTAATCCGGCGACCGGCGACATGGAATTCCGTCAGGCGAAAATCGTCGTCGATAAGACGCTCGTTCGTCAAGAAGGAGAAGAGTCGACGGGTGACGACGACCACCGCTCACGCTTCAATCCCGAACAGCACATCATGATAGAAGATGCGCGCCGCATAAAAAAAGATTCTCAGCTCGACGAAGAAATATCATTCCCGCTCGAAACGCAGGAAGATTTCGGACGCATCGCCGCACAAGCCGCGAAGCAGGTCATCATGCAGAAAGTCCGCGAAGCGGAGCGCACGAGCATCATTCAGGAATACGGCCAGCGTGAAGGCGACATCGTCGTCGGTCATGTACAACGTTTCGAGCGCGGCAACCTCTTCGTCGACCTCGGACGCGCG